>Ga0315332_10001784_pt1 | contig 11697 bp, 8 predicted proteins | sample M110034915metaG_FD_203455 | JGI IMG/M metagenome (GOLD analysis project Ga0315332, IMG submission 203455) | Ammonia-oxidizing marine archaeal communities from Monterey Bay, California, United States - M1 100m 34915 | ecosystem: Environmental > Aquatic > Marine > Intertidal zone | place: USA...
AAATCATCAAAGAATTCTCTCCTAATTATGCCCATACAAATAATGAAGAGGCAGCAAAGAAATTAAATGAAAAGTGTAAGGATTTTGATACTCAGATTATTTTTGGCAAGAATGAATTACAAAATTTAATAATTAATGATGACATTGACATAATTATTTCAGCAATTTCTGGTTTTGCCGGGCTTGAGACAACCATTTCGGCTGCAAAGACTGGTAAAACAATTCTCCTTGCTAATAAAGAAAGCATTGTTGTTGCCGGCGACATCCTGATGCCATTGGCTAGTAGCTTTAATACCTTAATAATCCCTGTAGACAGCGAACATAATGCCATTCATCAATGCCTTGCTTCATGCAATGATCATAAGGATATTTCAAAAGTTATCATTACTGCTTCTGGAGGCCCTTTTTTGGGCAAATCAATTAATGATTTGGATGCAGTTACATTAGATCAAGCTTTGAATCACCCTAATTGGTCAATGGGATCAAAAATATCTATTGATTCTGCAACGCTGGTGAACAAGTGCTTGGAGTTAATTGAAGCTAGATACTTATTTAATTTGCACGAAAGCTTCTTTGACTTAGTAATTCATCCTCAAAGCATAATTCACTCAGTTGTAACTTACACTGATGGCTCAAGTATTGCTCATATGAGCAACCCAAACATGTCAGTACCTATTGCAAATGCATTATCAAATAATAGAAAAATACCAATTCAATTTAATCCAATGGATTTTAGTGATCTAAATCTTTCTTTCAAAGCATTCCCAAAAGATCGTCTTTTTTTAGAGAGAATGGCGCGTGATGTTTGCAATGAAGGCGGCCTAACAGGCACTATTTTTAATGCAGCTAATGAAGTTGCAGTCAGCTCATTTCTTAATGGGGATATTAAATTTTCAGACATATATTCTGTATTAAAACGAACTTTTGATATCAAAGAGATGTCTAAAAAAGTTGAGCTTGAATCAATATATGAAATGGATAAAGAAACACGCAAACGAGCAAAGAAGGTGATAGAATCACTTACTTAAAATTACTTAAATTATGTCAACTTTAATATATATATCATCATTCCTTGTCTTAATAGGAATACTGGTAACGATTCACGAATACGGCCACTTTATAGTTGCTAGGCTATGTAAAGTTCACGTCCAGACATTTTCATTAGGCATGGGCCCAATAATCTATAAGAGAAAAGATAAGCACGGAACAGAGTTTGCTTTATCGGCTCTTCCCTTGGGTGGATATGTATCAATGATTACAAATAAACTGATTGAGGTTGAGCCTGAGATTAAAGAACAATTTACTAAAGAACAGCTTAAAAATACATTTGATTCAAAACCAAAATGGCAGCGAGCAGCCATAATGATTGCTGGACCACTTGCTAACTTCATTCTGTCAATTTTAGTGTTCTGCTTTATATTCATGAACACTATTGATCCAAACAATGTTGCGGTAATTAAAAACGTTGATAAATCAGCTTATATTCAGCCTGTAAGCAATATTGCTGTTGATGATCAATTGCTAGGAATTAACTCGCAGGTCATAACAGATCCAAAAGACTTTTCCTTAGAGCTTCTGTCCTACGCTGGTTTAACTGGCAAAATAGATCTTTTGTTAAAAAACAATGATTCGTCAGAAACTTATGTAGAGTCTATATATGTAGAAGATTTTCTTGATACCTCAGAGGCTCAAAAAGATCCTATGTCCGGTCTTGGGCTTGCAATTGAATATAGAAGCCTTCCTATTATTGGGGGCGTATCACAAGGCAGCGCGGCAGATTTGGCTGGTATTAACATTGGCGATCAGATTATAGAAATAGGTGGTCAATCGATAAACTATATACAAGACATTAAGGGGCTTATAAAAGAAAACCCAGGAAAAGAGCTAGGGTTTGTTATTAAAAGAAATGGCGAAGAAATATACAAGTCAATCCTTATTGACTCGAATTTAAATCAAGAAGATGTCACCCAAGGCTCTCTTGGTGTTAACTTTGGCTCACAAAGAGGCTTTATTTCTTCTCTTAATAAAGCAGTTTACGAAACATATAATCTAAGTATAAAAACACTTTTGTTCATAGGTAAGATGCTCACAGGTAATATGGGAGCTGATAATCTTAGTGGTCCGATTGGGATTGCGCAAATGGCAGGTGATACTGCCAAGGCCGGAGTAATTCCATTTTTATACCTTATGGCGCTTTTGAGCATAAGCCTGGGCGTTCTAAACCTGTTACCTCTCCCAGTTTTAGATGGTGGCCAGTTAGTACTTTTAGGGGTAGAAGCTGTAAGAGGTAAACCTCTTCCAGAAAAAGTTGAAAATTATGTTTTTACTATTGGGGCAGTACTTGTTGGCATGTTGATGATTTTTGCTGTTTTTAATGATATTTCAAGGTATTTATAATTAAACATGAATAAGTTTAAGAGCATCCTTCTAACCTTTTTTTTAGCAACTCATCTGAATGCATTTGATGAGTTCTTAATAAGTGATATTAGAATTATCGGACTGCAAAGAGTCTCAACTGGTAGTATTTTCAATGTAATACCCATAAGTGTTGGCGATAGAATTGATAATGGAAAGTCCAGAGATATAGTAAAATCGCTTTTTTCAACAGAACAATTCGATGACATTCAAATAGGTAAAGAGGGAAATACTCTTGTCATTACCGTTGCTGAGAGACCCTCGATATCTGGAATTGAGATAACAGGCAACAAAGCAATCAAGACTGAGCAACTTATGGATAGCTTAGATGGTGTTGATGTCAGAGAAGGTGAAGTATACAAAAGATCAACTTTAGAAAAAGTTAAATCAGAACTCGTTAGGTCTTATGCCTCAAACGGAAGATATGGTGCCAATGTAGATATACAAGAAAATATAAGGCCACGAAATACGATTGAAATATCTATAGAGGTAGACGAGGGCAAAAGCGCCACCATTAAAAAAATAGATATTATTGGTAACGAAGTTTTTGCATCTGAGGATCTTTTGGATGGTTTTGAATTATCGGAAGGATCATTATTTAGCTTTTTATCAAATGATAACCAATACTCTAGGGAGAAACTTCAGGGTGATATTGAATCATTGGAATCATTTTACTTAGACAGAGGTTATTTAAAATTTTCTATCGAGTCTTCCCAAATTAGCCTATCTAGAGATAAGAAATCAATATTTATAAGTTTTAACATTTTTGAGGGCGATGAATATAAAATTTCAACCGTTAATGTAATAGGCGATCTTCCATTTGATGAAAACGCTTATTTACCAATTACTTCATCTCAAGAAGGGCAAATATATTCTCAGGGCCAAATAACAGCTATTGAAGAGTACTTTAAAAATATTCTAGGTAATCAGGGTTATGCATTTGCTGAAGTTACAGGTGTACCAGTGACTAATGATGAGGATAAAACTGTAGAGCTTACATATAACATCCTGCCAGGAAAGAGAACTTACACAAGAAAAATATTGTTTACTGGCAACGAAATAACACAAGATTATGTCTTGAGAAGAGAAATGAGACAGTTTGAAGGTGCATGGACATCAGATGACAATATCGAAGCTGGAAGAATAAGGTTAGAAAGACTTGGATTTTTTAAAGAAGTTGCTGTAGAAACCATTCCGGTTCCAGCGACAGATGACCAAATAGATGTTCTTTATTCTGTTGATGAAGAAAGCACAGGAAGTATTGGGGGTAATGTTGGGTATAGTGATTTTGGTCTTCAGCTGGGATTTAACTTGCAAGAGCAAAACTTCATGGGAACTGGAAATACTTTAAGTTTAGGAATAAATAAAAATATTTATAGTGAGATGTATAATTTTTCCTTTATGGATCCATATGCAACTGTTGATGGGGTAAGTGTTGGGTATAATTTATATTTCAGAGAAACGGATTACGGAGAGTACAACGTCGCAAATTACTTAACTAATTCTGCGGGCTTGGGCGTTCAATACAGTTATCCAATATCAGACACACAAAGACTCGGGCTTAACTTAACCTATGACCAAACAGATATAGATATTGGCACACTGCCAGCAAGAGAGATATACGATTTTGTAGCATCTGAAGGAAATTTATTTGATACGTTAAGTGCAAATCTTGTATGGTCAAGAGTTACTTTAAATAGAGGGCTTTTTCCAACTGATGGTTCATCTACAAGTGTAAGTTTGATGTCAACATTGCCATTTAGTGATTTAAATTATTACAGAGCAAGCATTCAGCAGAAGACATACCAGCCGTTAGGGTTTGCCAATCTTGTATTTGGTTTTAGTGGTGAACTTGGATACATGGACGCATATGGCGATACAAATGAAACACCATTCTTTCAAAATTTTTATGCTGGCGGCCCTAGATCATTAAGAGGATTTGAATCAAATACACTTGGACCTAGAAGTACACAAGCTCCATGTTATGAGTTTAATTATGCAGAGGGGTCTTGCCCAAATCTCATTGATACTGATGGTGATGAAATTTTAGATACTCCATATTACAATCCTTATGCAAATAGCACCTCTCGCTATTATGATGCCCCAATTGGTGGAAATGTTAAGGTTGAAGGAAGCTTTCAACTTATATTTAGGTTACCATTTATAGAGGATCAGAGATCAATGCGTTCCGCATTCTTCTTCGATTTTGGTAATGTCTTCTCAGATAACTGCAAAGAATATCAATATAACTGTTCTGAGCCTGATATAGACGAGTTAAGATATTCATATGGCGTAGGTGTAACATGGATAACAAGCTTTGGACCGATGAGTTTTGCAATTGCTAAACCTACTAATGCTGGTCCACAAGAAAGAACCGAAGAATTTCAATTTACTGTAGGAAATGTTTTTTAATTGAGTATTTTTCAAGAGTTTTAATATAAAATATAGAATTCCAATAAGGGGTAGACATGACTAACAAATTTAAATTTAACTTAGTAGTACTTTCTGTGCTATTTTTGGCACTTCCAGCTATATCGGCAAATGGTGTTGCTGTTATAGATATGAGAACTGCTGTTTTATCAACACAGGCAGCTCAAGATGCATTTAAGGCTCTCGAAGAGGATGCTGATTATGCTGCTAATCTTGAAGAAGCTAGATCAATACAAGCAGAAAGACAGACGCTTGCAGAGAACCTTCAAAAAGATGCTGAAACTCTTTCGCAAGCTGAGATTGCTGAGGCACAAAGAGATATTCAAGAGAAAACTAAAGATTTAGAATTTCTTGCAAGTAAAGTTCAGGCAGCTCAGGAAGAGACAGCTCAAAGAGTGTTCGCTGAAAGCGGCCCAGCAATGCAAAAAATCATTGGAGAGCTTATAGCCGCAAAGCAAATAACAGTTTTACTTGCAAAAAATGAAACATTACTTTTTAGCGACCCTTCATTAGATTTAACTGATGATGTCACATCTATGCTAGATGTTGCTGCAAATGAGCCCGCTTCTAGCGAGTAGTGACCAGCAGTAAAAGTTACTCACTATTAGAGCTATCAAAGCTCTTAGAAACTACATTAATCGGCGATGGTAATGCTATCGTCGATAATTTAAAAACCATACAGGATGCAAACGATAGCTCTCTATCTTTTGTAGCTAACCAAAAATACTCTAAATATCTTTCATCTTCAAAAGCTCTAGCTTTTATAGTTCATCCAAATACTATTGATGGCATTGATGAGGGTAACTACCTAGTTACTGATGATCCATATTTGGCTTTCGCTAAAGCAAGTTCGCTATTTAGTTCAAATTTGATAAAGCAAAATATAGGTAGCGTTCATCCTACAGCAACAGTATTTCCTGAAACCAACCTTGGTAAAAATGTTGTAATAGGGCCAAATGTATATATTGGGCCTAACTGTTCAATTGGAGATTTCTCATCTATTAGAGCAAACTCATCTCTTGTTTCTGATGTTCAAGTTGGTAGTAATACTCATGTGCATAATGGAGCTGTTCTTGGTTCTGACGGGTTTGGATATGCGCCTTCAAAAGATGGTTATATCAAGATTGAGCAGCTTGGCAGTTTAATCATTGGATCAGATGTTGAAATAGGTGCAGGCTGCACTATTGACAGAGGCGCATTGGGTGATACCCATATTAATGACGGGGTAAAATTAGATAATCAGGTCCATATTGCTCACAATGTAGAGCTTGGTAGTCATTCTGCAATTGCTGCATGTTGCGCTATTGCCGGATCAACAGTTATTGGTAAAAATTTTAAAATGGGAGGTCTCTCTGGGGTATTAGGGCATCTCAATATTGCAGACAATGTTACTGTTGGAGCGCATACATTAATTACGAAAAGTATTAAAGAAAGTGGTGAATATATAGGTATAATGCCGGCACAAAAACCAAAAGATTGGGCAAAGTCTTCAATCTTTATTAAAAGAAGGAAGTAAAAATGTCGCAACCTAGTGAAGAGGTTTTAAAATATCTGCCTCATAGAGAACCGTTCTTATTTGTTGATGAGATAGTTGAAGTTGATGAGGGAAATTCAATTCATGCTATCAAAAATGTTCTTCCAACAGAAGATTATTTAAGAGGTCATTTTCCCGGAAATCCAATAATGCCAGGAGTTATTATTATAGAGGCTTTAGCTCAAGCATCTGGTATTTTAGGCTTCAAGACTATGGGTAAAACACCTGAAGAGGGCTCTTTGTATGTATTTGCTGGTGTTGATAATGTAAGATTTAGAAAGAGAGTAAGACCAGGAGACACCTTGCACTTATTTAGTACAGTTAAAAATGTTAAAAGAGGTATTTGGAAATTTGAAGTAAGGGCTGAAGTTGAAGGTGAATTAGCGTGCTCTGCAACGATCATGTGTGCAGATAGACCAGCATAATGAGTATTCACTCCTCTGCTATAATTCATCCTGACTCGATTATTGACGAAAGCTCGGTTATTGGGCCTTTCTGCATTATTGGAAAAGGTGTAAATATAGGTCCTAAATGCAAACTTCATTCAAATGTAATTATAAAAGGACCAACATCAATAGGTGAAGGAAACATTTTTTACCAGTTCTCTTCCATTGGAGAGGATACTCCTGACAAAAAATTTAAAGGCGAAGACACCAAGCTTATTATTGGAAAAAATAATATATTTAGAGAGGGAGTCACAATACATAGAGGCACGATACAAGATAACGGCACAACACAAATAGGCAGTGACAATTTAATCATGGCATATGCCCATATCGCTCATGACTGCGTGATTGGTAACAACAATACTTTTGCAAATAACTCTGGTTTAGCCGGACATGTAAAGGTTGGAAATAATGTGACCCTTGGTGGTTATACTCTTATTCATCAGTTCTGTAATATAGGAGATTGTTCATTTACTGGAATGAATACAACGATCACAATGGACTTACCTGCTTATGTCAAAGCTGCCTCTCATCCTGCAAGAGTAGTAGGCTTAAATACAGTAGGCCTATCAAGAAACGGCATCAGTGAGGAGTCAATCTCTCATCTTAAAAAAGCATATAAGCTTTTATATCGCAAATCATTGAAATTAGAGGAAGCTTTATTAAAAATTGAAGAACTTAATAATAAATATAAAGACAAGCATTTATTAAGCTTTATTAATTCTGTAAAAATATCTTCTAGAGGGATCACTAGATAGGTGATCCAAGAAAAGTCTACATTAAAAATAGGTGTTGTAGCTGGAGAACATTCCGGCGACATTTTGGGGTATAACCTCATCAAGGAAATCGTTAAAGAAAATAATTTTGAATTGTTTGGAGTTGGCGGCCCCAAGATAGAATCATTAGGGCTGAATTCACTTTTTGATTTCAAAGAACTCCAGGTAATGGGTATCGTAGATCCTATATTAAATTTAAAAAAGCTTATGAGTTACAGGAACAATTTAATTTCTTTATTTAATGATAAGGAAATAGATTTTTTCATTGGTATTGATTCTCCAGATTTTAATATAGGTATTCATAAAGCTCTCAAACCAATAAAAACTTGTAAAAATATTCAATTAGTAAGCCCATCAGTATGGGGTTGGAGACAAGGAAGAATAAAAAAAATTGAAAAGTTTATAGATCATACTGTTTGTCTCTTTAATTTTGAGCATGATTTCTATAGAGAAAGAGGCTTAAATAGCTCTCATCTAGGACACCCTTTTTCTGAGCTTATTACAGGAAATAAAGAGGATATTATAAAAAAATATTCACTAGATGAAGATAGATCTTTTATATCAATTCTCCCAGGCAGCAGAAATTCAGAAATTTTAAATATGATGCCTACTTACAAAGACTTTATGGAGTTGTATTACAAAAATAATAATAATGCATTCTTTTTAATCCCAACCGCTGATGAATCTAGCATGCTTGATATTAAACAACATCTTAAAAATATTAAGGCTCCATTCTTAATTAGCCAAGGAGCTACACAAGACTTCTTATCAATTTCAAAAAAATCAATTATCACATCTGGAACAGCCTCTCTTGAGGCCGCAGTCCTAAATGCATCACCAATCATTTGTTATAAAACTAATTTTATCAACTACGCAATTATTTCTAGAATGCTAAAAGTTGACTATATAGGACTACCCAATCTCTTGCTAAGCAAACTTGCATATCCAGAATTAATTCAGAGCAAATGTTCTGCAAAAGAGATAAATCTTGCAATGGAAAGCCATAATAAAGGTTCATTTTCAGATGAAATTAAAGCCACTCTTAAAGGACAAGGTTTTCACTCTGTAGCTCAAGAAATCTTAAGCTTGTCTTGAAAGAACTTATAGCTGGTGTTGATGAGGTCGGAAGGGGTTGTTTGGCTGGACCCGTTATTGCTGCTGCTGTAATTTTAAAAACTCCAATTGATGGCTTAAATGACTCTAAAAAAATATCAAAAAATAAAAGAGAGTTGCTAAGTTCTCTGATTATGGAGAATTCTTTTTTTGCATTTGGATCTGCCTCACATAAAGAAATTGATGAAATTAATATTCATAATGCATCTTTATTGGCAATGAAAAGAGCTATACTGAATTTAAATTTTAAACCAAATAAAGTCTTGGTTGATGGGCTCTATCTTCCAGATGTAGAATTTAAAAAAGACGCTATTGTAGGCGGAGATGCAATAATAAGCGAAATAAGCGCTGCTTCAATTATTGCTAAAGTTTATAGAGACAATTTGATGCTTGATTTCGACAAAAAATATCCTATTTATGAGTTTTATAAACATAAAGGCTATCCAACTAAATTACACAAAGAAATGCTAAAAATTCATGGTTCGTGCCTTATACATAGAAAATCTTTTAAGGGCGTGAGTTAGGAAATGAATAAAACTTTTTCTCATCTGCGAGTTTCGTCAGAATTTAGCATAACTCAAGGGCTTTTAACTATAGACCAGATAGTAGATCAAGCTAAGAAATATTCAATACCATCTGTTGCACTTACAGATAATTTAAATATGTTCGGTTTGGTAAAATTTTTTAATAAATCTGAATCAGCAGGTATTAAGCCAATATCAGGAGCATCTCTAAGAGTAATTTTTGACGGAGATGAGATGCCTCATGAACTCCTCTGTTTAGCAAAGACAAATAAGGGCCACATCAGTCTGATGAAAATTATTTCACAAGCTCATAATAATTATAATTATTCTTCTCCGATTATAACTTTCAATGAATTATGTGAAATAAAGGATGATTTAATAGTAATTTCTGGTGGAAAATCCAGTCACCTATTTGAGCTAATGAACCTTGGTAGGGCAGAGGAAGTCGAAGATAGAATAGATAAATTTTTAAAAAATTTTAAAGATGATTTTGTCATAGAAATTCAAAATACTAAAAGACAAAATGAAATTGAATATATTAAGAATATTCTTCCAATAGCCTCTAATAAAGGCATCCCAGTCATAGCTACAAATGATGTGCTGTTTGCAAATAAAGAAGATTATGATATTCATGAAACCAAAGTGTGTATAAATACCGGAAGAACTCTAAATGATCCGAATAGAAAGAAAGTATTCTCATCTGAGCAGTATTTTAAATCACCCGATGAAATGTATGACTTATTTGACAACATTAATGAGGTTCTAACAAATACAAATGAGATAGCAAAGCGCTGTAATGTATCTATTGATACAAAAGAATACTTCCTTCCAGAATATCCTGTACCAAAAGAGCATAATTTTGATTCTTTCCTCAACGAATTAGCATTCAAAAGTCTTAATGTCTTCATTAAAGATTTTGAAGAAGATAAAAAAGATAATTACATTAAAAGACTTGAATACGAGCTCGAACAAATCAAAGTAATGGGTTTCTCAAGTTATTTTTTAATTGTTTATGATTTTATTGAATGGTCAAAAAACAATGAGGTTCCTGTAGGCCCTGGAAGGGGATCTGGAGCAGGCTCACTAGTAGCATTTGCAATTGGCATTACTGCTCTTGATCCAATTGAGCATGGACTCTTATTTGAAAGATTTTTAAATCCTGAAAGGCTTTCAATGCCAGATTTTGATATTGATTTCTGTATGGAGAAAAGAGACAAGGTTATTGACTATGTTGGTAAAAAGTATGGAGCAGGGGCTGTTTCACAAATAGCTACATTTGGGACTATGGCAGCAAGAGCAGTTGTTAGAGACGTCGCTAGAGCTCTTGGCAGACCATATGCTCTTGGAGATAGAATATCAAAAATGATACCTTTTGCCCCGGGCATGACCTTAGACAGAGCAAGGAAAGAGCAACCTATATTTGATCAAAGCATTAAAGATGATCCAGAAGTGAAAGAGGTTGTGGACCTAGCATATAAGCTTGAGGGTATAGCTAGGAATGTTGGTAAGCATGCAGGAGGTGTTGTAATTGCTCCTGGAAGTATTTCTGATTTCTGTCCAATCTATAATGATCGACAGTCCCAATCTGTTATGACTCAATTTGATAAGGATGATGTAGAAAAAATTGGTCTAGTAAAGTTTGATTTCTTAGGGTTAAGAACTTTGACTGTAATTGACAGAGCCTTAAAATCTATCAACATTGACGATAAACCTAAGGTAGATCTTGAAAAGATTCCTTTAAATGACCCAAAAGTTTTTGATCTATTAAGCTCTGGTAAGACAATGGCAGTCTTTCAATTAGAGTCATCAGGTATGAGAGATCTTATTAAAAGATTAAAACCAACTAGATTTGAAGAAATTGTAGCACTCTTAGCTCTTTATAGACCTGGGCCATTAGATTCTGGTATGCATGATCAATTTGTAGATAGAAAGCATGGCAAGTCGCCAGTTACTTACCCCCATGAATTACTTGAACCAGTTCTGTCTGAAACATATGGTGTTATTTTATATCAAGAACAGGTAATGGAAGCTGCAAGAGTTCTAGCAGATTTCTCTCTTGGAGAGGCTGATATTCTAAGAAGAGCCATGGGCAAGAAAAAAGTCGAAGAAATGGAGCAACAACGAAAATACTTTAAACAGGGCTGTGAAAAAAATGATATAAAAGCCTCTGTTGCTGAAAAAATATTTGATTTAATAGAGAAATTTGCAGGTTATGGTTTTAATAAATCGCATTCAGCTGCTTATGCACTAATTTCATATCAGACTGCATATTTAAAAACTTATTACCCAGAGCATTTTATGGCAGCAGTTTTGTCCACAGAACTTGGTAATACTGATAAGATTTACTCACTAATTCAAGAGTGCAAAAGAATGGATATTGGTGTCTTGAACCCTGATATTTTATCCAGTAATAAAAGATTCGTTGTTAATAATGACATGAATATTGAATATGGTCTGGG
>Ga0315332_10001786_pt1 | contig 11696 bp, 7 predicted proteins | sample M110034915metaG_FD_203455 | JGI IMG/M metagenome (GOLD analysis project Ga0315332, IMG submission 203455) | Ammonia-oxidizing marine archaeal communities from Monterey Bay, California, United States - M1 100m 34915 | ecosystem: Environmental > Aquatic > Marine > Intertidal zone | place: USA...
CGAAGAACATCATCACCAGCCGCCCCCACGAAGTATCGGCCAGCGTTCGCTCAAGAAGCGATTCCTCTTCCGTTAGCGAGAAGCCGAACTCTGGCGTGACTTCCTGATCTGAGACCCCGACTGGCGCATCGGCTGGCCCAGTCTCTTCGAGGGGCACGAGTTCATCGCCCGCAGGTAACCACTCTTCAACTTCCTCGTGAGCCACCTCTGGATCCAAGGCTTCCGGCGAGTCCTCTTCTGTCGTTCCTGAAACCTCCGGTGGTGACGTTTCGATCACCCTCTGACCTGCCACCGCAGCCGACTCCGCCTCCAGCGCCAATACTCGCTCAGACTGCGCGACTGCGAGCGCCTCCGCTTCAACAATCGCAGCTGCCTCGGCTGCAGAGCGCCTAGCTTCCAAGCTCAGGTACTCGACCGTATGAACTCCGAGGTCCTCGAGGTCATAGACAAAGCGGAACGGACGTGAGGAATCCAGCAAAGAATCGACAAGCATGATCCCCACCATCGTGGCTTCGCCCGATACAATGCCGCCCGACGGAAGTCCCATAGAGATGACGTTCCGTGAATCAATGTCGATCGTGTCGCCATCCTGTTCGATAGCCCACCCTTGCTGTCGAAAAAGTCTCAGTCTGGAACCATTGATCGCGTACAGCATGAGATTATCAGCACCACCACGTCGCTCGGCGGATCGCTGAGCACGCTCGTAGAGCTGCGCCCCGAGGAAATAGCTCCCCAGCCGATCGTTCTCGATGAAAGCGAGCCCGATCCCAGCTGAGCCCTCTCCAGGCTCAGTGACCTCGAATCGCTGAACGATTCCGGACTGGCGAAGCTCAAACCACGACATGCCGACAGGGTCGACGACTTGTGCAGACGTTGTCGCGGGACCGTCGATCAACGCGTAGGCGTTGGCGACTCTACGAGCTGCATCGCGCACCCCTCTTGATAAGGCCCGCACACTGATTGATACCCGAGAAATCCCATCAATGTCATTCCACAGCTGAAAGGGATCTCCAATGTGCTTGCCCGAAAATTGCTCCTGAAATCCAGGTGTTCTCAGGAAGTCGCCCATGGTTCGCATGTACGATTCGCTGTAGTCCGTCACCCTCACGCCGGTAAGCGTTCCGTCCGGACTCATGCCCACAAGCGCCTCGATGGGTCCGCTGTATCCGTACTGCTCAGGTGGCAGATCGGAGGTGAGAAATACGTATCCGAGGAGCCCCTCGGAACCGTCCGGAAGCACCTCGTATGCGGAAATCACGGGAGAGGCGACCGTAACGTCAGCAAAGCGATCTGCGCCAGGCATCACCTCCTCGATCATTGAGATAGGGATGCGTTCGATACGTTGACCTTCTGCCCCATGGGGCAGAAGCCAGCCCAGGGCAAGGATCAGTGCGATCATCTGCCGAACGATTGCGAAGGGGTGCATCGCGCGAGCATACGCACAGGCATCTCGGTCAGCAAACCCTCCTCTCACCCTATGCCCTCCAAACGGACCTGACACACTTCATATACCCGGCAGGTACGTCGCAAGATGGAGCCCCCTCAAGCAGCATTTTGGACCCAGGCGGTAATCAAACCAGCCTAGTTGTTCTCGTAACTACGCCTCGGGACCCTGCACTGCGGCCATTGTCCAATGGAAGGAAAGTTCTGCGTCCTCCGGGACACGCGCATTGGCCCTGCCAATGGGGCATTGGGAAGCGTCACCGTCTCACGAGAGACACGCTCAGGATCTTCAGACGCCATGTATGCCACCATAGCCGCCAGCGTAGCGTTATTGCGCAAATCATCGAATACAATCTTGTCGAAGGTGTCGATCCCAGTATGCCAAGTGTACTGGCGATAGTCGGGGTAATCCGACTGGAAGCGGAACGATGGCGCTGGCACACAAAGGAACGACATGTGGTCGCTTCCTCCAGACTCTGGAAGACCCGGGATATCGAGCTCAATGTGCTGAGTGATCTCAGGCGGAATCGCCGAGAACCATCGTGCGAAGTGCGACCCGGCATCCGTGAAACCCATCATGCGAATGTAGTCAACACGCCAAGTACCATTGTCTTGGTTAAAGGCTGACTGCAGTCCATCCATCACCTCAGGATGGTCGGCCTGGAAGTTGTTCGACCCGATCAGGCCACGCTCTTCCGCGTCCCAATGGCCAATCACAATCGTACGACGAGGGTTAGGGTAGACAGTCTTCAGAATCCGAGCCGCTTCGAGCATCATGATCGTACCGGTCCCATTGTCTGTTGCACCCGAAGCACCATCCCAGGAATCGAGGTGGGCACCGAGAAGAACATATTCGTCTGGGAGTTCACTTCCGGGCATCGTAGCCACGACATTGAACGCCGGAACTGAGCCCGTGAATTCTGCTTGCGCATCGATACGCACAGTAGGTGACTGGTCATTCAACGCTAAGCGCGCCACTAGGCCGTAGTCTTCGCAGCTCAAGTGAATGGTAGCGACCCGCTCCGTGCTAGCATCAAAGATTTTGTCAGCCCCCCAACCATCGGACCACAACGCCCGCAAGACAGCCACGGCCCCTGCGTCCTCTAAGCGCCTCGCGACCACTGCCTCGGCACCGCGTGCGCCACCACGATCCATACCCGCAGCGAGGAGCAGCGACTGAGTCCATGACCTCTCCGCTGTCTCGCGCTCTTGAAGCAAGCGCTGGTAAGACGCCGGGGTAGCCTGCTCTTCCCATGATTCCGGTGCTCGGCAGCTCGGCTCGGGAAAAGAAATCGCTACAACCTTCCCAGCAACCTGTGGGAGCCACGCTTCTAGGTCTGCTTCACTGCGCAATTCCGGTAGTGCCAAGACTTCCGCTTCCACGACTCCCTCGGTGCCCGGGCTCCACGCCATCATCGTAGCATTAAGAGTTCGCACTCGGGGCTCTAAGAGGTCGACATGTGTGATGCCGCGCTCCCAGCCTCTCCATGTTCCGTATTCGTGTCGTCCAACATCGACGCCCCACGCATTGTATAGAGACTCAAGCCACTCCGCCGCCTGAACGTATCCCGATGTCCCAGTCAGGCGCGGGCCGATAGAGTCCAATAGCACCTGAGCGAGGTTGTATGCCTGCGATCCCTCCTCCATCCCTTCCTTCCACATCTCTTGGATCACAGGGTCGTCCGTGGGGAAAGTCTGGGCCTCCAAGGCTGCAGTGGGAACCAACCCGACCGCGACAAATACGAACCAAATCTTTTTCATCGACCGTCCTCCGAAAGACCTTTTTGAGCCTGATTTCAGAAACCTACGCGATTTGCGCTCGTCAGGCTGCCTGGTATCCGATGCCTTGCGAGCATGGCCGAAACGCACTGTGTATCGTTCTCTTACATGTAATGGTGAACCAGAACAATCTCGATGCCTCTTGTAGTGCGCCGGAAAGACAAGTAAAAAAGGTCTGCCACATGTCCACGCATCACCGCAACCACAAGGTAAGAATTAGATGAACAAGTCCATGCTTAAAGGAATGGCCCTAGTAGTAATAAGCCTTGCGCCCACCTCGATAATGGCTCAAAGCGGTGAAATGAAGGACATGAACACCTTCGAGCGTCCAATCGCTATGGCGGACAACGTGTGGCTTGAAGAACTCACTATGCCTGAGGTAAGAGATCTCCTCGCTGACGGTTGGCAAACCGCCCTGATCCTAACCGGAGGCATCGAAGAGAACGGCCCATACCTGACGACCGGTAAACACAACCACGTGCTTAGAGTGATGGGTGAGTCGATTGCTAGGGGATTCGGAAAGACACTGGTGGCCCCCATTGTGACGATCGAACCCGGCAACCCAGAACGCGCGAGCAGCCCGGGTGGCATCAGGTACTCACAGGAGACATATCGCGCAGTTCTAAGAGACTATGCTGTAAGCCTGAGAGCGCAGGGTTTCGAAAATATTTTCCTGATGGGCGATAGCGGTGGCAACCTCCGAGGTATGGCAGAGGTCGCTGAGGCGCTGCAGTCCGAGTGGGACGGCCATGACGTCGTGATCGCGCACATACCCGAGTACTACAACTACCAGGACGTACTCGCTTATCAAAAAGAAGAACTGGGTATCGACGAAGATCCGAGACTTGAAGGCCTACACGACGACTACTACATCACAACGATCATCATGAACGATGATCCAGAGTATGTGCGCCTCGCGCAGCGGATTGATGCAGGCAAAGCGTCGATCAACGGGATCAGCATTCTTCCAATCGACACCGCCTTAGAACATGGGCGCCGGCTAATACAATTCAGAACTGACGCGACCATTGAGGCGATGAGAACTGCAATCTCAGAACAACGACGACACTGACACTGAAAGATCCGCCGCCGAGAGGAACGCTAAAACGCGAAGAGCTTAGTTAGCTTGGCGGTGAGACGACGATCAAGGATCTCACCCTCAGAGGTACGACGCTCAGAAAAGACTAAGAAGAAGTCACTCAGTGGTGAATGAATCCAATTTAGGCGCACATTTGTAACCATCTCTCGCGTCGCGTCGTTGTACTGAAGCCATCCACCAGCCAAGACACGCGTCGAAAGCGCGTAATCGACTCGACCGCTAAATACGTCTACAGTAAAGGGGGCGCCCTCTAGTTCAATCACGTTGTGGTCAGCGCCGAAATCAAACCCAAGATGGGGATTTACACGCCAAACCAAGGTGCCCCCGACCGACCTTCGCCCACCTTGAAAATAGCCACCTCCACCAATCCGCATCTCAGCCGAAAAAGGCCGGGATGCATCAGACACGTATTTCGCTGAAGCTTCACGGAACTCATGAACGCCGGCAGGCACGATTCCCCCAGAGAGAGAGAACTCCCGATCAAGTCGCTCGTACCGATCAGTGCCAAGTAGGGTTAGCGCACTACCGTCCAAGAATGACAGGGCCATGCCACCCGTAACATTCCGGGTTTCGAGCACACCATTAAAGTCACGGTACTGCTCGATCTCCAAATAGGGATTCGCCTCATTCAGGCCACGGACCGGAGGCCGCGGGTGGGCGCCCACAGTGGCATAGTAGTGCCGAACCGCCCGCCTACGAACAAAGCCTACGTCAGGATTGAAAGCTTCTCCAATACTTCTGTAAAGAACCGACATATCCCAAAACGCATCTCGCCACGCCAACGACGCCCGGGCCGCTTGATTGTTTCCACTCTGACCAGGCTCATGTGTTTCGGCTAGGTAACTATGCACCATCAAGTTTCCGAACAGGCGGGCATTTACATCAACACCCCACGCCCGATTGTATTCGTTTTGCGCCTCGCGTCCTGAAAACTCGGTTGCGGGCCTCCGGTTCAAGACTTGGCGATTTGTGAAGATGCCGCCGACATCTACCGACCCTAAAACTGTGCGCCTTACCCTCGCCACAGTGAAACTCTCTGACTCCAAAAGATCGGTGGAGGACGTCTGCATATTCAGGGCTCCGACTTCGAAGCCGCCCGCTCGCCCAGTCAAGCGCCCACCAGCCGAAATAGGCACTGGCTGACCGCCTTGCAGACCGATGCGACGGGAATGGAATAGGGTGAAGTCTCTAGGAGAGGCACCGAGTCTGTAATTGCGCTCTGACAGGTCGCCAAAAGCATATGTGCCTGAATTCTCGATGAAGAACTCGCGTTTCTCCGGGAAAAAGAGCGGGAATCGGGTCAGGTTGACCTGCTCTTGATCGGCTTCTACCTGAGAGAAATCGGTCTGCCAAGTCAGGTCTGCCGTAAGGCCTGGTGTTAGGCCCCACTTGATATCTAGGCCTACATCCCCTTGGCTCCCCTGCTCAGCTACACCCGGCAGAGTGCCGTTCGCCCTCTCGCCAAGCATAAAGGGTTTGACTGTGATATTTCGACTTCCCTCGAGCCGAGGAAGTCCAACCAAGTATCCGGCCTCCGCCATCCGATGCACCCGTGTCCGTCTCGCTACCGGAGCCCACATCGAATCCTCGACCTTTCTTCTCACCCGCCGGACGAAGTTGATTCCCCATTCCTGTGTTGTTTTGGATGGATCGAACCGAAGGGTCGAAAATGGGATTGCCAACTCAGCGCTCCACCCGTCGTCGCGCCTCTCCGTCTCCACTCGCATGATACCTTCCCACTCTACATTGCTCGTGCGCGAATTGTCGTAAGCCTGCCCGTCCCTGATAGCCCCGTTCGGGTTAATCATCAGGTAGTACGCGTTGCGTCGATCTAAGAAGGTGTCCAGAGACATCCCAATGATGTCCTCGTTCGGACTGTAGAAGTCCTGCGTCATGCGCTGTGCGACAATACGATCTGGCTCTGAGTCATACATCATCGCACCGATGTAGAGCGTGTTTTCATCGAACAAAACACGAACCTCGGTGAGTTCTGTCGCTGGCATACCTGTGCGGGGTGTCGACTGCACAAAATCAGTTGCAGGCTCAGCGTTACCCCACGATGACTCCTCGAGTCGACCGTCGATTGTAATTGGACCTACTGCACGCAACGCCCTCAACGTCGGCCTAGCCGCTGCTTCAGGGTCGATAGGCACAGCCATCGAAGAGTCCTGACGCGCCTCCTCTTCTACGACTTGGCCCGAAACTGGGAGCGTGACCGTGCATACGATGCCAACGGCAACCATCGCATGGCGTAACCAATCCGTCCCAGAGCGAACATCAGACACGGTCAACTCGCTATTACCGTCCGGCGGCACGTCGGGACCTTAAACCAGCAGTACTGTAGATCCGACCGTCTGACGAGCTTCGAGCGCCCTGTGAGCCGAAGCGACGTCAGGTAGGGGATAACGTTCTCCAACGTGTGGACGGACTTTTCCTTCCCGAACCATGTCGAAGAGCGCCCCAATACCTTCAGCGGTCTCATGGGGATCGGAATAATGGTCCGCTAAACGCGGCCGAGTCAGAAACAATGAATGGTGCTTTGCCAAAACTAGAGGAGAAATAGGCGCCACTGGCCCTGATGCATTCCCGAACGTTACCAATAAACCCCTAGGTGACAACGACTTAAGCGACGACTCAAACGTGCTCGCACCCACCGAATCATATGCCACCCGGCAACCCTGCCCGTCAGTGATCTCAGCAACCCGCTTAGCAACATCTTCTTCATCATACAGTATCACGTGGTCGCAACCATTTGCTTTCGCTAGCTCTCCTTTTTCCCGAGTCCCCACGGTCCCGATGACATTGGCACCTAGCGCCCTCAACCACTGACAAGCGATCAGCCCAACACCTCCGGCTGCAGCTGTGAGCAAGACATTGTCCCCGCTCTGCACGGGATAAGTCCGGCGCACCAAGTACTCGACGGTGCACCCCTTCACCATGATGGAAGCGGCCGTTTCTTCACTGATCTCATCGGGCAGCTCTACAAGGCGCCACCTAGGGATCACTCTGACTTCACAATAAGAGCCAATTGGCCCATTACTCGTGTACGCCACCCGGGCTCCAACCTCAAGATCATCGACCTCACTCCCAACGGCTTCGACGATACCAGCCCCTTCCACCCCAGGAGTAAAGGGCAACTCCTGGGGGTAGAGGCCCGTGCGATGGTAGACATCAATAAAGTTCAGCCCGACCGCGGTATGCCTGATCCTCACGTCATTCGGTCCAACCTCTCCTGGGTCCCTCTCGACCCACTCCAGGACCTCGGGTCCGCCTAGCTGAGATACAACGACTGCACCACTCACGCATGTCTCTCCATCATAAACTCAAGGAAGCCGGAAGAATCTAAATGAGACCACCCCTCCCCGCTCCCCGAGGTGACATCTACCTTGGGGAGAGTAAACAGAGATTCTCGCAAAATAGGACTCACGATGTCCCTCGCGCGCTCGCTACCTAATTGCTACCACAGGCTCACTCTGCTTGGCGCCGTAGCATCACTCCTCTTCCTTTCATCTCCTCTCGAAGCGCAGGTCATCAGCTGGGACCCAGCACCTGAAGGGTACCCTCGCACCGCCGCCGAACTAAACGGCTTCTCTGCGCACACCCGCCACCTCGAGATGTGGGACTACTTAGAGCAGCTCCGCGGCGTATCGTCAGACATGAGGCTAGGGACATACGGCGAAACTAGAGAAGGCCGAAAGCTACCATACGCGATCTTCTCGCGACCCCTGATATCAGAACCATGGGAAGCGATGGCTCTCGACCGCCCGGTTATCCTGTTCGCAGCCAACGTACACGGCGGCGAACGCACCTTCCGTGAAGGACTCTTAGTCCTAATGCGGGACCTAGCCACCCCTGGCACGACCGCTAACGACCTTCTCGATGAGGTCACGATTCTTGTCGCACCGCAGATAAACCCGGACGGCTTCGAGGCAACCGAGCGTGGTCAGCGAGGCAATTCATGGGGCATCGACCTTAACCGAGACTATGTGAAACTCGAGCACGCCACCATTCAGTCCTACGTGCAAAACATGATCACTGAATGGAGGCCACACCTGTTCATCGACGGCCACAACGGTGGGGCAAGGCCTTACAACCTCAACTACCAGTGCACGAGTCATTATGACTCAGCCATCGAACTCACGCTCCTGTGCGACGACGAGATTTTTCCGGCTATCGACGCCAAGCTGGAAACCGAGAAAATGATGGCTTGGTACTACTCACGCGGAAATGAACAAGAGTGGAATACAGGTGGATCTCAAGTGCGAATCGGCCGGAACTACGGGGGCATGGTAAACTCGGTCGGGATCCTGTTTGAGGCACCGCGACAGGAGCTAGAGGTGGGAGCTCGAGCTGGATATCTGGGTTATCTAGCGGTAGCTGAATGGGTGGTTGCAAATGCAAAACACCTAGTCAGTACTGTAGAGGAAGCTCGGATAGAGACAATCGCCCTGGGAGCAGAGCCAAGGGGCCAGATTGCCGTGGAAATGGAGTATGCGGCGGAAGACTACCCAGTCGACTATCTGATCGTCCGCGGTGGAGATTTCAATGACCAGCCCGCTATGCCCGTGGATACCATTGAGGTTACCGGCGCCCAGCTAATGAAAAAACCTGTCGCTCTAACGCTCCGGGATCGCCCGTGGGCTTATGTACTCCCACGCGATGCGGAAGCGGCCGTCGCGCTACTGCTCCGTCACGGTATCACCGTAGAACAACTCTTGGAGCCCGTGACTTTAGAAGTGCAGGCATACACGGTCGCCGGTGTTGAACACGAGCGACAATACAACCACCAGGCAGTAACGCGTATACAGGTCGGTGATGTCATCACGCAAACCCGGGATTTCCCCACGGGAACGTACGTGGTTCCAACCTCTCAGTACTTAGGTCGGCTAGTAGCCCACATGCTTGAAGTCGAAACTGAGGACAACGTCGTGTACTGGAACCGCATGGACGCTTGGGTACCCCGGCCCGGAACCGGACCCGACGGAGAGACAGCAATTGCGCCCATCTACAAGATTATGACCCCGACCAAACTCACGTCGAGTCTTGTTGGACCGAGATAAACCCTTGAGGCCAGTGTTCGAAGCCCGGTCCCCGACACGTTGAGGGGCCGGGCTTCGAACTTCCAAACGTCTACACTTTTGGGTGTACGCAAGCTCTCGTTGAGCCTTTAACGCACCTGCGACTGACAGTCTTCCCAGTTCGTACAACGGACCCGCAGCCTTGAGCGAGCCTCGCTCGGAAGTAGCAGGATCGAAGTGGCTTCAATCACATCACGAATCGCAGCTTCCTTCGCGGGCTCGAACTGAAAAAGCAGCAGCCACTGGGGCATCTCGCCAGAAGGTTCCCGTAATTCCCACTCGTAAATCCAGTCGATCGCTTCCAGTTCCCGTCGGATCGCATTGTAGTCCTGTTGGCTCGCCGGCCCCTGCCCAAGAGGCAAACTCACGATTTCGAAAGAGAGTTGGTGATTTTCTCTCCATGTATTCAGGGCAATATCGATATTCTCAAAAGGCGCTTGGATACGCACTAGGTGATGGGCATACTCAGCTAACAGGAAGTTGTTGTGCTTGACGCCCTTCGCGAGCGCGGACTCCATGTATTGGATGTACCCGGTCTCATCGCCCTCTTGTAGGGCTTCCATCGCCAGAAGAAAGTGTGTGTCTGCATCCGCAGGATTGATCTCCGCGATCACTTCAGCCATCCGCGACCATTCTTGCGAGCCTGGGTCGACCTGGGTTCCCGTGCGAGCAACAAGAAACTCTCGGCCACCAAATAGGAGTCCGAGCGCATATATGCCCAGCAGCATACGGTAGCGCCGATACCAAGGAACGTTGTTAGCTGTGTCGGCCACAAAACCTCCCTATGAGCGCTACAGACCCTTTTGAGTCTGCTTGTCACTGACCTTCCAGATGAACGAATCGAGATAGTAATGCATCAATCCGTAGGCATAGATCATCATCTGTGAAAAGAGTGCGTAACCGCTTGCATAGTCCATAGCCGGCACACCGAACTCATCGATTGCCGGATAGGGAGCAAAATTGACAACCCCGAAGCCAAATTCGTCGAGGGGGCGATTTATGACCAACTGAAAGAGCAATGCATAGAGTACCCCACCCGCGAGGAACCAACGCAAATGTCCAGGTCCGGTCAGCTTGCTCCAGAGCCCTGCTCGGAATGTCCCCTTCTGCTGACTTTTTCTCATGAACGAGTACACCATGACGATGTACTGAACGCCATGCATGAGTCGATGGGCCACCGCGTGAAGAAGAATTGAGTTCGTGTTCCAAGCCACGAAGTACCAAAGGAAGTAACTCGCAAAAATGAAGGCGTACTTCATAGGGTTGATGATCGCCCCCTCCTGATGCGTCTTCCATAGATGCCACATATACACGATCAAGTAGCAAACCAAGACTACCTGACTGACCATGAGCAGCGTATCCACGAACGACACAGACAGCGGGACTCGCATCCGATGCAGTTCCCGGATCCAAAGGAACTTGAACATCGGCGCATTCAGGAACATGTACGCGTAAAGCACACAGTGAAGCACGAGATCGTAGCGCCTCGTTTGCTTAAGCCCTGCACCTGCCTTGAAATCGTAGATCCGAGCAAGTCCGTGCTGCTGCATGATACTGTGCTGATGGTCCCAAGCTGTAACCAGCAACAGCAACGTGATAGGCGCAAACTGCAGGCCCATGATAGTGAATCCAATAATTACCACAGGGCCTACGATCAACCGATCCCTGAATCGATCCCACACGTCCGGCATTCCGTACGAACGGACCCAGCCCGCGTAGTGATGAGGGATAGTGATCCACAAGTTGATCGAGGCGACAGCTACATAGGGCAACCACGCCTGAAATCCGAGCGCTAGCGCGACGGCGAAAAACGGAAGCCCGAGGAACCAAACGAGATCGAGCTTCGGGTTAAGGATGTAGCCAGTCTTGAACATGACAGATGCGGTGTTACGGGCTTAGCAGGCTACATATACCCCAAGGCAACGGAAGTTCTCCCATCCTCCGGAAACAAGAGCGAACGCCTCGAGCTTCCGGTGGAACTGGTCGCAACGTCACTATCTTGGATGTGTACTGGGACCTACCTGTCTACTGGATCCGTCGATAGGTAGCGTGTCCTACGCCTGTGATCTTCCCATTCTCATCCATGCGGACGTACTCGTTCTCGATCGTGCTGCCGTCTTCGGAAAGAATGTTGATGATCACTTGCGTCACACGACCATTTCTTGAATTCGAGATTCGAGTCGTACGCTCATTAACCCATTCGACGGCCGTGTCTGCGTTGTCTTGCCCCCACACCGAGCGGAATTCACCATCAAACATGGTGTCGTAGCCCCACTCAGAATCCTGACCTCTAGCAT
>Ga0315332_10001787_pt1 | contig 11694 bp, 7 predicted proteins | sample M110034915metaG_FD_203455 | JGI IMG/M metagenome (GOLD analysis project Ga0315332, IMG submission 203455) | Ammonia-oxidizing marine archaeal communities from Monterey Bay, California, United States - M1 100m 34915 | ecosystem: Environmental > Aquatic > Marine > Intertidal zone | place: USA...
TCCGATAACGGCCTATTTCGATTACAAAAACTTCTACGCACCTGGGCAAGGGAGCTATATTGAAACCTACCTTTCGTTTGTGGGGCATTCGATTGATTACAAGCTAAATGAAAATGGGCACTACCAAGGTGAAGTCGCTGTTACGCAAATCATTAAAATAAAAGATTCGATTGTGGCTTTTCAAAAATACAATCTAAAAAGTCCCATTATCGGCACCGATAGTACCATTCTGGATTTTGTCGATCAAAAAAGATGGGTTTTAGAGCCCGGTCTCTACAATTACGAGCTGGAAATATCTGACCTAACTAATCCGGCAAAAGAACACATCATCAGCAACCAAGTGCTTCAAGTAGTAGATGCACCCACCAACAGCCTGGCTACTTCTGATATTGAACTTCTGCAATCCTTTAAGAAAAGTGATGTTTTTTCGGAATGGAGCAAGTCTGGATATGAAGTCATTCCTTATGTTTCAACCTATTTTCCGCCTTACATAGGTAAGATAGCCTATTACATGGAACTATACGGATCTGAAAACGCACTGGGAATAGACGAACGCTTCGTGGTAAACCAATACATTGAAAAAGCCACTACGCTCACCCGGATGGATAGCTATGCGCGTTTCTCCAAACTGTCTACTGAAAAGGTCAATGTAGTATTTCATTCATTTAATATCGAAGACCTTCCAACTGGTAAATACAACCTGGTTATAGAAGCCCGAAACAAAACCAATCAAATTGTAGCAGAAAAGAAATTGTTTTTTGAGCGTTTAAACCCAACGGCTACCCCTGATATTTCGTCCTTGCAGGAGATTGATTATAGCCATTCATTTGCTGCCAATTTCAAGACAGAAGATTCCATCACCGAAGCCATTAGATGTCTCTCTCCTATTGCTACAGACATAGACAATGCCATTATTCAGTCTCAATTAGAAACCATTGAATTTGACACCAAAAAGCAATTCTTTTATAATTTTTGGAAGCAACGCTATCCGGATAATGCGGAAGAAAAGTGGATGGAATACCTCACGCAAGTACAACAAGTAAATAAGTTATTCGGCACTCCAGTCAAAAAAGGATACATCACAGATCGCGGGCGTATTTACCTCAAATACGGAGCACCCAATACCATGACGGATAGACCGAATGAGCCTTCCTCATACCCCTATCAAATTTGGCACTACTACAAATTGGGTGAATTGAGTAACCGAAGATTTGTATTTTACCTGCCCGATTTAGTAACCAATGACTACGAAATATTGCATTCCGACATGCGTGGCGAACGGCAAAATTACCGGTGGCAAATTGATCTTCAAAAGCGAACGACACCATTCAACGATTTAGACAACACAAATCCACTCAACGGTTCACATGGCTCTCGAAGCAATGAACTTTTTACGAACCCCAGATAGTTTTCGTTAACATTGGTTAATTCCAACCAATTATGAAAGTGTTTCTGCTATATTTGGCGTTTGATGAAATTAGCCATTGTCATATTGAACTGGAACGGGAAAGGATTCTTAGAACAATTCCTACCTAGCGTTGTAAAACATGCCGATGGCGCAGAGATTTGGATCATCGATAATGCGTCAACAGACGATTCCGTTTCATTTATAAAAAACACGTACCCAACCATCGGTATCATTCAAAATCCAGAAAACGGGGGATTTGCCAAAGGTTATAATGACGGTTTGCAATCGATACATGCCGACACGTATATCCTGTTGAATTCCGATATCGAAGTAACCCCAGGCTGGATTCAACCTATCCGATCCCTGATGGAAAAGGATTCGGAAATACTGGCGTGTCAGCCTAAAGTAAAAGCCTATCATAACAAAGAGTATTTTGAACATGCTGGCGCCGCAGGCGGATTAATGGACAAGTACGGATATACCTTCTGTAGAGGACGTATTTTTGCAGAAACAGAAAAAGACACCGGACAATACGAAAACAATCAAGAAATCTTTTGGGCGACAGGCGCCTGTTTGTTTATCCGAGCAAAGGCATTTCATGAAAATGGTGGATTTGATGCTGATTTTTTTGCACACATGGAAGAAATAGACCTCTGCTGGAGACTCAAAAACCAAGGTGGTAAAATTTGGTATTGTGCAGAATCTACAGTGTACCATGTAGGTGGTGGCACCTTAGACTATGGCAGCCCACGAAAAACATTCTTAAATTTTAGAAATAGCCTGTACACCATTACCAAAAACGAAAGAGCCAGACCATTGGTCTTTCACCTGTACAGAAGATTGCTATTAGATGGTATTGCAGCAGTTAAATTTTTGTTCTCTTTGCAATTCAGGCACATGTGGGCAGTCGGCAAAGCCCATTACAATTTCTTCTGGAAATTTCGGTCCATGCTAAAAAAGAGAAAGCAGCTTGGCAAAAATTTAGCGATTAATGATGCGGGCTCCTTTAACGGAAGTATTGTTTGGCAAGCCTTCGCGAAAGGAAAAAAACGCTATTCAGAGCTCGATTAAACTCTCAACGGCCAATCGGTAGCTGTCCAAACCAAAACCGGCGATAACCCCTTTGCAATTTTTCGCCATCAAAGATTCGTGGCGATACGCTTCTCGCGCATACACGTTACTGATGTGTACTTCAATAACAGGAATTGAAATGGCCGCGACGGCATCTGCAATCGCAACCGAAGTATGGGTATATCCACCTGCATTCAAAATGATTCCATCCGAATTCGTTCGTTGCAATTCATTAATCAGCTCACCCTCTACGTTACTTTGGAAATAAGTAAAATCTACCTGTGAAAATCCAACTTGTAATTGCAGAAAATAGGCCTCAAAAGACTGATTCCCGTATAGGTCTGGCTCTCTTGCACCGAGTAGATTTAGATTGGGACCATTGATAATCGCAATTTTCATTTGTCAAAGAAATAAAAAAACCCCGACAAGATAACCAGGTAAATCCTAATTATTCTGTCGGGGCTTGAGATAAAATTTTAAGCTTTATTTCTGTATCGATAGTTTCTTACTATTCGATTTACCTGCAGACTTAATGGTTATGTGATACAATCCAGCCGCGAAATCAGACACATCAATGGGCATTGAAAATTGATCTTCTACCACCGCAATCGTTTCTGCAAAAACAACTTGACCAACGTGATTGACCATTTCAACAACTACATCTTCCAATGTATGGTGTGCTTGAAACGATAGATTAACCGTTTCATTCGCCGGGTTAGGATAAACTAAATAGCTGGAAACACCGTCTATCTCATCTACATTCGTTGCTACTTCATCCCACAATCTAATGTCATCCAACGCAGCCTCAACCAAAGAGCCTCCATCTAAATACTGACCAGGTCGTGTGCTATCTGACACAACAAAGCGCATCATCATGTTATTGGTTAATGTTGTATAATCTTTTATACGAAACGCATTTCTTCTCCAGTTTCTTTCGGACACTTTAGTTTCTTCAATGAAAGACCAAGAGCCCCCACCATCGTTAGAAATATAAACCTGCCACCAGTCTGCATTCGGATTGGCACCTGAAGGAGGGTTATTGGTGTACCATCTCCAATAAGAAATTACTGGATTCACATAGCTAGACAAGTCGATGGATTCTAATTCAACGGTTGTTTTACCCGCGTCCACGTCATTTACACCTAGCCCATCTGTAGTGGATGTTCCCCGGCCAGTAACCCAACAAAACGAGCCCCCCGGTGTGTGCTGGTGATCTGGTGCTACCATAGTACTGTTGTCTCCTGGTGTTCCCCAAGAACCCAGCGGAGAAGTCAGCTCCCACTGGCCCGTAGATGCATTGTCATCTGGAACACCTGCATTCCAATTTCCAAAGTCAGAAATAAAATCCGCACCATCTTCTTGTGCTTCAAGGGTATAACCTACTAAAGTGTAGAATGGAAGGTTCGGATCAGCATTGTTGGCCATTATGGGTTCAACCGCTGACAAGACACCATTCACATCTTCTGCACCAATGTAGTATGCGACAACTGTACCATTGGGTTGTGCAGGGATTTGTCCTTCCCATGTGCTTCCTGAAGTATTCACCATCGGAATTGTGTCCCAGCTTCCATTATCGTTAACTTGATAAACACACTTAACGTCATCTAAGTAATCCGACCAAGGCAAACCCAATGTTAAATCCGCTGAAATCGGTATCCCAGTTGCACCTGCAGCTGATTCTACCGCAGCATGCGTCAATACCGCATTAGAAATTAACGTAATTCCATGAAGTTTAAACGCTTCTACGATGGCAGCATCATTCGGTGTTCCATTAGAAATGTCCGCATCGGTGTCATCCGCAAGTAGGCAATCCAATAAGACTTCCGTGTATGCCTGCCCCTCTGCACCATCTGGATTTGTCGCCTGACCACCCAAATAAGCAATTGCGAATAGATTCATCATTGTCGGCATGTCGTTACCCAAATTCACATACGTATCCCACCAGGCACCGGCTATAATTTCACCGTCTGCATGTACTTCATTAATAATGTCATTCGGATATACCTTCGGCTCAATATCATACCTTCGAATAACTGCTGTTAAGTCCATTGGATTGTGTCCATCTCCTAAGAGCGGATCTTCAAGTTCTGCATAACCCCAAACGTCTGCATATCCTTCTCCCATAGCGCCATTCTGAAACGACATGCCATTATCAGCATAAAACTCGTAATTGATTCCATGACCATACTCATGAAAAACAACATCGTTTACCTGCGCTAAGCTGTAGCAATCTACATTGTCTGTATAAAAATTAATAGAAGTTCCATTGTAAAATGCATTACAAGCATGCGGTGTGATTTCTACATTGGTTGGCAGTTTCCAGTCCATTCCCGTAAAAGAAGGTAAAACTGATTTCATGTAATCATGAATCACATTTACATTATTATAGGCTGAACGCTCAATGATATTTGCATCCCCGTCCATCGATAAGGTATTCAATCCCGCATCGTTAACAGAAACGGTCATAGAAGGCGTTGAGCTGGATCCATCGTTGATGATCTTGCACCAGGCACCTTCCAAAGGAATCACGGCAGTCGCCGTACCTGTTTCAGAAGTCATCACATAACCATTACCATCTAAAGAATAGTTAGATCCACCAACCGTTAAATCAATATTAGCTAAGTTAACCACTGTAGTGGGGTCAGCCGGATCAGTAGGATAAACTGTCCCTTGAACCGCAATTTCTATATTCGCTGCTGCTATTTTTGATTGAACAATTTTATCCTGTGCAGTTTTTTTATCACCCGGTAAACAAACTTCTGAATGATTGTGCTTGATACCACAGGTGTACACTTCATTGTGTCTGTATAGAATTTCACCGTTAACCGCATCTACAAGCGTATACCAATTAGCAGGGATTCCATTACTTGCAGTAGTATGCACATTTACTTCGTATACCAGTCGGTATTTGTTTTGTTTTGGATGTAATGCATCCGGAATTGGCAGTACAACCAGGCCAGGCTTAACAACTGTATTTTCTATAGGCGTTGTAATCCCGAATGCCGCAGAAACACCCGCTTGATTCGCATCCAATTGTGGGTCAGTAGCTAAGCTGATATCGTTATAAACATCAGCACCCCACATGATCACATCTCCGGCGTTGCTTAATCTAATTGTAAGATTACTGTTCATCACCTTAAGTCCATTGTATTCTTGGAAATAGTTGATGTAATGCATTTTCTCGTTTTTATTGACATTTGACAAACGAAGATCTCCAACAGGAATATTAAAGTCAGACAGCTTACCCGTAATAAAATTCATGGCTTTGCTTTCTGGAGTAGACCCAGACACAGCAATGGGCTGACCATAAGCTCTATGGGGCTTTCCATTTTCTTCATTAAACCAAGCAAACCAATTCCCGTTTTCTTGAATGAAATTTTGCCAAGATTCTGATTGTAATAGCTCATACTGATACGTTTTATCCAGCTCTCTTTTACTGTCTAAATAAGTTTTGTTTAAACGCGTATCTTGACTAAAAACATCGCTCTGCGCAAAAAGATTTGCGCTAAATGCTAATAAAGCAATAAATAGTAGTTGTTTTTTCATGTTTTACTTAATGATTAATTAATACCTCTTAAAGATTACAATTTACTTCGTTATTACAAAGTAGATTGTGATGAATGGAGGAAAGGGCTTTTTAACGACATTAACGGATGCATATTTCAAGTCCATCATACGCAAGAGAAATATTAGGGGGTAATTCATCATCTATACTTGCGTGTTTCCCCATTAAGTGCGACATGTGGGTGAAATATGTCTGCTCCGCTTGAAGCTCTGTGGCCAATTCGATGGCTTGTTTCAGATTGAAATGAGAAATGTGTTCCTCCTTGCGCAAAGCATTCACTACCAAGACTTTTAATCCTTTCAGCTTTTCTTTTTCAGTCTCCTCTATTCTATTGGCATCGGTAATGTACGCTACATCTTTAATCCGATAGCCAAACACGGGAAGTTTATAATGCCATACTTGTATTGGTAACACTTCGATGTCATCTACTATAAAAGGCTTATTCTGAATAATATTGGCTTGTATTTTTGGAATTCCAGGATAAGAATACTGGTCGTCAAAAATGTATTTATATTCCTGCTTAAGTGATTCATGTACCTGCTCAGTGCAGTAAATCGGCATGGGTAATTTCGATCTAAAATTAAATGCTCGTACATCATCTAAACCTGCGACATGATCTTTGTGTTCGTGCGTAAAAAGTATCGCACTTACCTCTTTTACTTTCGCAAGCAACATTTGTTGTCGAAAATCAGGCCCAGTATCAAACACGATAGTCGATTGATTAAGTTCTATCATTGCAGCGGTTCTCAATCGTTGATCTTTCGTATCCTCAGACTGACAGACCTCACATTCGCAACCGATAACGGGCACACCTTGTGAAGTTCCGGTACCAAGAAAGGTAAGCTTCATGCGTTCTCTTTTACGGAAAGAAGCTCTTTTACTGCCGCGACCGTGTAATCTATCTCGGCATCCGTGCTGAACCTACTAAATGAAAATCGGACAGATGTACAAGATGTAGAAGAACCGATAGCTGTCAACACATGAGAACCTTTGCTTGCCCCGGAAGAACAAGCACTTCCACCAGAGGCCGCAATTCCTTTTAAATCCAGTGAGAACAAAAACATTTTGGTATTCGCCGTTTCTGGCAGGCAGACATTTAAAACCGTATATAAACTTCCTTCATCTGAGGTGTCACCATTAAATGCAATGGTCGAAAAATGTGCTTCTAATTCTGCTTTCATTCGGTTCTTTAAACACCTAACGTGTTGAATGTGTTCATCCAAATCTGCGTACGCCAAATCAAAGGCTTTTCCTAATCCAACAATTCCGTATAGATTTTCAGTACCTCCTCGTAGCTGGCGTTCCTGACCACCGCCTTGAATCATTGAGCGCAATTTCAACTCTTTTCTAACATATAAAAATCCTACGCCTTTGGGCCCGTGAAACTTGTGCGCTGCGCAGGTAATGAAATCTATCGGGAGTTCTTGTAAATCAAATGCATAATGCCCCATAGTTTGCACCGTGTCAGAATGAAACAAAGCGCCATGTGCTTTACAAATGGTTCCTATTTCTTTTAAATCAATCAAAGTACCTATTTCATTGTTCGCATGCATCAGCGATACAATGGTTGATATATCTTCTTTTAACAATAGCGCAAGATGGTCTGATTTGGGTCGTCCAACTTCATCTAAATCTAAATACTCTACAACCACACCAAATTGCTGCTTAAGAAGCTCTGCAGATTCAATTACGGCCTTGTGCTCTGTTGGTGATGTAATGATTCTTTTTACTCCCAAATCTCTTACAGCACATTTTAAGGCCATGTTATCTGCCTCTGTACCACCGGAGGTAAAATACAATTCTGATGGCTGGCAATTAATGTGACTAGCAATGGACTTCCTTGCCTTTTCAATCGCCGTTTTGGTTTTTCTTCCAAAAGCATGTGTGGAGGATGGATTTCCGAAATTCTCTTTCATGAATGGAAGCATCGCTTCCAATACTTCCGGATCCATTGGCGTGGTAGCCGCATTATCGAGGTAAACTTTCATTGTGCTAAGTTAAAAGACAAAAGTAAGAACATCACAACAAGAATGTACAATCAAACGAAACAAATTATTTGGAACCCTATTAGTAGCTAATCCCTGGACTCTAAACACAATAAACAGTTTTGCAAATAACTTATATTAAATCATTTATGTCTTTCTTTATTCGGTCCGCCAGCTCATTCGCTTTTTCAATTGTACTACTCTCAGAATAGATTCTAATGATTGGTTCGGTATTCGATTTTCGCAAATGCACCCATTCGGAGTCAAATTCAATTTTCACTCCATCCGTATCATTTACAGGCAGGTGTGCATACTTTGATTTCATGCTCAGCAAAATTTTGTCAACATCAATTTGAGGTGTTAGCTGAATCTTGTTTTTTGAAATGTGGTATTCGGGATAGCTCGCTTTTAGTTCAGAACACGACTTACCGGATGTTGCCAAATGCGAAAGAAAAAAAGCAATGCCGACCAGTGCATCTCTGCCGTAATGGAGCCCGGGGTAAATTACTCCTCCGTTACCCTCACCGCCTATGATGGCATCAGTAGCCTTCATTTGGTCCACTACATTAACTTCGCCCACGGCAGATGCTGAGTAAGATCCACCGTGCTTTTCCGTTACATCTCTCAAAGCTCGGGTTGATGACATATTAGAAACTGTATTGCCAGGAGTTTGAGATAATATATAATCTGCAACTGCAACCAAGGTGTACTCCTCTCCAAACATACTTCCATCTTCACACACCATGGCCAAGCGATCAACATCAGGATCAACAACAAATCCAACATCGGCACCTTCAGATCTTATTTTGTCTGCGATTGCAGTTAAATTTTCAGGCAAAGGCTCTGGATTGTGCGGAAAATTCCCTGTTGGTTCACAATATAATTCAATAATATTTTCAACCCCTAGCGCTTTTAAAAGTGCTGGAATAAAAATCCCTCCCGTGGAATTGACACAATCACAAACCACTTTAAAATTTGCTTCACGAATAGCCTCAATGTTCACTCCATCAAGCCCTAATACTGCATCTATGTGCTTTTGCATGTACGTATTATTTTCCTCTAACGATCCTAATTCGTCTACACGTACAAAAGAATAACGATCACTTTCCGCATTTCCCAAAACAATTGCACCTTCTTCAGCCGAAATAAATTCTCCTTTATCATTTAGCAGCTTCAATGCATTCCATTCTTTCGGATTATGACTTGCCGTTAAAATAATACCACCATCTGCTCCCTCCATAGGCACAGCCACTTCCACTGTTGGCGTCGTCGACAAACCAACGTCAATCACATCAATCCCCAAGCCTTGCAGGGTAGCCGTAACAAGCTGATTTAGCATTGGTCCAGAAATCCTAGCATCTCGACCGACAACTACTTTCACTTTACTTTTTGAAGAATTACCTTTCAGCCAAGTACCATAGGCTGCCGAAAATTTCACGGCATCTAAGGGAGTCAACCCTTCGCCAACTGCACCTCCGATAGTTCCTCTGATCCCAGAAATAGATTTAATTAATGTCATTGAATGTTGAATATGTTCGGGACAAATATACTATTCTAGCGATTTAATAAACACAAAATATTTTTGAAAAGGAATAGAATAAAATTGCACAAAACACTGTTAGTTTCTTTGTGAATAAGCTAATCATTTTAGCATGATTAACAAGGTAATATTGCTATCTTTGTAACTAGAGTTGGAGCCTATGTATGAGGAACAGGGAAGTTTTTTTGAGGAGGATTACAATGGTCATGTCGAACGTTTTGAAGAAATGCTCAAAAAGAACGAGTCCTACTTCTTCGACGTAGATGTTTTTGAATACCTCGCGGAACACTATCTTGAAGATGGCAATTTAAGTTTGGCGCTCAAAGCACTTGAAATTGGAATCTCTCAACATCCGAGCTCTGCCATCATTATTTTAAGGAAAGCCCAGCTCCACACATCCACAGGTCGAATCCGATCAGGTCACGAGTTACTCAATCATGCCGAAGCACTTGACCCTGAAAATGATGAAATTTATTTAACAAGAGCGAGCTTATTTAGCCAAGAACACAAGCACGAAGAGGCCATCAAGAATTATTTAATTGCCATTGATCTAGCTGATCCAGAAACTTTGGACGAGTTGTATTTGGATTTGGCTTTTGAATATGAAAATATAGAGAATTATGACCAAGCGATTAAGGCCTTAAAAAACGCCTTGAGCATAAATCCTGACAATGAAGGCTCGTTATATGAAATAGGTTACTGCTATGAACAAGGAAACAAACTAGAAGCGTGTGTTTCATTTTGCAAAGAATTCTTAGACGGTCACCCCTATTCTTTTACAGCGTGGTACATTATGGGGAATGCCTTTAGCCGTATGGAAAAATACGATCAAGCCATCACCTCCTATGATTATTGCGTAGTGATTAAAGAAGGTTTTTCATCGGCTTATTTCAATCAGGCTAATTGTCATGTTCAATTGGAACAATACGATGAGGCCGTTTCTCTCTATCTCAAAACATTTGACTACGAAACTCCTCAGGCGATCACCCACGTTTACATTGCCGAATGCTTTGAAAAATTAAACAACAACGAAAAAGCACTTTCACACTACAACAAAGCAATTGAGTTAGATTCGGAATTGAGTGATGCTTGGTTCGGCAAAGCCATTGTAAAAGACAGAATGGAAAAAACGGCAGAAAGTGTTGACCTCCTTTTAAATGCAATAAAGCTAGACGAAAAAAATGCAGAATATTGGCATGTACTTGGTGAAGCATTTGAAAAACTGGATCGCCATGATGAAGCACTTAATTGCTACGAAAAAGTAGTCGATATTGAACCGGAAAACGTGGAAGCCTGGCTTGACTTAAGCAACGTACTTACCGAAATTGATTCAATCGAAAAAGCGACCGAAGTAATTCACCGCGCATTGAGTTTCAACAAGAATAACGAAGAATTAATGTACCGACTTGTTGCTTATTTGCTCCAGATTGGCAAAGATAAAAAAGCCCAAGACCAGCTTCAAGAAGCGCTTACTAAGAATTACGATGCGCATGAGAAATTATTCAACTATTTTCCTGAAGCAAAGAATTTCAATGAGGTATTAAAACTTATTGAGTCATTCAAAAACTAGCATGAATTTTAAATTAACACACATCCCAAAACGCCCAGAGAAGCCCAGAGAGAAAGGCCTCACCATGGTCATGGATAAGGGTTTAAGCTTACGCCAGGCAGAAGATCTAATAAGCAGCTCTAAAGAGCAAATCGATTTGCTTAAACTTGGATTTGGAACCTCATTTGTAACGAACAATCTTGCCGAGAAAATAAAACTTTATCAATCTGCCAACATAGAAGTTTATCCTGGAGGCACACTATTTGAAGCCTTTATTGCACGAAAAAAATTCAGAGATTTCAGAAAATTTTTGGATCAGTATAATTTAGACATGTGTGAAGTTTCTGATGGTTCGATTGTATTAGACCATAAAGAAAAGTGTGAATTCATTTCAAAATTAGCCAAATCCAAAACAGTGCTGAGCGAGGTAGGGTCGAAAGAACAAGGTATTTTAATCAGCCCGAGCAAATGGATTAAAATGATGCAAAACGAACTCGAAGCAGGCTCATGGAAAGTCATTGCAGAAGGCCGAGAAAGTGGATCTGTAGGTATTTTTAGACCAAACGGATCACCCCA
>Ga0315332_10001791_pt1 | contig 11679 bp, 13 predicted proteins | sample M110034915metaG_FD_203455 | JGI IMG/M metagenome (GOLD analysis project Ga0315332, IMG submission 203455) | Ammonia-oxidizing marine archaeal communities from Monterey Bay, California, United States - M1 100m 34915 | ecosystem: Environmental > Aquatic > Marine > Intertidal zone | place: USA...
TGGTCCGCCTGACTGGTATCTCTTCGGTCTTAGGTAGAAATTACTTTCGATTTCCAAAACGCGTCATCAATTATCCGTTGAACCTGCAGGCATTGATTGAGGAAGTGCGGCCCCTGAGTGTTTCAGGGGTCGCATTTTTGCGTGTAGCACCTGGTTCGGTGCCAATCACGGCGGCGGTACGCAATTCGGAGCAAACCGATTACAACGTTGGCTTTTGTGGTTCAATGAATATGGCAATATGAAAGCAGGAGCGGATGAGAAACTATGCGTTCGTCGCTTTATATCTGACTTTCACGGCCCTTGTCTTTTTCTGTGATTTCTTACCCGCGCAGGAAAGGCAGTATTCGACCGTGGTCGAGGAACGTTCTTATGGCGATCCGCTGACTGGCGATTACGTTTCAAATGGAGTCATTACACCGTTGGATCAGGAAATGCGGAACTTTTACATCCGCAACGGCGACGGCGTCATAGAGGTTAAGCTGGCTGACGATGTTCTGGTGGGAGTTCAGTCACGAAACATTCGCGGTGGTTTTGAAGCTCGCAAACTGGAGTTCCATGTCGGTAACCAGGAGTTCTCGTACGACCTGCCGCACAATCTGTACGTCAAACGGACATTCAAAGATGCGGCCGCCGTACAGAAATATATCAGGCAGGGGTCACGCCCTATCTTCGATGGCAAGCTCTACGTCGAGCCCATTGACGATCATTTCCCAACCGAGAGCGAGCCATGGATATCTGGGCGGTTCATCAAAGAAAATGGACGTTTCATGGACGTGCAGATCGGCGAAAAGATTTACCAGATCGGCACGCAGGGACATGACGGACAGCATCGAATCATGGGGTTGATTTCACGATCAGACATCAAACCATTTATCCAGCAGGCTTTTGTCCACGGACAAATGAAAGGAAACGTTTTTCAAGCTCACGAGGTTGGCATTCGCATGTTGGATGACCCGAAATCAAAAGACGATCCCAACCTTGGCCGATACCTCTTCATCGGAGATTCTATCTCTGGTAATTACGACAAGGCATTGCGAGCAGCTCTGAAGGATAAGCTGAATGTTTATCATCCTCCGACAAACTGTGGACCAGTTGGTAAAGGTGTTTCCAACATTGTTCAGTGGCTGGGGGCATACGATGAGCCTGGACTGGGGTGGGACGTGATCAGTTTCAACTTCGGGCACTGGGATTCGCAAAACTCCAAACGGGATTATCAGGCAGGTTTGGAGACGGTTATCGCCGAGCTGAAAAAGACGAACGCCAGGTTAATTTTCGTGACGACGACACCCATTCCTCGAGGCTATCCGGGACCTGGCAGTCTCACCGCCGATGGACGCGCTTCCGGACGTGTACAGGAGACGATGAAGCGATTTATCAATCCCTGGGCACTTGAAGTGATGGCTCGTCACCTGGAAATTGCGATCTGTGATCAGCACAGCATGATCGAAAACGAACGGTTTTATTCTAACTGGATGAACAAGGCGGGGCGAATGCTGAACGATGAACGTAATCCCTACGGCGACCTTCACATCGGCGGCATGTTAGCCGAGCCGGCTGGACGTCAGTTGGCCAGAAAAGTTCTGGACGTGTTGGGAAGGAAAGACGAAGCGCTCAACCCGCATGCACTGACGAAGAATGATCTCAACCCGGAACGTCAGCGAGCAGCAACTAAAGGACTCGATGTGGAAGACTTTGTGGAGCTACTGACGAGCGACGAGCGGCTGCGAAAATACAATCAATAAGTATCGGTCAATGACAGCGTTGCTGAGTTGTGCAGAAAAAGTCTTAGTCGAGGCCCGCAGCCGACATCCGTTCATGTCGGTCACTCCTTTCGCAGCAATGGTCGCGTAGCCTGCTGTGGTATTTGAAAGCTTCAGGGCTGCGCGTCCACACTCGCTAAGGGCGATCGATCCTGGCTTTTGCGCGAAGCTGGGAAATCAGTCCCGTTTGAAGCTTTTCGGAGAGTTCGTGGAAGATCTCTCCACGTGCGTCTTCGAGGCTCAGGTCGCCAGGGATGACCTCAGTGACTGTCAGAATGTGGACTCCGAATGGCGTATCGAACGGATCGCTGATTTCGCCAGTTTTGAGCGTGAAGGCGACTTTCGTCAGGTCCTGAGGCATGCGCCCGCGGAACGCGAACTGGCCGAGGTTGCCGCCGTCTTTGCCGCTGGGGCTGTCTGAGTTTTCTGCTGCGGCTTCTGAGAATGTCGTTTTCTTATCGACAAGTGCCTGACGGATTTGCGAGAGCTCTTGCGTCAACGCTTTCTTGTCGTCGTCGTTTCCGTTGCGGGGCAGACGTTTGACGATGTGAGCAGCTCGGACTTCTGTCCCATCGAATTTCGCACGATGGGATTTCCAGTACGTTGCGATGGATTTGTCGGTGATCGCGAGTCTGGCGTGGGCTTGCCAGGCGAGTGGCAGAGCCACTTCTTTCGCGAACGAAGCACGTGTGTATCCCAGGTTTTTCAACGTTTCGTCAAAATTCAGCCCTTCCTGCGTGATTAGTTTTTCCGTGCGGGCGACTCGATCTTTGATGACTGAATCCGGAGCCTTGATGTTGCGGGTGAGAAGGAACTCCTTCAGCAGGCTGCGATTGATCAACTGCTCGATGTATCGTTTCCGAACAGAAGGTCGCAGTTCCGCGCGGACGTCTCTCGAAAGATAAAGGAACTCAAGATCACTTTCGGTGATTGGCGTTCCGTTGACCGTTGCCAGCGTGGCAGGTGATTCGTCAGCCTTGATGCCGAACGCTTGCAGATGGGTTGCGATCAATCCCGCAATGACGATGCGAATTGCCGTCGCTGAAACTCGAAACTTACAGGTCACGGTGTGACTCCTTTTCACGCCTTAGACTTATTTTGTTGTGTTGGGCGGTCTCTAAACGTATTCGCGTTTCGGCGGTGGCTGCCAGTCGTCTTCGTTTTCAACCGGATTGATCAGTTTCAGCAGCGATTGCGTCAACTCTGGCAGACCTTTTCCGGTGACCGCAGAAATTTTCTGCACCGGTTTGCCGATTTCTTCACTCAGTCTTGTCGCCGTTTCATCGGATTCCGGCAGTTCGCACTTGGTGACGATCGGTAACTCAGGGCGATCGAGCAGCGTCGCGTCGTACATTCGAAGTTCGTCGCGGATGTTTCGATAGTTGTCGATCGGGTCTGTCCCGTCCATCGGGGCAGGCTCGACCAGGTGGACGAAGACGCCGGTTCGTTCGACATGCCGCAGAAATTCGTGCCCAAGTCCCACGCCGTCATGAGCGCCTTCGATCAGGCCTGGAATATCTGCGATGACAAACTGCTCGCCGTACCCGACGCGGACCATTCCAAGGTTGGGGTACTTCGTCGTGAACGGGTAATTGGCGATTTCGGGTGTCGCGCGAGTCATCCGGCTGAGCAGCGTTGACTTGCCAGCGTTCGGTTTTCCGACCAGGCCGACATCGGCGATCAATTTCAGATCGAGCCGAATCGTGCGTTGTTCTCCGACTTGTCCGGTTTCGAACTCACGCGGTGCTCGGTTTACGGAGTTGGCAAAGTGCTTGTTACCTCGCCCGCCGTGTCCACCCCTGGCGACAGTAACGGTTTCTCCATCCGTTTCGAGGTCTCGGAGCAGATTTTCCTGTTTCGAGTCATAAATCAGCGTTCCGACGGGTACTTTGATGACTGCATCTTTACCGCGTTTTCCGGTCTTCAGTTTTCCTGCGCCGCTTCCGCCACGTTCCGCATTCCAGTGTTTATGGCTCAACAGGTGCGCGAGGTTCGACAGGTCCTTAGTCGCCTCAACGACGACGCTACCACCGTACGCACCGTCTCCACCGTCCGGCCCGCCGCGTGGAACGTGAGCCTCCCGGCGAAAACTCAGGCAGCCATTGCCACCGTCGCCGGCCTTACAGAGCAACTCAATCTGATCAATAAACATCGTTGAAACTCTAGAAAGGGATTCGTTCCGCCACTGCAGGATACCGAAGCGTCCTGGCAAAACGTAGGGTCAGTCCCTGGGGCGAGAGATGTCGCCGCATCTACCACGTCCGAGCATCCCAACGTGCCGAAATGACACTTGTAACCCGGTACTCCAGCGGGTGGTCATGCAATTGCCGTCAGAATTCAGCGTCACAGACGAACGGTGTTTGCGAGTTGCTTGTCTTTCCGATTGTGAGCGTGAAACTGAAGTAATTACCAGAATTTGCGACAATATCTTCAACAGTGTTGAGGTGTGGCTTTTTGTTTCCCGCTGCTGACTCTCTGGTCCGAATTCCGGCCGGAGCAGGTTCAGTGAGACTGCCGAGTTTTGACACCGCACGTGGACACTGAATCGCTGGTGTGGGCTTCTTCTCGGCTTTTGCTTTTTTAATCTGTTGAAACCGTTCAGCATGGCTGGTTCGTACCAGTTCGATTGTTTTCTGCTCAGTTTCGGGCGTCATGCTTTGCAGATGGTCTACGAGAGATCGCATGGTTTCAGCACGACTTTCAGAGGCAGATTTCTGTCAGTAATCGTCGTGGGGACCATGGAGAACAGAGGAGTGCCGGATTCGCCAAACCAGGATAGCTGCCACTTTTTGACCATGGCCCTTGCTGCATTTTCATAATGGCTCGTGGTGATCAGTGACTGGACGACGGTCTTTAGAGAGTTCTTCCATCGTGGCTGGTTTGGTGCTTTGTATCAGTGTTTGCTGTCTGCCTGAATCTATTTGATCAAACTTCGATTATCGTAATTCGTTTCAGTCAGCAGTGACGAAGAAACGGGACCGGCTGTCGTCAGGTCCCACATTCAGCGATTCATGCCTTCCCGTGGCCAGGGATTTTCAGTTTGAGTAGAGAGCTTTTTTGGGGTTGGCGCGGCGGAGTCGCGTGGACAGAAACGGCAAATGGATTTCGAGCCCGTCTCTGATGCGTGGATGAGTGTCTTCGCTTTTCGAAGTACCATCGGCAGGCCATACTGGCCAATCGTGATGCTGGCCCAATCGTCTGCCTGGGAGTACTGTGATGAATCGACTTGTCTGCACATTAATTGCAGTTGGGATTTTGGATGGAAACCAGTCGTTAAACGCAGGCGAACTTGAGCATGATGGTTGGGTTTTCGAGTCGCCTCGGGGCGAAATTCAGCCTTCTGCAGAGTGGCTGCCAACTGGCGGACGAACTGGTTCCGGCGCATTGGTGATTCAGTCAGACGATCGAAATGGTTTGACCGGTGTGTGGAAGAAGACTGTCTCGATTGAGGGGGGAGCCTACTTTCGATTCTCAGCGTCGAGGCGAGCGAAGAATGTTGACCATGTTAGGCGGACCGGCGCCGCTCGTATTATCTGGCTCGACGACGCTGGCAAAAATGTCAGGCATGACGACCCGTCGTTTGCTTCGTACCGGCCGGGCGAGCGGCCTCGCGCCGAACCTGAGTTCCCAGCAGATGCTAAAACGACTCAAGCTGGCTGGACGGAAGTCGCTGGAACGTATCGCGTCCCTACCGAAGCCACTCACGCGAGACTTGAGTTGCACTTTCGGTGGGGCAATCCGAATTCCCGCGTCGAATGGTCTGATATTTCGTTGACGAAGATTCCTGCGCCGGAACCGCGGACGGTGCGGCTGGCGACAGTTCATTACAAACCTCGCGACGGGAAGACTCCTAAAGAAAAACGCGAACAGTTTGCATCGCTGATTTCAAATGCTGCGAGCCAGAAGGCAGACTTTGTCGTGCTGCCGGAAACGCTGACGTATTACGGCACCGGTTTGAAGTACGTCGATGTTGCCGAGCCGGTTCCGGGACCATCAACTGACTACTTCGGTACGCTTGCGAAGAAGCACGATTTGTACGTTGTTGCTGGGCTGCTCGAACGAGATGAGCACCTTGTTTACAACGTCGCCGTGTTGATCGGACCGGATGGAAACATTGCAGGAAAATACAGAAAGGTCACTCTGCCTCGTGGAGAGGTCGAAGGTGGCATCATGCCCGGCAACGAGTATCCGGTCTTTGAAACTCGCTTTGGAAAAGTCGGGATGATGATTTGTTACGATGGCTTCTTTCCGGAAGTCGCTCGAGAGTTGAGTAACAACGGCGCGGAAGTGATTGCGTGGCCGGTCTGGGGCTGCAACCCTCTGCTGGGAGCCGCGCGAGCTTGCGAGAATCACGTTTACGTCATCAGCAGCACGTACACCGACGTGTCTTCCAACTGGATGATCTCAGCCGTGTACGGTCACGACGGCAAGCCATTGGCTCAAGCTAAAGAATGGGGATCGGTTGCCGTGACCGAAGTCGACCTCAACAAGCCTCTTCACTGGCAAAGTCTCGGCGATTTCAAAGCTCAGATTGTTCGCCATCGTCCAGTGACACCTGGAGAAGTTGCAGTTAAACAATGATCTGGTAATTAGCGGTCAAATTGTCTCGTTCATGTGATGTTTTGGAATCTGACCACAAAATAACCATTCATGTTGAGATTTTACTCGATGACGCCGTTGTAAGAATCGAGATCCAGTTTGGAGAGATCGTTGGAGATCATGTCGCCGCAGAATTGTGGTTACTTACACCTGGCAACGAATTTTCTTCGGCCACATTGCAGTTGGTGGGAAGTTTGACGCAACTTATGGCATCGAAGTCTGGTCTGAAGACAGATTTCTTCAAACTTCGTTTTTGGCTGATCCAGGCGGGATTTGCATTGCGTTTGAGGGATTGAGAATCGTTCAATCCTGCTTGCCCTGAGCAATCATGGCCGCATGACGATTCTTCTGGGCGATATGCAGTTTCTACTGATGGTCCCGCGCACTGAGCCTGATCCTGACGTTGTAATCAGGACAGATAATCGATGACGCTCATTTTTGTTTCAGGCTTAGGCGGCGAATGACAACGACGATGGCAATGACGTAGACGATTCCCACTACCATGAGCGGATAAAGCAGTTGCGGACAGGCGACTATCAGACTTTCGGCCAACCAGGCCTGCGCGAAGCACAGCGGAGCCATGCCGAACATTGTGGCGAGCATGACTTTCCCGATGGAAATTCTCGTGAAGCCTGCCGCATACGACACGAGGTCGGAGGACGTCAGTGGGTTCACTCGAAGCAGGAAAATCAGCCAGCTTCCCCGTCGCGCGAGTTCGGTTTGAGCTTTCTCCAGGGAGTCCTCGTGTAATAAGCGAGTCAGCCAGCTTGAACCGATGTTTCTTGTGATGCCGCAGGCGATTCCTGCGCCGAGCACGTTGCCTGTCAAAGAAAGCAGCCCACCGAGAAAGCCACCGAATACAACTCCGCCAGGAGCGTACAGCATGAGCCCCGGAATCGGTGCGACGACAACCTCTACTGTAACAAACGCGACGTAAACGATAGGGGCGAGTGGTCCACAAGCGTCAAAGAATTGCTGGAGTCGGTCGACTTTCCAGGCTGCGGTCTGGTCGGTTCGAGCCAGATCAAACAGGATTGTCTCAGACTGCCACGACCAGAAGGTGATGATCAGAAACGCAATCAGAAGCCCGAGCATCAACATAACGCGGTTTCGGAAATTCCTGTTTGTGGACTTTTCGAAGGCGTGCTCTTCTGACATGGCGGAACTCTATCGGAAAGCTAAATGGCGTCCCATGCCGTGAGGTTGTCTTCAGCTGGTGGAACCACAATTCGTCGTCACCGTTATTGAGAACCGGACGACACTCAGTTATCTGACGATTCTGTAACTGCGTGGTGGCAAATTCAAACATGCTGTGACGCTCAGATTGAAATTGTTTGTTGGAAATGGCGTGACAGTGGTTTGTCGCGGGACGGACATTGCGAGCATCTACGAAAGTGATCGGGCACGATTTGACGGTATACGCGAACTCGCAGAGATGGCAACGCCAGCGTGGGGCGTGATCGACCTTTCGCAGACTCGATATTTTGGTGCGGTGTTCATTGGGTTTCTAATGGCGACGGCTGGTCAGTTGAAGGATCGGGGCAACGGTCAGATCGGCATTTCAGGAGTGCAGTCTTTCCCAGCGATGGTTCTGGAATCGACGGAGGCAGATACTCTGCTCAGGCTGTTTGATGGTATCGACGAGGTTGTGGCCGCGCTTCGTCCGACGGACTCACGCAGGAAATTGCTGCTGGAAAAATGCTGACGCGGGTTGCACGCGTGGTGATCAGCTAGCGGCGACCACAGCGAAGACAACAAGAAAAGCAGCGACGACACACATCGCGACGAGGATGATTTTCACAATTGAGTAAGGCGCTGTACCGGTCACGTAGGATGTGTTCTGGCCGGAAATTACCATCCGGTAGAGCCGGCCTTTGTAGCGGTAGGCAAGCACCCAGGCCGGCAGCGAGATTCGCCTGGTTATCAGTTTTCGCAGGACGATCGAGACTTGAGTCTTGCGAAAATGGCTCCCGGGAATTTCGTTTTGCTCGACTCGACGGGCGGCGATGTTCTGGATGGCGGCGATGATTTGCTGCCTCGCTTGCGAACGCTGAAGATCGAACTGTTCGATCGTCGCGTTCTGTGCACCTTCCGGTTGATCAAGAATTGACCTCAGATCGCAACCGGGACCAATTGCCGACACTTCTGACTCTGAAAGGCCGCGCGAAGCCGAGACCAGAATATCGTCGAACGTCATGTTGACCTGTCCGGAGTGTGGTGCCCATGCGGATCGTCGCGATCCTGCATTTGAATCTGCGGCCCAACTGACTTGCGATTCGGCATCGAAGACCCAACCGACCCACCACAGCGGTTTGAGTTGTTCCAGCCGTGCGGTAGTGGTGAGGTCTGATGGGCGGAACCAGCCGAGCGAGCTCAACCAATGACGCATTGCTTTACGAGCTTCGTCCTGGCCAGTCGTAAATGGCAGGTAGCCTGCTGATTGCTCCATCGGGTCGTCGACCGTTTCGATTTCCACTACTGAATCACAAAACGTGCACGATGGAGCCTGGTGTTCGATGTCGTAGGCCGTGGCCGCGCCGCATCCTTTGCAACGTAGAATCTGCACGGTGAGTTTATCAGCGAGTAGACGATCTGCTGGCGAGATCTGTCCACAGATCGAGCATCGCAGGTCGCCGGTTTCGAGTGGCGATTCGCAACGTTCACAGTTTTGGGTGGCTGTAGTCACGATTCCCCTTAATGGCTGGAAGCGAGGGCAAGTACGAATCCGCCGACGACGGTCAAGCCAATCACAACGGCGGTGGTGACTTTGATTGCCGAAATCGGAACTTTGCCGCCGACCCGCCCGGTCTGACCGTTCACCAGAATCTGGACTGGCGGTCGATCTTCTGCATAGCGGACTGCGAAAGACCAGACTGGGAGAAGGACGAGGTCGATCACTTCCTGGGTCAGGTTCGTTTCAAATCGGAGTCCGGAATGAGAGTCGCCCGGCATAAAGTCGTGCAGCATCTGTTCGACTTTGGCGACTGACTCGTCATGTGAAAGCTGAAAACAGTCGTCCTTTGAACGGGAAGGGTCTTCGGCTGGCCAGCCTGAGATGAATGACGGTTCGTAACGGCGGAGAGCCCGAAGGTCGAAGGGTTCGATGGCCTCCAGGGCGACGTTCGTCACGCCGGCGGAAGCTGTCACCACTACGTCGACGATGTATGTCGAATGCTCACCGCCGAGCGAACGATATTCCGTTTTGGTCACGGTTCGCGTTCGAGTGACCGTATTGCCTTTCGAATCGGTCGTGGTGTAAGTCTCGGTTTCTGTGTAGTTTTCACCGATCTTCGCAAAGTAGCTTGAGTCCGCGACTGCTCCGTAAAGGTAGGCTGGCAGGTAGACACCGCGAGTCAGTTCAGGGGCTGCCTGTTTGAAATCAGAACGGGCAAATATGCTGGTAGAGCTGATCCAGTTTTGAACGGCTTCAGCGGCGCGGTCGTGGTCGACAACAAAGCCGACAACGAACGACGGGGCAGGGCGGTTGGCTGACGGTGGTCGCTCAATGACCGACGGCGAGGCGCAGTACGGACAGACGGTTGTCCGAAGATTTGAATCCAGCAGTAAGGTTGAGCCGCACGCCTGGCACGAGATCTCGACCTGGCTGGCTATTTCTTCGGATGCAGCATCCGCCATTGCAGTTCCTGCTTGTGTGGATGTTCGACAGAATATTTCGTAAGTTCATCACCAAACGCAGGATCTGCCGATCGGATCAATCAGGCAACTCAACGCTTATAAATACAGTAACAATCCGGACTGATGGCTGCCGCAACATTGTGCCACGACATTGAACAGCAGATCACAGCATTATAAACTGCCTCTGCTCTTTTGCGTGGGTGTCGTTGAGGCCGATGCACTGCATCAGTGACGCGTTGGTTGCGATATCTGGGGCACTTCAAAACGACTTGAGTGATGTCTGATCTACTGCGGTATCGGCAGATCGTGAGTGTATCACCTGAGGGGAATCCAGAGCTGGACATACGCGACCTGCTAATGATTACCTATCGCGGTGTGATTTTGCATCACTTTGCTTGTGTGGTCGCCCATCTGAACATTGTTTTGGTGTGTGGCGATATGCCTTGTCAGGTTCCATTGATTCCGGCAGGCGTACTTCGCAATTTGAAGATTGTCACCGTGGGGGACTAAATGTCGCCGACCTGTTGCTCGGAAATGAACAGCAGGTCGCGAGTCGCTGCATCAATCCGCTACAATCGATGTCGTTGGAAGCAGTCGCCTCGTCGTTCGAGGGTATCTGCTACACCGGCGGACTTAGTCATCAGCAAAGATCGACCACAAAGATGAACGACACGCTGGAACGGAATCTTGGTGAACAGCCAATTGCCGTTGTCATGGAAGCCCTCAATTTGAAACCGCAAGACGTTGTCGCAGCCTCGACTGTCCAGATGACGCACAAGATGGTGGCCAGGGCGATTAAAGGAAGGCGTTTAACGCCGAATGTGAAGTGCAAGGTCAGAGACGCTCTGAACCTGGCCAGCGGGACTTCACACACTGTGGCGGACCTCTTCAATTACTGAGCTTGCTTCCTCTGCTAATCGTGCCTCTCCGTGGTAGAGGTACTAATTCGGCCATGTGTTGTGATCCTCCGCTGGTTTCTCAATCGACCAGTATTGGCTAGACTCGCACAGTCTATTTTTACTCTCTCGTTACGTGAGGCAGAACTGTGAACCAGCAACTCGCAATTTGTCTTGGCGCCGCTCTGTCAATCGTCATGTCGACTGCTGTTAAATCACGAGCCGTCGACGAATGGCCTCAGTTTCGAGGTCCGCAGGCGGATGGTCATGCCGACTCGACAAAAATTCCGCTGAACTGGCGGGAGACGGAGAACGTAGCCTGGAAGACGGAAGTCCCCGGGGCCGGGCATTCTTCGCCGGTGATCTCGGGAGATCAAATCTGGGTGACGTCAGCTGTCGAAGTGAAACTGTCTGCAGATGAAGAAAAGGAGCGTCTGGCTGCAATCAAGAATTCCCGCGGTCTTGAAATTGCTGGTTCGATTTCTTTACGAGCGATCTGCTTCAGTCGAACATCCGGAAAACTGCTACACGATATTGAGCTGGTGAAAGTCGACGAGCCTGAGCCGATTCATTCGCTGAACAGCTACGCATCGCCGACCCCGATTCTGGAAAACGGCCGTTTGTACTGTCACTTTGGAACGTACGGGACAGTGGCTGTCGACACGAAGTCAGGAAAGATCATCTGGGCGAACGCCGAACACCACGTTGACCATCAGAACGGTCCAGGAGCTTCGCCAGCTATATGGCGAAACAACCTGGTTATCAATTTTGACGGGATTGACACTCAG
>Ga0315332_10001792_pt1 | contig 11676 bp, 5 predicted proteins | sample M110034915metaG_FD_203455 | JGI IMG/M metagenome (GOLD analysis project Ga0315332, IMG submission 203455) | Ammonia-oxidizing marine archaeal communities from Monterey Bay, California, United States - M1 100m 34915 | ecosystem: Environmental > Aquatic > Marine > Intertidal zone | place: USA...
GTCCGACTAATGAAAACGGACCTGAGGAGACACTGCAGGGGCGGCGGTCGGTCGATCAATGCAGAACATGGTCCGATCTGGAAGTCATAGGCAGCGGCTTCAGAACACAGGAACGCCACAGTCATGGCGTGCTGTTCGAACACAACGATGATCTGTGGGTCATCTGTGCACGTTTTGGAGCGGGGACCCCCGGCCGCCGGTTTTCCGGGCTCATGGCTGAAGCATTTGTCCTGCATGAAGACGGCATCCGCTGGATGTCACGAGGCATCGTAATGCACGACTGCTGGCCGTATGATGAACCCGTCCGAATGAAAAATGGCAGCCTGATCACGGGCGGACAGGACAAAGATGGTTTTCCTGTTGTCGCAATCAGTCAGGGAAACAGCGTGACAAACTGGGACACCGTTTCCATTCCATTTCCATCACGTCTTGCTCCGTCTTTCGCAGAAACATCTGTTGAGATTGACGACCGGAATGTTCTGGCTGTAATTCGAGGTGGTCGGGGTGTCGCGTGGGTTTCAACCAGCAGTGACTTTGGCAGAACCTGGACACAGGCGGTTGAAAGCAATCTGCCGATGCCACGTTCCAAACCTTATCTGGGCAGGCTGAGTTCAGGAGAACTTTACCTGCTGTCCAATTTTGTCAATCGTGACACGCTGGTGATTTCTGTCGGAGTTCCGGGGACGGCAACATTCAGCCGGATGTTCCGTATTCGACACGGGAAGTCAGAGCCGCCCCGTTTTTCGGGGCACGCCAAAGGGAAACAGTGGTCATATCCGTATGGTTACGAACACGACGGAAATCTGTACGTAGTCTATTCGATCGGTAAAGAAGACTGCGGCCTGTCGATCCTTCCAGTCAGCTCACTGCGGGAATAGCCTGCAGCCCAGCAATCGGTGACGATGTTTCTAACCAAACAACTCGCGGATGACTCGCCCCTCCGGTACCAGACTCACTGGTCGATTGGTCTTCGTGTAGTACGCCTTGTGGTGGTCGATTCCGAGTGCGTGCAGAATTGATGCTCCGATGTCGTCGGGATGGATGTCTGTGTCGTCTGTCGGACTCTCTCCACCTGAATCAGTGGCACCGATCAGTTGTCCGGGGTGCACTCCACCACCTGCCATCAGACTCCAGTTGACTCTGGGATAGTGGTCTCGGCCGATGTTCTGATTGATTTTCGGCGTGCGACCGAACTCGCCCATGATGATCACCAGAGTTCGTTCCAGCAGGCCTTTTTCCCGCAATGCCGTGAGCGTTGCTGTGATCGCGTTATCCAGCGGCGGTATCAGTCTTTTATGCCCCGCAAAGTTGTCCAGATGGGTATCCCATCCCGTGTTGGTCACCGTAATAAACTTTACGCCCGATTCAATCAGCCGAACGGATAACAGCATGCTCTGCCCGAGCTCGTCCGCCCCAAACAGATTCTGGATGCTTTCCGGCTCTCCGCTGACATCAAACGCCTCCATCGTGCGTTTCGACGTAATCATGCTGTAAGCCTGCCGGCTGAACGTATCCAGCGCTTCCAGTAACTGGCTGTTTGTGTCGGCTTCCCTGAACGTGCGATTGAGTTTGCTCAGCAACTGCTCGCGGCGTGCAACTTTCTCAACCGTCAGTCCTTCCGGCAGGGTGATTCCACGAACAGCAAACGGCTGGCCCGGCTTGGGAACCGCATTTGTCTTGAAAGGACCGAACCCGTCGCCCATGTAGCCGGCCGTCCATTCGGTGTCGGGAATGGCCATATACGGCGGCAGGTCCGGATCTCCCGGCAACTCTCTTGTTACGACAGATCCCAGTGACGGATATTGCAGCGCCGGCGTGGGGCGATTGCCGGTTGAAATGTAGGCCTGTCCCTGAGGATGGTCGCCCACCGTATGACTGATTCCGCGCAGCAGCGTGAACTGGTCTGCTACCTCAGCAAACTTTGGCATATGTTCGCATGCCAGCAGGCCCGGCAGATTTGTCTGAATGGGCTTAAATTCGCCCTTCGTTTCCGACGGTCCGTCCGGCTTCATGTCCAGAGTGTCCAGGTGAGCGGGGCCACCTCCGAGATTTACGAACAACACCGCATCAGCGGTTGCCCGTGCGTCATCTGTTGCAAGAGCAGGTTGCAGAGCAGATGCGGTTGTAAGCCCCGTCAGTCCCAGTGCTCCGACCTGCAGTGAGTCGCGCCGTGTAATCCTGTCGCAGTAACGTGATGTCATTGACATGTCCTTCGCAGAGAAGCCGCCGTTCCCGATCACAACATCAAACTCGGAGACAGAAGTTTCAGTGGTTTGTCAGAAACTCCTGAGAATTCAGCAGTGCCCACATCAGGTCTCGCAATCCTTCCACTGTGTTTTCAGTCTGCGAAATGTGTTCTCTGCACGTCCGGATTTCTTCGTCTGTCGGTGCACGACTGAGGGTACGAAAGTATGCGTCGATAATTAAATTTCCTGTTGTCTTGTCGTTGGCGAACAGACCATCCGCACTCGCGCCGGAAATTGCACGACCGGCCTTCGTCTCAGTGGAAAGCGGTTGTCCCAAATCGTTCGCGACACTCACCAGCCAGCCGTCACTTCGTTCGAGCCATCCGATCATTTCTGAATCGTTTCGAACATAGAGCGACTGCAGCAGGGTCGGCTGATCCTGGCGTTCGCAGTCGCAGTTCGTTGTACGCCGTGGTTTTCCGAAAACCAGCAGTGAGTAATCGATGCCTCGCGCCTGATACGATCTGGGATGTTGTCCAATCTTGCGCCCGGCACAGTCAGAAAGGTATTTTTCTGCTGCTTCGTTCTTAGCTGTGGCCCGAAGAATTGCGTCAATGGTCACCTCCGCCGGCATCCGCCGGATCAGTGAATGACTGAAGTTTCGGTCGTCCGTACGATTGGTCGGTGTTGTAACGCTGCTGCGCTGATAAGTGTGGCTGCTGACAATCGTACGATGCAACCATTTGATATCGAAACGGTTCGCAATGAATTGCCTGCTGAGCCAGGTGAGCAGTGCCTTGTTACTTGGCGGATTGGCCATGTTGAAGTCATCCGGAGGATCGACGATTCCAATGCCAAAATAGTGAGACCAGACACGATTCACGAATGACGGAGCGAAGTACGGGTTGTCTTTGTGGAACAGCCACGCTGCAAGCGGTTCTCTTGGATCTTCGTACTCGTTCAATTCGAACTCCTCTCCTCCCAGGATCCTTGCCGTCCATGGTTTGTCCGTCGGCGGATCAATCCAGATTTCGTTCCACGGAATCGGAAGGCCTTCCGCAGATACACGCATGTACATCTGTCGTCGTAACGAGGCCGTGTCGAGTTTTGCGGGCACCCCGAGTTTGGTCTTCAGCTGTTCCTGCTGTGACTTGCCATCCGGTGCGATTCCCGGGCGAATCCGTTTGAACAGCCCTGCGAAATCTGAAAAATCTTCCTTCGACCACTGGTCGAATGGGTGTTTATGACATTGAGCGCACTGCAGACGTACGCCCATGAAGGTGTAGCCAAACGTCAGGGCACGGTCGGTGTCGGTTTGGTTATTGCCGCGGAACCAGTAGTAATGCATCGGGTTGTCAGGAGCGGCGAAATCGGTACCGTCCGTACGCTTCATGTGAAGACTCTGTTCCGCAGCGTAGCTTTCGTATGTCTGTCCGGGGCGACGGCTGGTCGCCAGGATGATTCCTGCGGCAATCCGGTCCCATCCGACATTGTCGATCAAACGACGCCGTAACCACGCGTTCCATTGCAGAGACGCCGGCGAATTCATGTCGGTCGAACCCAGCGACTGAGAATTGCTGCCCGTCAGGTCTGCCAGCTTCACAGCCCACCATGTCGAATAAGCATCCGAAGTCAGCAGTTCATCGACCTTTTGCTGCCGCTTATTCGCTGACGTATCTGCCAGGAATTCTCGGACTTCGTCGCCGGAGGGTAGTGTTCCGACAAGATCAAGACTTACGCGCCGAAGAAACTCCTGATCGCTGCAGACTGCGGACGGGACGATGCCCAGAGGCGACAGCTTTCGGACGACAAGTCGATCGACCTCGGTTGGTGTTTCAACTGACGGATAGCCATTTCCTGTTCTGTCTGAAACGGGCATCATCACCTGACTTGAAAAGATGCCCTTGTCGTAGAATGACACAACGTATGTGTCGCCCGGACTCCTGCACGTGATGACCCCGTCATGCGACACTTCGGCGACCGTATCGTCATTTGTCTGAAAACGTGTGAGTGCTGTTACGTCTTCACACCGGCCGTCGGACCAGACAGCCACGCACTGCAATTGAGTGGATTCTCCGACCCGTTCGAACACAAACGACTGTGGTGTTACATCGAATCTCAGTAGTCGGGCCGGTTTCCCTTTGACTCCGTGTGCTCCTTCCGCGATCCATTTTTTGAGCACTTTGTATTCCGGTGCGCCGCGTTCAAATCGCTGACCGCCGCCGTGATCATCGTGACTGGTTGGCTTGTTAAGGATCAGGCTTTCTTCCGGGGACGCGACGTCAACCCGCGGAGTTTCACTCTTCGCAAGTGCATTCAGGTCGGCATCGAAGTCGTAGCCAAACATGGAAAGACTGAACCCACCCTTTCCCTGAAAGGAACCGTGACAAGTGCGGCCATTACACCCCAGTCGCCCCAGCAACGGTATCACGTGTCTCTGGAAATCCGGTACGTTGCGGCCCTCGGTGATTTGGGCGACGGCGTCCAGGACATTTTCGCGACCGCCTGCGGGGGCAGGTTCCGACGAGGGATCTGTCTGCGAAACCGGTCCCCGCAGGGTTTCGCCTGCGAGATACCGCTGAAACACATTCCGGGACGACGCGGCAGATGGAGAAATGCTCAGGTTTAGTTTTGGCAGTTGGATTCGTAGTTGATCAAGATCGGTTGTCTGCACGTCGGTATCGCGCAGGTCGAGATGTTCAAGCCCGGGCAGAGATGCTGCCAGTTGTTCCGCCAGACTGCCGGTGAGCTGCGCGCGTCGCAGACTCAATATTCTTAACTTGGCTAACGACGCCAGATGAGCAAGTCCTGCACCGCGGACCATCGTGCCGTCCAGCGACAACTGCTGTAATGATTCCATGTGTGCCAGGAACCGAAGTCCTTCATCGGTAATCGTCGTGTCCGCAAGAGCTAACACTTTAAGGCCGTTGAGTTTGGCGATTGTTTCGAGACAGTTGTCCGTCACTTTCGTTGAGTTCAGTGACAGTGTTGTCAGCGACGACAAACCGCTCAGTTCGCTTATGCCCGCGTCCGTTACTGAAGTGCGATCGAGATACAGTCGTTCCAGTTTCTGAAGGTGCGAGAGTCTTGCCAGAGTCAGATTGCTCGCGCCGGAATCCGACAGGAAGAGCGTATCCAGATTTGTCAGAAATTCGACCGCGGCCAGCCCCTCGTCGCTGACTGTTGGGGTCACCACTGCCAGATAGTCGAGCTGTTCAAACGCCGCAATGTTGGCTACGTGTTTGTCAGTGACGACCTGTTTGCTGAATCTGACGAAGCGTACTGTGCCATCGCGATTTTTCTGAAGGTTGGATGTAATGCCTTTCAGGTCATCGACGGCCTGCTGCTGAGCGACTGGAGTCTCTGCGGATGCTGCTGCCGGCACCAGTATGAATAGAGACAGCAATAAGGCGGCAGGTTGATGCATGTTCAGTCCGGCGCAAAACAGAGACTGGGAGAGACTCGGAGTTTACCACCGAGGTTCCGTCCAATCCAGCTTTCACGACGTTTGACTGCGGAATCGGATTCGTTGCTGCTACCGAAAAACGTTGAAACGCATGTACTCCCAGTGCCGATACAGTTCTGACGAACGCATCAATTCTTCGTGTGTGCCGTCAGCGGCGACACGTCCCCGGTGGATCAGGACCAGGCGGTTACACTTCTTGACAGTCGACAGTCTAGAGGGCAGAAAGATAACGGTACGGTCGCTGCAGATTCGCTGGTACGCGTCATCCAGCATCGTCTTCGTCTCTTCATCCAGCGTTGCTTCCGGCTCCTGGATGACCAGCAGTGCTGGCTTGCGCGCTACGGCGCGGGCCAGACTCAGACGGAATGTCTGTCCCGGGTCCAGCACCACACCGTGTTCACCAAGAGGTGTTTCATACCCTTTGGGCAGCTGACGAATAAAGCTTTCGGCATGGACCGACTTACTGGCTTCGATGGCATCCTGACGGGAGATTTCGGCCCGCCCGGCCGTGATGTTTTCCAGGACGGACGCACTGAATACCGGTTCCTGACCACCAACACTGACTGCCTCTGCACGCAGGGATTCCAGGGTCACTCGGCGAATATCCTGACCATCAATCAACACCTGTCCGTTCAGCGGATCACGGAATCGAGGAATCAGACTCACCAGAGCTTGTGCTTCGTGCTTATCCAGCGCCAGCAGCGCCACGCGCTGTCCTCGCTCGAACTTCAAGTCAAGATTTGAGATGAGTTCAGGGTGTGTTTCTGTTTCGACGCTCACCTGATTGAACTGCAGCGATCGTGACATCGGCTCGAGGAATCTGGCACCGACCACCTGACTGACCGCCGGAACGCGAAGCAGGTACTGATTGATTTCATCGGCCGCCACGACGGCCATTCCCGCAAGGACAGGAACCTCCTGCAACCGCTGCAGTGACAATGTGATCAGCACAACAAGAGTTGTCAGCATCACGGCCGCGGGGGGGCCGATGGCACTGCCGAACAGCAAATGACGAGCAATCAGAAAACCAGGCACCGTAACGCTGACGATCACAATGACCAATGACACCCATCGACCGCGAAGCAATTGCTGATGCAGCTGCTCACGACGTTGCTGATACAGCCGCAGACTGCCGCTGAACTGTTCGTGCTCCAGCTTTTCCATTCCGTAACCCGCAACAATTTGTGCCTTATCCAGGTCATCGGTCAGTTTCTGAACACCACGCTCCATCTGTTCAGACAGCAGGCTTGCAGATGCTTCATGACGCTCTGTTTCCAGTCGATAGACATACCAGCAGACAAGGACCGGGACAACGCACTCCAGCCCGACACGCCACTGCGTCACGAGCAGCAGGATCACCAGCACCGTAATATCACAGGATGAAGTCAGCTGGCGAAATCCCCAGTCCCGCGAACTGTCTTCCAGTGTTTGCGCTGTCTGGCGGAATAAGCTGGCAGACGCTCTGCGTTGAACGCCGGTCAGGTCTCCCGGATTGGAACGCAGCGTATGACGATGTATGTGTTCTCGAAGACGCTTGACGGCAGCTGCGACGTGGTGGCTGATTTGTGTCTGGGCGTATCCGCGAAGGATGCCTCGCATGACCAGCATTACGGACGCTGCTGCGAACAGGAAGGTCAGGGTCGAGCCTGATTCGTGCAGCAAGGGAACTGCAAGGATCGTTTGAACAAGGAGTTGATTGATGGGGCCGTCGGTGATCCGTTCGGCCGTTGGCAGCAGCCCACGGTCTTCGGCCATCATCCTCAGTGTCAGCAGTTCTGTGACGCCGCCGACACATAATACGATGCCTATCAGCAGTACAGCCGCAGCGCCGCCAGCGATCGTTGACAGGACCAGCTGTCGACCGGCAAAGTGCCGGTTTGAAATTACTTTGTGAAACGTACTGGCAGCAGCGTCGGACACGGAAGTACTTTCAATGCTGAATGATCTGCCCTGAATTGACTCCAATGGCCGGAATCAATCGGTATTGGTCATGAGCGGTCGCATCCACAGGGCGGCCGGTATAAGGCATCGAACGATTTTTCTGACACCGATGACCCGTTCCTCTCAATTGTGCCCGGGCCGCGCACACGTTGAATCATGTTTGCCGAAGATGACTCTAACCGGCAGGCCGATATGTCACAACTGCGACCATACGACAGCGTTCCTGAATTGACTTCAACGAATTTGGTGAAAGAAAGTCCTTGCCCGAACGATACACTGCGGGAGGTGGAAAGTGCGAGCCGTCGGCAACCAGACGATTAGTCCCCAATTGCCCAACAGCAGCAAAGTTACAGGCGGGGTGTCGGCGCCGATTGTCCAGGCACACGTTCAGGCAGTCACCGGATTGTTGATCCAACGGACAGCAGCATGCCGAAATATCCGTTACAGTTGGATTCGATCCCGGATTGTCATGTGCCGATCTGTGACTCATCTGCCGACCTGTGGCCGCAACCAATGTCGTGCCGTTTGCGATTGCCGCCTGTCTGCGTACCGCCTGGACCGTTTCTTTGGAGAAAATGCTCCTCTATGCGAGGTCTCGGTCTTCAAACAGGACAAACGCCACCAGGATCATGGCAGCTGCATATGCAGCTCCGTACAGGAGGCTGGTACCGAGGTAAGATGGCGGTACAGAGCGACCTGTGGCAACGGCTGCGTAGATATTAAACGATTCCAGCGAAGGCAATACCGTCGCAATCAGCCGGGCAATGAACGTGACGACCTCGTTCTGAATTACCGTTTTGCCCTGCGCAACCATCATGGGCGTCAGATTGCCCACAACGAAGACTGCAAAACAAACAACCAGATTCACAACCATTGGCAATCGTGTGGCCACGGCAACGCTGATTGCCGTCAGGACGCAGACCTGGAAGAATGAGAGAACAACACCCGGCAGAATCTGAGTCACGACTGCAAGGCGTTCGGGATGTGGGAGGGGTATTTCGAATCCGCCGATGATCTGTTGAACCTGAAACCAGGACGTGATCTCCTTCGACATTTCCCGCTGGTCGTATCCAACCTTGTAGAAAATCACAAAGCTGAAAATCAGTGTCAGTGGCAGAAACAACCACAGGATGCCCTGAATGATGCCAATGTACTTGCCAAGGATAAACTGTCGTCGATTAATAGGCTTCGACAACAGTGTCATGGCTGTCTTACCATCGATCTCATTTGTGATGCTGGTTCCGGCGGTCCACACCCCCAGCAGAACTCCTGAAATCAACAGCGTTGCCAGTCCGCATTCCTTCAGCATCTTTACGTCGTCCTCCAGCGTAAAGAATGGCATGAACGTGTTCACCACCAGCACGACTGCTGAAATCAGCAGCAGCAGGAAGAACAGCGGCTGACGAACAGCTTCCTTGGTCGTTGCTCGCGCGATGATTCCGGCGCGTGTGCCATACGAGAAAGCGATCAGTGCGAAGAAAAGAAGCAGCGCCACGACCCATGTGGAGATCCAGCTGGGAGAATCAGTGGCCGATTGAGCGAAGACAAGAATGTTGTTCATGAAACCGGAGCCCACACTTACGTTGGAAGGCGTTCTAAGGTTGAGTCAATTGCACCACCCTGCCCTTCGGTGCGACCGATGCGCCAGGTAGCTGTCAGGTCTGCGGTACTGTCGTGTATTCCAGAAGCCGAGACATCACGTACTGCCAGACTTGAGTATACGCAGCCAGATGCGTATACGTTGGACAGAATTCTCAGCCCGCCGGAACTGATTTCCGCGGGGGCTCAAATGAGACGTTAAGGAAGACGTAAGTTGCACGATTCAAATGATTTAGGATTGTTTTTTATTGGTTTCGTATGAGGGCTCCAGCGACCATACTGAAGCTCTTATCTTCCCGGATCCGCAGTTCCGCATGGCTACGGCGGACGGGTATCTTCAAAGCCTGTCGACCCGGGGCAATGTCGAGTGCGTGATGAAATCGCCGTTCGCATTGGTTGATGTCATGGCATCGAGGAGCGAAATTTTTCGAACAGTCGACGCAGGCTCATCGATGAATGTTTCCTGTCTGCCGGCGTCTGTTCCTTGCTCTTTGTACCGGGCCCTGGACGGGGTGGGGCAGCCGGTACCGGTTCTGACCTTGTTCGAAGCGGCCTTGGGAAGTCTTCCAGGTCGAAGGCCTCTTCCGCGGCCTCATTCGATTTCTGGTACCTCGACGCATTTTCAGCGGGGCGAAGACTTCGGGGATAGCATTCCGAATCGAAGTGTTTACCCAGCGGGCCGACCGCTGCAAAGCGTTCCTCCATGAACACGATGCCGTGCGTATCGAGAATTGTACCGGTTTCCCGTTCCAACGTTGCCAGGCTCGTGTTGTATTGAGTCAGCGATGACGCCTCAGATGATACTGCGTTTCCCCAGTCAGTAATGGCCAGCAGAACGTTCAGAAATATGACGCGCCCGGCCCTTTCTTCGGCAAACTGAACCTGCAGGTTCAATCGAGCTGCTTCGCGGGTTTCCCGAAACGCTTTGAATTGTTCGTAGAACTGATCCAGGTTTCTCACCGTAGTTGCCAGCGTATGTTCCGTGGCGTGAAGCCCCTGCTGGATGTTGGCTCGGTCTCGAGCGATCAGCAACTCGTGTGAACGCACATTTGCCCGAGCACTTCGGAGTCCCAGCGGTACTTCAAAGTTGATCCCAAGCGTCCAACTGGGGTGGTCGCCAAGGCCTGAGCTGATCTTGCTGTCGTTCAGCATGCGCCCCGTGATTCCGTTCCAGCGGTGAATGGCCACAGCATTCAGCGATGGCTGAGCGACATTGCTGGCCTGAATCCGGCGTTGCTGATCGGCCTGCAGGATAAGATTCAGCTCAATGAGGTCAGGTCGTCTGCGCTGGGCTGTCTCAACCAGTTCCGGCCATGAGAACTTTACCCTGTCTCGCGTTGGCGGAGTCGACGGCACCATGCGAGTTCCGTCTTCCGGCGGCAGCCCGAGCAGGTTTCTAAGAGCTGCCTCCCGCTGAATCACGTTACCCCGAGCTACAATCAGATTTGCTTTGAAGTTGGCATAGGAAACTCGGGGTTGCGCTACGTCGCCAAGGTCGACCAGTTTTGCTCGAAACTGGGCTTCAACACGGTCAAATGCCGCTTTCGCCTGTTCGACCTGTTTTGTTCGAGCCCAAAGCTGAGTTCGTGCTTCCACTAATGCCCAGTAAGCTGAGACGACATCTCGCACCAAATCCTGCATGCTTCCGTTGAATTGAAAATACGATCGGTCCAGCTCAAGTCGGGCGATTACAATCGGCGCTTCATTGGCCGGACGCCCGGCGCCCGACAGTAACGGTTGTGTATAGCTCAGATCCAGCCCCGGCCGCCCCACCGGATTCACCGCGCCCGGTACGTCGCCATAATTCCAGTTGTTGTTGAATTCCACGGCGCCCGTTCCGCCAATCCTGTTTGTTCTGGCGAGTTTTGCCGAGAGGTCGTTTCCGCCAATCCTTGTTCTGTCGATGATCGCGGCCAGCGGGTCACCAGGGGCGATTCGGGTCCCTGGTGTTCTGGACTTTCGCCAGTCGCTGTTTGCAGAGAACACCGGGTCAAAACGCCCCACCGCCTCGTCAATCGGGGTTGTTGCGACCGCGGCGTCATAAATCGTTCGTCCTGATGACGTTGCCGACACACCGGTGAGGACGCGGATGACCTCAGCATTTTGCAGAGCGATCCGGATGGCTTCGTCCAGTGGCAGCAGGCGTTCAGTCAGGTCGACATCGTCGGACGCAACGGTAGTCGGGGCTGCTCCTGGAGATCTATGAAACTGCGGGATTTTTTCTTCGCTGTGCCACGAGATGCGGTGCTGCTCATCAACGTTCAGTTGACCGCTCGCCAGATTTGGTAAACAGGTGAGAATCGTGACGCTCAGGTACAGCCGGACCTGTCGAAGTTTTGTGTTTGCGCAATCTTCACGATGAACATCGCATCGTTGTGGACTGCTGCGTGCCGCGATCTTCCCTGATCGAATGCATGACATGGTCATGTCAATGGCTATCGACCATTTGCAGTGGGAAACCGCCGTGTCCGGCGATTAACTCTT
>Ga0315332_10001798_pt1 | contig 11668 bp, 8 predicted proteins | sample M110034915metaG_FD_203455 | JGI IMG/M metagenome (GOLD analysis project Ga0315332, IMG submission 203455) | Ammonia-oxidizing marine archaeal communities from Monterey Bay, California, United States - M1 100m 34915 | ecosystem: Environmental > Aquatic > Marine > Intertidal zone | place: USA...
TGGGCAATCGACAAATCGGAAACGGCAACAGTTTGAGTTTAACAGTACAGGCCGAACCTGACCATCAGCCAGCGACGGTTCTCATCAGTGCACCCAATGCCGGACACCGAGAGGACCGGATCGCTCAGAAGTATCTCTTACGCTAAGCAGACAGCTGTCATCCCGGGGCCCAAACAGACATTGGCGCGTTCGGCGTACAGGATCAGTCGGGCAAGGTCACAGTTAAAGCAATCTCTGAGTTCCTGGGCCACGACCATCGGTCAACATACTCAAGTCAACTCAGCCAGAAACTGCTCCATTTCACCGGCTGCATGAGGATCGTTCTGCTGCTTTGCCTGTTGAATCCCTGACCGGTAAACATCGACGGCCGCGTCGTTGCGCTGCAGTCGAGCCAGCTGCTGACCGGCCATCAGAAATGCGGGAACGTAGGGCAATTCGTCGTCCATCAGCTGCTGCAGCATGTCGATGCTGCGATCATGTTCAGCCGCCTTTTCCAGTTCCATGGCCAGCATATATCTGAGTGTTTGATCCCCGGGATCGTCCACCAGCATCGATTCCAGTTTTTCTCTGCGTAATTTCATGTGTATCAGCACCAACTTCGGTCCGGAATTTTCGAGTTCCGCTTTGCAGCGTGGCCGGATCTGAGCAACCGATCAAAATTTCCGGTACAGGTTCCGACCTATCGTTAAGGACCAGCGTGCAGAAGACTAATCGTGATCGTGTCGAATGACTCTACGCGACGATGGTGTCGTCAGCAATCGTCTGTGGTCCGACAAGGTGAATATTGGGACCAATGGTACAGTTAGCGCCAATAGTCACGTTACCCTCAAGGACCACGCCCGGCTTGATCACGGTATCTCTTCCGATGGTCACGTCAACGTCGATCGACGTTTGCCCTGGATCCACGACCGTTACGCCATTGAGCATCAGTTCGTTCAGAATTGTGAGCTGAATGTGCTGTCGAACTTCGGCCAGCTGAATTCGATTATTGACGCCGATGGCTTCCTGAATCGTCAGACTGCAACTGGCTGCGACGTTGTGACCGTCGTCCATCAGAATACGGGGACAGTCCGTCAGATAATACTCGGCCTGTACGTTGTTGGGTTTCAGTTTTTGCAGCGAACTCAGCAGCAGAGGACCACTGAAGGCATAACATCCGGTGTTAATTTCTGTGATCTTCCGCTGATCTTCGGTGGCATCTTTATGTTCCACAATGCAGTCGAATTCACCATCAGCATTTCGAACAACGCGCCCCAGGCCCTCGTTGTTCTGCGTATCCGCTGTGCCAATCACGCACGCGGCGTTCTGTCGGGACTGAGCATCCAGCAGAGCCTTCAGAGACGCTCCCTGAAGCAGCGGCGTGTCTCCTGCAAGAATCAGGACTGAACCGTCGTGGCCCTGCAATTCCGCCTCTGCCATCATCACGGCATGACCAGTGCCGTTCTGCTCAATCTGCTCGGCAAAGACGACATCGTCATGGCCGGCCAGCGCTTCACGTACCATGTCTGCCTTGTGCCCCACAATCACCACCAGTTTCTGCACACCGGCTGAGCGAGCGGCATCCATGACATATTCGATCATCATCCGCCCGCAGACCCGATGCAGAACCTTGGGCGTTTCCGAATTCATTCGCGTGCTCCTGCCAGCGGCAAGGATCACAGCAACAGGAGCAATCATTGGTGATATTCAACTTTTCTGGCAGACGCGTCAGCTTGCAAGTCGTTTCAAACCCCATGGTCACCTGACACGCTAGCGTGGGATGCCCCTGGAACTGCTTCTTACTTAGTCCCTCGCCTTACGCCTCGGGTTTCCGAATGTCGTGCGAGAGGGGCTCTGAAACGGCTTAGTACTTCCAACCGATTCGTCCAATGAAACCGGTTTGGGGAGTGAACCCTCCACCAAGACCATATGTGACACTGCGATCAAAGATCCAGCCGCCTTCTATAAACCACGAATAGAGTGCCGTATCCATCCGCAGCCCCAGCAGAACCCGGTAGTCCGCAAACTCGACTTCGTCACGCGGAGGCCCCGGTGCCGTGTTGACTTCGTAGGATTCCACGTGGTACTCGGCACTCAGATACAACCACTTGGACCATAGCGCTTCGTTGCCAAGAAATACGCTGATCGTGGACTTGGGATACATCAGTTGCCACTCCCAGTAGTCATCCCGATAGGTCAGACCTGCGTACGGAATCACTCGATCTTTGACACGATCCCAGTAGCCCGCCCCCAACACCATGCTCCAGTATTGATCCAGCTGGAAGATGAACATGCCTCGCCCATCCAGCTGGAAGGCCTCTGAGGAAACCGAATTGGCGAAATCGGTGTTGATTGACGGCGTCAGCCCAAAGCTGACGCTGAAGGGACCCGACTTAGGTGTCTCCAGTTCGAAATCCCATCCGAAGCGATAAGCAGGACCGGGAAGACCGGGAAAACCCGGCAGGGCTGACGGGCCGTCCCACAGTCGCAAACGAAACTCATTCGTCCACGTAAGCATCCAGCCGGGCATGAACGGACCCGTGTAAGCAAGGTCATAATCAACATCAAATTGTTCGAAGTGGCCGGTGGCGCTGCCTGTGACTCTGGATGCCGGCATCAAGCCAAGCTCCAGACTGTTTTGCCAACCCCGCCGATACGGGTGAGGCCCGTTTGCGCCAAATATTGTAAAGGGAACCGGCTGCCCGTACGGACCAGCACCATACGGTGTAGACGGGGCGTAAGGAGCCTGCGGGAACTGTTGAGCCCCGGCAAATGGGTCCATACCGGTTGGCGGTGAAAAAGCGTTCCACGTAGATGCATCCGGCATCGTCGGTGCGTCCAGTGTCCCCTGCCCACCGACGCCTGATTGCACCGAGGCCCCTGCCCCGCCGGGCAAGGGTGCAGGGCCAGCCGGCGAGCCCGTATCCTGAGGCAGCGGGACACCACCCGATTGCCCGCGGAAGACAGTCGTCACTGAGACAGGCCGATAGATGGTCGGCTGACCGGCACGCGCCGTGAATCCGACGGGATCGAATAACCCCGCATTCGTGGAACCGGCGAAAATGAAGAACACAGTTGTGGACAGCCACAGGTGAATTGATTTCACGTGAGCATCCTGCAAAAAAACTATATGAACCCCATTTGATCACCTACTCGTGATCGGCGGGTGCTGCGATTTGATAGACGAATCCACTTGGTAATCACAGCTTGAGGGAAGTTTCGGGAATTTCCGGAAATCGACGAAACACGTCAACAGCAACTGGCCACAGACAGGCATGCACTACCGTCCGGGAACAATTTTCGGCGGCAGTTTTCGTATACCTTCGGCGTATTCTGCCGCTGCTGTACTCGAGTCGGCGAATTCGGACGACGGCGACGACCAGGGCTGATTTTTCAACAACCTGCATTTTCATTATGTATGGTCTATTATTCACCTCAGTGACTTCGAGCAGTTAATTCTTTCACCCCGCACAGAGCCATGGTTACAGACAATCACATCACGGCAGCTGAATTTACGGCCACGAAGCACGAACTGCCGGAAGCAGGCCGGTGGCACGAACTGCACGAAGGCAGAGTTGTGCTTATGCAGCCGCCGGACGATCAGCACGGCAACACAGTGCTGAATCTGTCGCGCGCTCTGGCGGAATGGTTTCAGAATCGCACAGAAGACAGTGTCGGCTACGCTTGCCACGAAATCGGGCTTAAGGTGTCTACGGGCCCTGATACGGTTTTCTGCCCGGCGATCTCGTTCTTCAATGCCGGACCTCCGTTTGGCGAATCCGACAAGACTATTGCCGATCAGGTGCCGCGTCTGGTTGTCGACGTCGCATCCACGAACGATCGACGAAACGAGATGCGCAGCAGAACACTGGGGTACATGAAACTGGGCGTCGAAACGATCTGGATCCCTGACCCGTACAAGAAGGAAATCCAGGTTATCAGCAAGAAGGCCCACACACTGGCACTGGGAGACTGGCAGACCCTGGAAGGCAGCAACACCCTGCCCCGGTTCCGAATCAAGGTCGCCGACGTGTTTGCTCAGCCCACGTGGTGGCAGGTGTGAGTGAACACTCGTAACGCTGACGAACAAATCGAAACTCTGATTTCCGCAGCGTCTCCGGATGTCCGGTCTCAAACACACGCCACATGCTCGTAAGCGTTTCGGAAATGTACTGCACCTTAGCGACCTGTTACCAGCCTTCTGCCGCCCACTTCTTCATCAGCGCAATGTTGTCCAGAATCACCTGCAGGTGTGCAGGGTCCTGCTTCCGGGCTCTCAGGCCGTCCACGTACACTTTCATGTCGCTGTCGTACATCAATGCGGTCTCCGGCTGACGACCGAGATCATTCGTTTCTTCCATCCAGCCATTCAGCGTCTCACGTAAGTCGGCCAGTATTTTCGCATGCTGCGGACTGTCTGCAAGATTATTCAGTTCATGCGGGTCGACCTGCAGGTCGTAGAGCTCCTCCGATGTTCGCACGGAACTAAACAGCAGTTTCTGCTGGGTGTCATTCAGCGTGCCGGCCTCGTTTGCCGCGCGCAAGGCAACCAGGATGGATTTCTTGTCCTTGTAGGCGCAGGGCTGCAGGTGAGGTCGCTGCGGCAGAAAGTTGCGGATATACTTGAAGCGATCTGTCCTTACGCTGCGAAGATGTTCAACCGTTTCGTCACAACGATCACGGGCAGAAAAAACAGCGTCGCGCGACTCATAGCTGGTCGCCAGAATATCGCGCCCCTGCATGTGACCGGGAACGTCAATGCCTGCCAGCCCCAGCGACAACGGACCAATGTCGATATGCTCGACCAGGTCCGTTCGTGTCTGGCCCGGCTCGACACCGGGACCGGAAATGACCAATGGCACGTGAATCCCTTCGTCGTACAGAAACTGTTTGCCTCGAGCATGACTGATGCCGTGATCTGTCATGAACAGAATGATGGTATTTTCAAGTTCGCCTTCAGCCTTCAGCCGCTGCACCACTTCGCCCACCAGTCGGTCGGTGTATCGGCAGCAATCGAGGTACGCCGCCCAGTCGGTCAGCAATACGGGATCGTTGGGATAGTAGGGGGGCAGTGTGACTTTGCTGACAGGCGTGGCGGCTCCAAAGATCTCCGCACATCTGGCCTGAAACTTTTCTGCCGCTTCGGTGTTGCCACCTCGACGTTTCGCGCCAGGTGTCTGGATCTGAGCGAAAAAGGGCTGCCCCGGTTTACGATCAACCCAGTCATTGCTGTTGTAGATCGAAGCGTCCCATTCGAAGTTGTAATCGCTTTTGCCGAAACGTCCCTTCTTTGCCCTTGGCCAGCCGCCCAGTGACGTGTGGTAACCGGCGTTCTGAAAGAGCTTTGGAATTGTCACGATTCCCTCGGGCAGTTCGATCTTTCGGGCGCCGCGCCCGCTGCGGTGGTGGTGAGCACCAATGCTGGTTTGGTACATGCCGGTAATGAACGCAGATCGACATGTGGAACAGACAGGAGCTGTAACATAGGCGTTTGTAAATCGAACACCGTTCGCAGCCAGGCGATCCACGTTCGGCGTTTGAATGGCCGTTTCGCCGTAGCACGAAAAGTGGGCCGACATATCGTCGACGATAATCCACACAACATTCGGCCGTACATCCGCCGCAGAACCCGGCCGCCACGCGGTGCACGCCAGCACCAATACTGCAAGAAATCGAACGGTCATTGAAAATGACTTTCAAATATTACGATTGTCGATGGAACGCAACGCCTGCACCTGCGGCTCACAACACGCTGCAGAAACCAACATGGTCACACTCGAAGGTCAGGGGATAAACAGAAACTCGTTGGAATTCAACAGGCCTCGGCACAGACTGGTCAGGCCGAATTTCTCAGCAAATCGTTCGGCGTCAGATGCTTCGTCGGCCTCTGCCCGGCGCCCGAAACACAACAGATATGCCAGCTGAATCTGTTCCTCGCGTGATTCTTTCTGCGCCTTCAACCGCTTCGATAACAGTCCGGACTGCTGCACCACAAACGAACTGTTAAGCAAATTCAGTGCCTGCAGTGGAGTCGTGGAACGACTGCGTTTGGAAATTACCTGACTGGCATCCGGACAATCGAACGCGCCGAACACAGATTCCCGTTCCTGTCGGACTTTCGTCATGTAAACCATGCGGCGGAAGTCGTCCGGACCATAGGCTGTTTTGGGAAAGAAGTGTCGAACATTTTCCGGCTCCACTTCAAAACCGCTGAAGCCGGGACCACCGGCCTTCGGATTCAGCGCACCACTAACAGCCACGATGCTGTCGCGAATGGCTTCAGCTTCAAGTCGCCGGGGAGGAAATCGCCACAACAGTCGGGTCGCGGCATCCACGCTGACCGCGTCAGACCGCGGAATGCTGGATTGCTGCCACGTCCGGGAGGTCAGAATCAGGCGATGAATATGCTTAAGCGACCAGCCGCTGCTGACGAGTTCACTGGCCAGCCAGTCCAGCAGTTTCGGGTGGCTGGGAGCCGTCCCGTTTTTTCCAAAATCGTTCGGCGTGTCAACAATTCCAGTGCCGAAGTGGTGCTGCCAGAGACGGTTTACGATCACTCGCGCCGTCAGTGGGTTGTCCGGATCTGTCAGCCACTCTGCGAATCGCAGTCGACGCTGCTGTTCCGGTGAGGTCCTTTCCAGTTGCAGCGAACCCATTACTTCCAGCGTATCCGGTGTCACTTCCTCACGTCTTGCCAACGGTTCGCCACGGTACAGCCTATGAGTTGGCCCCGGTTGACTAAACGTACCAGCATACACCGTCGTCGCTGCGGCAAGCTGCTCACTTTCCTTCGTCAGGGTCTGCAATTCCTGCAGCCACGCGGTTCCCTGCCTGGCTCGACCGGGTGCAGCCGACGCGAAATCGTACACAGGCTCCGCAGGAGTCGCCCCCTTGAATGGCAGACGGTCCGCCGAGCTTACGATGGCCGTCCATTCCTGACCGTCCGCTGACGATTCGATAACGTAGTCCGTCGCCAATCGATCTTTGTATCGGCCCGAGCGGTCTCGCCCCCACTGGATCCGGTCAATGTCAGTCACGGCAGTGAACTCCAGCCGTACCCAGCCGGCACCGGCCTCGTTGGAGATCCAGCTGTGGCTGTTGCCCGTCTTTCCGTCGTTGATGTGTTCGAGTTTGTGAATCTCGTAACCAGGCAGATTGCTGGATGACGTCGCCTTCGTTCCCTGTGACGCAAGAGCAATGTTGCGATCACCACTCCAGACTTCAAGCTCGTCCAGACAGGGCTGGCTGCCGTTGGTTGCTCGAATGGTGAACCTCACAAACTTTGCGGGAATCGTTTCGAAGTTTTCGGCATTAATTCGTGAGTTGACTGCCGGGCGAACCATCGAACCTGCAGCCTTCGGCTCAAATTCGCTCAACTGTCTTTTCAGAACAGCGATGTTTCGGTGCATTGCAGCCAGCCGTCCCTGAGCGGCGGCGGACAGCGACAGCTTTCGGTCTGCGTGATTGACACCCGCAAACACGGCCTGAATCGAATAGAAGTCGCGCTGCGTGATCGGGTCAAACTTATGATTGTGGCAGCGTGCACACCCTAAAGTAAGCCCCATAAATGTAGTTCCGGTCACGTTAATCAAATCTGACAACTCGTCCTGGCGCTGCATGAGTGCCAGGTTGGGGTCCTGTCCTTTGACCAGATCGTGGGGTCCGGCGACAAGATATCCCGTCGCGACATCAGCCCCCAGTGCGTCACCCGCAATCTGTTCGCGAATAAAGCGATCGTACGGCAAGTCGTCGTTAAATGACCGGATCACATAGTCACGAAAATGCCATGCATTGGGGCGTTCACGATTCGTTTCAAAACCATGAGTTTCGCCAAATCGAATGATATCCAGCCAGTGCTGTGCCCACCGCTCACCATATCGCGGACTATCGAGCACTTCATTAATCATTTCTTCCCACGCGCCTTCGGGACCTGACGACAGTTTTGCAACCGCTGCGTTCAGCTGCTCCGGCGCAGGCGGCAGGCCGTGCATGACCAGAAACAGTCGTCGCACCCGGGTTGCGGCTGTGGCAGCATCTGAATCCTTGAGCCCTTCCTGGCGCAGGCGGTCCAGAACAAATGCGTCAACAGGATTCGCAGCGGCTTGGACAACCGGAACATCTGGTCTGATCACGCGTTGAAACGACCAGTGATCCGTCGTAAGTTTCTCCGCGCCGGACAGTTCAACGGGCATGATGGCTCCATCATCGATCCATTTCTTCAGCCATCCGATCTGATCCGCCGACAGTCGATCACCTTCCGGTGGCATGATCCGTTTCGGGTCGTTTCCTGACACCAACTGAATCAAATGGCTGGAGCCGCCGTCACCCGGCACAATTGATGGTTCACCGGATCCGCCACCGCGCAACAGGTTTCCCCGTCGGTCCAGTCGTAACCCCGATTCCTGAGCGTCCGCCCCATGACAATCGAAGCAGTATGTTTTCAGAATCGGCGCGACGTGCTTCACGTAGTCAACCGGCACATCGTCCGCCGGTGCTGAAATGCCGATCAGCATGAAGAACAGCAGACTTAGGGATTCGATCATGAGGGTAACAACGTTTCCGGTTCCACTTGTGTCAGACCAAATTCTACTCTGCCAGCCACTCAGATCCAATTCATCAGTGCAAACAACACTGCAAGGACGTGATTAACACAGATTACCAGCCAGCTCCGACAACACCCGACGCCACGGTCCGCAGGGCCCTGCGGTCCACGTTATGGTACGATCGAGCCGGAACAGGCAAGTTCCCGAAGATTTGCCACCAGTACAGGCTGTGGACACGACCACACAAGGAAGAACATACTCTCCCGTACAGCGCGTTCAGCCGGATGTCCCGACACATAGCCCGCACCTTTCGTCGCAGCCAGCCAGGACTGTGCAGAACGCAGAACGAGCGAATTCGCCTGGCGACGCAGTTGCTCCACCGCAGCCGCACCAGCTGCGTGCTCGCCAGTGGCGGCCAGTCGCAGGTCGGCTGTCAGTTGATCACACTCCGCCTGCAGAGGTGCCACGAACTCCCGCAAATCCGATCGGCGCTGCATTTCTTCAGCCATGTGCCTCAGGATTCCGGCCGTCGCTCCAATCGCTAAAGCTGAAGTGCCCAGCGACCCGGCACCGCCTCCCGTCCCGTGCTGCATGACATGTTCGATGGGCCCGTGCAGAAGCTGCTTCTGACTGACAACAACTCGATTCAGCTTGACGGCGCCGGTCTGCGAAGCGTTAAGAGCCATCAGTTCCACCGGAGACTGTACGCTTACGCCCGCTCCGTCCGTCGGTATGGCCGCCAGCAACTGACGACCGTCCGCCAGAGTGCCACCCGTAATAAGAAAGTCTGCCTGAGTCGCACCCGTCGCCCAGGGAACGACGCCATTAAATACAAACCCGTCGGTAGTTTCCGCGACCTGCACCAGCGGAGTCTTCAGGTGCTGACCGGAGGTCGTCAGATGAGAAATTCCTACCGTCGCAAATATTTCTCCGGAAAGCAGCCCCGGCAGCAATTGCTGTTTCGATGCTGTGTTGTCCGTGGTGACAATGCGCCGCACGGCCGCGCTGCGCTGCGTCAGCACGAAGGTCGACACAAGACACGCAGAAGATAACAGCCGCAGCCCTTCCAGGTAATCAGCGGATGCGAGATCCAGCCCTCCCCATTCAGCCGGCAGGTCCCAGGACATGACACCGGCGTCAGCCATAGCCCTCAGTTGGTCCGAAGGCCATGCGTCCGTTCGATCGTCGCAAACCTGCTGCTGAAGATTCGCCAGAAGCAGGTTGAAGCGCTCTGATACAAACAAGCTCATAGTTTACGTCTTGATCGAAGATCGTTGCTGGGCCAGTTCCATCATGAAACTCTGTACGCGGTCAGCCATTTCGCTGCCGTTGGGGGCGAGCCCGGCCATGATCATGGCATCGGCATACAGCTGTTGCCCACACGTCCGTACAAACCCGGAATTGTCATCGTTGACGGAGAGCTCACACAGCCGACTGATCAAGGTCGCTCGGGGGTTGATTTCCAGAATCATCTTTGACATTTCAAAGTCCGGCATGTTGACCTGCAGCACTTTTTGCATCGTCGTACTTTGTGCTCCCTTTGCATTCACCAGACAGCAGGCACTTTCCGTCAGCCGCTCTGACTTTCGGACGTCTTCCACCTGATCGCCCAGAACTTCCTTGATGAGCTTCAGGACTGTGTCGAATCCCTGTGGCAGACCGGTATCGTCACTCGCCGATTCCTTCTCCGCGTCCTCACCAGATTCGGAATCAGAAGATTCGCTGCCAGGCAGCTTGAGGTCTGCGGAATCGATGGAGACCAGCTCTCGGTCTTCAAAGCTGCCCAGCGTCGACAGCACGTACTCATCAACGGGATCGGTCAGCACCAAAACCTCCAGATTACGTTCGCGGAAGATCTCAAGGTTAGGATCTCGCAGGACGGCGGACATGTCCGCCCCGGTTGCGAAGTACACCTGTATTTGATCGTCGCCCGCACGTTCACAGTACCCATCCAATGACGCCAGCCCGTCTTCTGCCGTACTGTTGGTGGATTGAAACCGCAGCAGCTTTGCCAGGCGGTCACGATGATCGAAGTCCGCCCCAATCCCTTCACGCAGGATTGCGCCGAACTCACGATAAAATTTTGTGTAGGCCTGGGCATCGTCTCCGGCGAGCGAATCCAGATGATCGAGAACTTTCTTCGTAATCACCTTCTGCATTTTTCGGAATACGGTGTTGTCCTGCAGCGCCTCGCGAGACACGTTCAACGGAAGGTCTTCCGAGTCAACGATCCCCCGCAGAAAACGCAGGTAGTCCGGAATCAAATCGCGATTGTCGTTCTGCACCAGAATTCGTTTCGCACACAGATGCAGACCGTGCTCCGAACGTCCGAACCCCATCCGCTCCAGATTGGTTTCAGGACAGTACAGGATGCTGTGAAACTGAAACGGTGAATCAGCCGTCAGATGCAGATGCCACGCCGCATTCTGACCTGGAAAATGCGTGAGGTATTCATAGAAATTCTGATACTGTTCATCCGTGACCGTACTCTTTGGCTCGACCCAGATCGGCGGCTGGTCGTTGATGTGCTCGCCATCAACCATGATCGCATGAGGCACGAAGGTGGAATACTTCTTCAATATGTACTTCAGACGCGATGTGTCCGTAAATTCAGTCAGGTCTTTCTTCAAATGCAGACGCACTTCCGTTCCTCGAGGTAACACGTTCTGAGGCTCAGCAATTGTGAAGGACCCGTCTCCGGTTGACTCCCAGATCCAGCCGGAATCCTCGGTCCAGCTGCGCGTACGAACTTCAACGCGTTCGGACAGCATGAACGACGAGTAGAAACCAACACCAAACTGTCCGATTAATGAGACGTCGTCCTTGTTCTCAGCCTTTTGCAGATTCTGCAGGAATTCCAGTGAGCCGCTGTGCGCGATCGTCCCCAGATTCTTGACAAGTTCGTCCCGCGTCATGCCAACGCCGTTGTCTCGAATCGAAAGAACATTCTCGTCCGCGTTCACTTCGATTGTGATCGTCAGGCCTGACGCGTCAATGGTCGAATCGGTCAGTGCCGCGTGACGAATTTTGTCCAGTGCATCTGACGCATTGGAAACCAGCTCACGAATTGTGATCTCGCGGTTCTGATACAGGGATTCCGAAAGCAGATGTAGCAGGCGGCTGATTTCAGCCTGAAACGTAAACTG
>Ga0315332_10001803_pt1 | contig 11665 bp, 5 predicted proteins | sample M110034915metaG_FD_203455 | JGI IMG/M metagenome (GOLD analysis project Ga0315332, IMG submission 203455) | Ammonia-oxidizing marine archaeal communities from Monterey Bay, California, United States - M1 100m 34915 | ecosystem: Environmental > Aquatic > Marine > Intertidal zone | place: USA...
GGATCAACGATATCGTGGCTTGCCAGGAGTCGATGTAGTTCTTAACCGTTTTCAGTTCGTCCAAGGCTCTAAGTGGTTGAGTGACGGGCGACATTTGGAGGCATTGTCACTTTTGGAAAAAGTACATGCTGCCAACGAGCAATACGTTCATGACAATGGACCGGAAACTGCAAAAACAAAACTCGATGAAGCCGCTGGACTAGTTTTGGACAAATATATGCGTGAGGGTAAGATAATTTTGGCTCGGAAAATTTCCCAGCGATTAATTAGGACCCACGGAGCTTCGGCTGTTGGCCGAGCATTGGATGTTCTAAAAGAGCTTAATAGTTTGGCAATTGTAAAGCGTGATGCAGCGCGTAAGTTGTTGGACGCAGGGCAGTTGCGAGAAGCGCAGAAAGCTGTCCGCGAAATGATTGATATCTATCCTCAGGTAACTGGTGGTCGTGAGATTGCAGTGGAAGCAATCAGACGATATCCCCTAGTTACGGTCGGTACGGTCTATCCTTCAGCAGGTGATGATCGCAGTCGTATGGACAACTGGGCCGCGCGGCGTACAGGGTTTTTGACGAGACGCATGTTTATGGAGTACGAAGGTCCTGGGCCAGAGCGAGGAGAATATCAAACACCCTATGGAGAAGTTCGACAAGGTAGCGATCGACGTACATTGCGAATCCGCATTTCGCCAAAAAAGATAGTCGCCGGAAAACAGATTAACGGCTATCATTTGGCCCAGCGATTATTGAATTTGGCTGACCCAGATCACCCGATGTACAACGCACAATGGGCCGCGCTGTTTTTGCGAATTGAAGTGCGAGACGTGTACGATGTGATTGTTCATTTTCAGCGACCTCACGTTTTACCAGAAGCGTTACTACAGGTGTTCTTGGATCCCTCGCTGGCTGCGGATGACCCGGTGGCTAAAGATGGACCCTTCGTACTCGATAATCAATCCAATAACGAAGCGAATACTATGCGTTATACTCTAAACGCCAACAATCCATTTACTCCAGCAGTCGTCGATCCCAATTTTATTCCCCCTTCGGAGATCCTCGAAAAAACATTTGAATCCTCCGGGGAAGCCATCAAAGCGCTCAAACGCGGGGATATTGATGTGATCGATCGTGTCTCAGCAGTGGAGGCATTGCGATTGCAGAATGAAATTGGTGGAACGATTAAGGTGGTACCCTATGCCCTGCCTACTTTGCACATGTTGCTTCCAAATTATGATAAGCCCTATATGCAAAATGAGTTATTTCGGCGTGCCATTCTTTATGGGATTATGAGACAAAAAACACTCGACGAACTAGTCCTTAAGAATCACTATGTTGCTGGATGTGAAGTTGTTAGTGGCCCATTTTCACCAGGGATCAGTTTAGATGATCCGTTGTCCTATGCGTATAATCGTAGCGTTGTACCACGTCCCTATTCACCTCGACTCGCTGTCGTTTTGGCAAAATTGGCTGAACAGCGATTGAAAGAAATCTCAGACCAGAAAGACGAAGAACCTAAGCCGATTCCAGAATTAGTGATTGGGTATCCGGCAGAAGATGACGCACGTGAAGTTTGCATGGCGATTGAATTTCAATTGGAGCAGCTAGAGATATTTCAGGTCAAATTAATTGAATTTGATGTTGGTAAATCAATTGATGAAACTGGTGAGTGCCATTTGGTATATACCAAATTGGCGATGTGGGAACCACTGGTAGATACGACTCGCTTGCTGTCACCTAAGGGGTTGGTTCATATTGAAGACGACCATGTGAATCGCTCTGTGCAATGGTTAGAGCGATCCATTCGTTGGCAGGAAGTTCGCGAACGAGTGCGACAAGTTCATCGCATTGCACATGAAAAGGTTGCCATTATACCGTTGTGGCAACTACGAGAATATTTTGTCCATCGTGAAGGAATAACGCTGGGAGCGGATTCTCCAGTGGCGTTATACCATGGTATCCAACGTTGGCAGTTGGTCCCTGATTTTGGTGAGGAACCCTAGAGCAGAATAATGAATACGTTCCTTGTAAAATTTAAATTATCGGTAATGATCTTGTGCACGCTGTCGCTTGTGATGGTGTTGGGTTGTGGATCTGGCGATTCGGATATTCCGGCAGCGACGGATATCACCTCGAGTGATGTAGCGACGTCGGAACAAGCAGTTCCCGCGGTTTCTGGTGATCGCCAGTCAAAGTCATCTAAAGTCCAAGTGACAGATTTACGGAATTGGGTTTTTAGCCCCTATCAAATGCGTATTTGGATTGCGACGGATAACTCACCAAGATTCCAGACAATACAAAACGATAGGTTACAGCAGGAAGTACGTTCATATGTGAGAAACTGGGCTGGCGCGACGTTAAACGTGGAACTTGAAACACCGCCGACTGCCATCTACTCTGATATATTGCATAATTTTACCGATGTTTCGATGCTTGATATCGCAGCGCTTTATGAAAAACGGCCGATTGATAAACAGGCTAAGTTACGTGCTGTGCAGTACGACGATGAAAAGAAGAAGGCTATTGCGGCAGCGGTTAAGGAAAACGAAAAAGAAAGTGGCAAGGCGGACCTCAGTAGTATCATAGAAGACGGTGATCAAGAGATTGAGCAAGTGTTGATAGCGCCAAATCCGTTGCCAGAGTTGGACAAAATTTATGCGGTTTCGCTGCAAGATCGAGGCGGAGTGTTTGAATTGCAGTTGGTGGAGTTCGATACCAATGCACGAGTTCGTGTGCTAGCGGCAAGTCGTAAGTTTCGTAATCTAGCGATGTTGTCAAGCCAGATTTTTAGTTGCCTACAAGAAGTGTTTTCACCAATCTCACGGATTCAATATAACGGTATGACGGACGGAAAGACCGCTAATATTGAGATGCGATCGGTGGGGCTGGTGTCTGATGTTAATCAAGGTTCTCCAATTCTGTTGCAAAAAGGCGATGTTTTGCGTCCAGTTGTGCGAAAGAACGATCGCAACACGAATGCTCCAGCGCACGAAGGCGTCATAGAGGTTATTTGGACTTATATGTTCGTCAACGAAGTGATTACCCATCACGAAGAATCACTCAACGCGGATCGCAGTAACGGAACTGCTCGCGGCGAAGTCATTTCGACCTATACGATGCTGCGTAATCCATTGGCTGCCCGTCGTAATACAGCACAGCAAAAATATGGCTTGTTAGTACGACCTACATCGAATTCTTCGTTATTAAAAATAACGGCGATGGGGCGAGACGACTATACGCTACAGGGGTATAACGTGTTTGCTAAATCCCCCAAAATTGATCTCGATGATGAAAGCGATACACCCACGATTCGATTAGGGCAAACGGACTGGCGTGGTGGTATTGAAATTGATCAGGATATATTCGCGGGCCAAGGTAAAACTAAGTTAGTGGTCATTTATGTCAAAAACGGACAACGTGTGCTTGCTCGTTTACCCATTGTGCCAGGATATCGACCAGTTGAAACCGCTTCACTGCCTAATGATGATTATCGTTTGCAGTTCGAGGCATTCTTTGTAGGGCTACAAAATTCGGTGCTTGACTATACGATCCAGCGAAAAGTGTATGAAATTCGTATTAAGCACCATGTCGAGAAGAACGAAGAAAAAGACGCTCGAGAATTACTTGTAGAGTTGAAAAAAGTGCCAGGATTAGAGGATTTAGACCAGATTCTTGCTACTAAAGAGGCGGGATTACAAGATAACCCACTGATCGATTCAACGATTCGTCCGCAAATTGATCGTATGTTCTTGCAAACTAGAGAATTGATTGCTGAGTTCCTGAAGGGTAACCTATTGTTAGAGATGACAAAATTGGTGAATGGTAAGTTTGGTGAACCGAATCTCAATGCACCATCACCTTGAGAAACTTTTCTAGTATCAATTGATAGAATTTCCCGATGGTAAAAAAGTCTGTTTTCCAACATGCCGCCCTGCGTAGTAATCTAATTACGCAGTCGCAACTCGATGAATCGCTGGATTTATTGCGTGCTAAAGAATCCACTGCGGTTGATGTGGTTGTCTCAGATGATGAACTATCCAAACACCTCGTATATTCGGGAATTGTTTCGGAGTATCAGGCAGAGCAATTAAAAACGGGACGTACGAAGTTCAACTTGGGACCCTATATTATTTCGGATTGGGTTGGTCAGGGAGGGATGGGGCAGGTCTTTAAGTGTGTGCATGAAGTACTTGGTCGTGAGTCTGCGATCAAAGTTTTGCCACTGGATAAAACGACCGACTATGCTATTTCTAATTTCCATCGTGAAATTAAACTGCAGGCGCAGATGGACCATCCGAATTTAGTAAGGGCTTTTGATGCCGGTAAAGATGGCAAGGTCCATTTCTTGGTAACAGAATATGTACCCGGTCGAGACCTGCGAAGACTGATTCGTAGTCAAGGAGCGCTTCAGACAGCACAAGCGGCGGGAGTGATTATGCAAGTTGCTAGTGCCCTGCACTATGCGCACCGCGAAGGCCTGATTCACCGAGATATTAAGCCGGGCAATATTTTGGTGACCGAAGACGGAACAGCAAAATTGTCGGATCTGGGGCTGTCTGGTTTTTCGGATCCGGAAATGGATGATCCCCGCGCCGGAAAAATTGTCGGGACTGCCGATTACTTGGCTCCGGAACTTATTCAAGTTCCCCGTGAGACGACTTTTGTCAGTGATATCTATTCACTTGGGTGTACGCTGTACTATGCTGTGACTGGGAAAGTACCGTTTCCCGGCGGCAGTGCCAAAGATAAGGTGCGGCGGCATTTGAAAGAACATCCGCTGCATCCGCGGCAGTTTTGCGAAGATATTAGTGAGGAGTTTGTCGAGTTGATTGCGGATATGATGGAAAAGGATCCGGAAAAACGCATACAGGCGGCTGACGAAGTTGTAAATCGATTAGAACCGTGGGCAGTAAATATGGATCATTGGAATTTGTCGAATATGACATCAACGCCTTGGACTGTTCCCGCAATGCTAAATGGACCGGTCGTGGACTCTACGATGCATGAAACGCACCCAAATGACCTCCATGAGGACTCCGCGAGCATATTGGACTCAGACCTCGCATCAGCGACGCTAGCGATGTCAGCGGGCACTCAGGACACAATGCGTAGTGAATCACAAGACATGCTGCCACCACCATTGGAGTGGCAAGATTATCCGGATACACAGTTTCAGTGGACCATCGGCAAAGCGTTGGCGCTGGCCGTTCCCGCAGCGGTGGTGGCCGGTATTGTAATTGGGCTGTTGATGTAGGACCAATTACCACCGGTAAACGCTTTGCCACCAATAGGTTTTTTGGCGGGGATAAATCGTGTTTTTTAAATAGTTTCGATACAGGCTAGCATTTCAGCGAGGGCTTCCAGAGGCAGGCCGACGACGTTTGAGGAGCTGCCGTGGACGATATGTAGCCAATCCCAGCCGTCTTGATAGCCAAAAGCTCCGGCTTTGCCTTCCCACTTATTGGTGTCGAGGTACTGTTGCAGTGCAAGATCAGAAACGTTATCAAGAAACAAGGTTGTTTCAACGCAGCGGACAATGGTGCGATTGGAAGGTCGATGCCACAGGCATACCCCGGTAAGGACAGTGTGTTGGTGCCCTCGTAGTGTCTCGAGCATTTTCTGTGCGTGGTCACGGTCTTTTGGTTTGCCGAGGACAGAATCTTGAAAATAGGCAACCGTGTCGCATCCAAGGATTACGCCGGAGCAATGCTGCAACGCCACATCTTTCGCTTTTTGAATCGCCTGTCGCTGGACGAAATCTACGGCTGGTTCACCCCCTTGTTGTTGGTCTTCAGCCGAATCACTCGGTTCTTGCACAAGCACACTGTACTGAGCCTCAAGCAGTAGTGCTTGGCGGCGTGGTGAGGAGCTAGCTAGGATTAGCGTGTTATTCTGTTTGTAGTTAGCCATGGTTCCCAGCTAGGGGGGTGAGGAGCGTGGAATTCGAGCCATTCGTGTTGTACGGGGTGCTCAAAAGCGAGTGATGTACTGTGCAACGCTATGCCGCTGGAAAAAGTAAGACTGCTATTGTATTTATGGTCGCCAACAACTGGGCAATCGATGTTGGCAAGTTGCACTCGGATTTGATGTTTACGTCCCGTTTCTAGTTTTACTTGGAGGTGCAGCAGATTAGCAGATTTCTGGACTACGGTGAGCGAGAGGATAGCCTTTTTTGCGTGAAGATCGCGTTCAGAGCAGATTTCCATCCGCTGGCGAGTGTCATTTTTTCGCAGAAAATCGGTAAGCTGTAGTTGTGCAGGCAGTTCAACATTGGGCCGTGTTGCAACGAGCGCTTCGTAAGTTTTATGTATTTGCCTTAGGCGGAATTGATTACTAAGCCGTGCTGCTGCTTTGGAGGTGCGGGCGAGTACGATGGCGCCTGTAACCGGTTTATCGAGTCTTGAGACGACTCCAAGATAGACGTTACCTGGTTTACTGTACTTGTGTTTGAGGTAATTTTTTGCGGCTTGCAGCAGGCTTTTTTGAGAATCCCCTGCGCCTTGAGTGACCCAGTCTGCAGGTTTATTAACCACAAGCAGGTGATTATCTTCGAAGATGATGGAAGTATCAGGCAGCGAGATCATAGTGTGGGATCTCAGGAGTGGAATGGTTTGTGTTTTTGTGTTAGCGCATAAAAAACCTGGCGATACCTACTTTCGCGCTTTTGGCACTATCATCGGCTCGGAAAGCTTAACTACTGTGTTCGGGATGGGAACAGGTGTGGCCTTTCCGATATATTCACCAGGAAGAACCATCGAGCACCGTTAGATGCTCGATGGCTAATGTTAGTTGTACAGAAGGCAGATGAGAAAATGCGAGCACTTTATTCAAGCCAATAGCGAAGGTCGCTACAGATTAGTAGATCTCCTAGTTGTAATAGGTTGGCTTTTAGGGCCAACGTTTCCAACGTTAGAAGCGCTGAATATAAGTGGTCAAGTCTATTGTCCGTTAGTACCAGTAAGCTGAACTCATTGCTGAGCTTACACATCTGGCCTATCAACCTAGTCGTCTTCTAGGGGACTCATGCGAAACCTTATCTTGGAGAGGGCTTCACGCTTAGATGCTTTCAGCGTTTATCCTTTCCGTAGTTAGCTATCCAGCCGTGCCGCTAGCGCGACAACTGGTACACCAGAGCTACGTCCTTCCAAATCCTCTCGTACTAAAGAAGAACCTCCTCAAGTTTCGTACGCCCACGGCAGATAGGGACCGACCTGTCTCACGACGGTCTGAACCCAGCTCACGTACCACTTTCATTGGCGAACAGCCAAACCCTTGGGAGCTTCTTCACCCCCAGGATGTGATGAGCCGACATCGAGGTGCCAAACCGCTCCGCCGCTATGGACGCTCGGGAGCGATAAGCCTGTTATCCCCGGAGTACCTTTTATCTGATGAGCGATGGCCCTTCCATTCGGGACCACCGGATCACTAAGACCAACTTTCGTTCCTGCTCGACTGATAAGTCTCGCAGTCAAGCACCCTTTTACCTTTGCGCTCTAAGCCTGATTACCAACCAGGCTGAGGGTACCTTTGCACTCCTCCGTTACTCTTTGGGAGGAGACCGCCCCAGTCAAACTGCCCAACTGACACTGTCCCATGCTAGGATTCACTAGATCATGGTTAGAACTAAAACATATTCAGGGTGGTATTTCAAGGACGGCTCCCTGATGACTAGCGTCACCAGTTCAAAGCCTCCCACCTATCCTACACAAAACATACTTCAGCCCAATATCAGCCTACAGTAAAGGTTCACGGGGTCTTTCCGTCTAACCGCGGGTACGTGGCATCTTCACCACGACTACAATTTCACCGAGTTGGTGGTTGAGACAGTGCTCCTGTCGTTACGCCTTTCATGCAGGTCGGAACTTACCCGACAAGGAACTTCGCTACCTTAGGACCGTCATAGTTACGGCCGCCGTTTACCGGGGCTTCGGTCGCCAGCTTCACCCAAAGGGCTAACTGTCTTCCTTAACCTACCGGCACCGGGCAGGCGTCAGACCCTATACTTCCTCTTACGAGTTTGCAGAGTCCTGTGTTTTTGCTAAACAGTCGCAGGAGCCGATTTTCTGTGGCCCCCAGCAGCTCTCACCACCGAGGGCACCCCTTATCGCGAACTTACGGGGTCATTTTGCAGAGTTCCTTAACCACCATTCTCTCGAGCGCCTTGGTCTACTCGACCCGCCTACCTGTGTCAGTTTTAGTACGGTCACGTTTAGTGATCGAAGCTTTTCTTGGACGTCCTTCCTACCTTCATTACCATCGTATATGGGCTTAGCCAACCGCCTTGTATTATGAGAGTCTTTTCTTCCTCTCCAACTCAGCTTCGGCAACGGACTATTCTATCAGTCCGCAGGTGCTTTGGACGCCGTCCCTCCAATCTCGTGGCTCGGGAATATTAACCCGATACCCATCGTCTACGCCTTTCGGCCTCGACTTAGGAGCCGGCTAACCCTGGGCGGATTTACCTTCCCCAGGAAACCTTAGGCTTTCGGCGAGCAGGATTCTCACCTGCTTTATCGTTACTCATTCCGGCATAATCACCTGTACACTCCGAGACCGCTCCTTTCGGTACGGCTTGCTAGTGTACAGCGCTCTCCTACCACTGCATAAATAAATATGCAATCCACTGCTTCGGTATAGTACTTACTCCCGTTCATTATCGGCGCAGAATTGCTCGACCAGTAAGCTGTTACGCACTTTTTAAATGGTGGCTGCTTCTAAGCCAACATCCTGGCTGTCTCAGCAATTCAACTTCCTTAGTGACTGAGTACTATTTAGGGACCTTAGCAGATGATCTGGGTTGTTTCCCTCTCGACCGCGAAGCTTATCCCCCGCGGACTGACTCCTGAGATACATAAATCGGTATTCGGAGTTTGGTTCAGTGAGGTACCCCGGAAAGGGCCCCCATCCAATTCAGTCTCTCTACCCCCGATTCATAGTGGCTCAAGGCTAGCCCTAAAGCTATTTCGGAGAGAACGAGCTATCTCTGAGTTTGATTAGACTTTCACTCCTCTCCACAAGTCATCCCCTCAGTTTTCAACCTAAGTGGGTTCGGTCCTCCACGCAGTATAACCCGCGCTTCAACCTGCTCATGGATAGATCACTCAGTTTCGCGTCTACCACCTACGACTATACGCCCTATTAAGACTCGGTTTCCCTCTGGCTGTGGCCCGTAAGGCCTTCGCCGTGCCGCAAACGGTAACTCGCCGGATCATTATGCAAAAGGCACGCCGTCACACATCCCATAAATGGTATAGTGCTCCGACCGCTTGTAAGTATATGGTTTCAGATTCTATTTCACTCCCCTAACAGGGGTTCTTTTCACCTTTCAGTCACCCTACTGAGTTCACTATCGGTCATTAGAGAGTATTTAGCCTTACGGGATGGTCCCCGTCGATTCAGTCAGGGTTTCACGTGACCCGACCTACTCAGGAATCCTACTTGGTGTTAAATCGTGTTTCGTGTACGGGACTGTCACCCTCTGTGGTCTAGCTTTCCAACTACTTCCACTACACTATCAACGACCGTTATGTAGGTCCTACAACCCCGAGAGGGAAACCCTCTCGGTTTGGGCTATTCCTGTTTCGCTCGCCGCTACTAAAGGAATCGATTTTTCTTTCTTCTCCTCTGGTTACTTAGATGTTTCAGTTCACCAGGTTCGCTCCGGAATCTCGGGATCAAAGGTCGTTTGTCACCTCCCCCAAGCTTATCGCAGACTTCCACGCCAATCATAGCCTTCTAATGCCAAGGCATTCCCCATATACCCTTAATAACTTGACCACTAATATTCAAAGCTTCTACTCGCCTGCTCGCTACCCGAAAGTAAACTTGCATTTGAGAAGTTGCTCTTAAACAACAAGTGTTTAAGCTACTAATCGCAACGATCCGAAGTACAGCTCTGTACTTCTTCGTTAAAATATGATTTTCATCATATTTGTAATAATAATGGCTTATCAACAACTTAAAACTTGTAGTCGTGCGCTGTTGATTACCATCGCCTTCGCCTGGCTTTACACATTCAAAACGGTTAACGTCTTGTAAACATAAAACACTCGCAAAGATGCCATCTACCTTGTACAACCAAATTGTCAAAGATCAAGCTTCTTGCTCGTTTGCAACAATTCCATAAGGCCTTGATAACAAAGGAGTTAGAAGTGACTGTTATAAACCAATTATCCTTTGCAGGAGCTTCGGTTCACAACAGAATTACAAGTCTATGAGCGAGCAGGGTTGCTGTCAACGCGCTAGACATCTAAAAAGTAAAGAAATTTCTTATTTTTAGATCTCAGCTAGATGACATGAAACCTCTCTGATTCTCGTGCAAAACTTGTGTTCGTCAAAATGTTTTTTGAATGCCTTGGTGCATGATCCAAGACTTAGTTACAAAACATTCTGACAAGTGGAGGTAGACGGACTCGAACCGACGACCCTCGGCTTGCAAAGCCGATGCTCTCCCAACTGAGCTATACCCCCTGCTGTTGTGCTTAGTATTATATATCATGCGTTTTAACATTCACTAGCATGATTCAATATGCCTCAATATACATCCTTGCCACTAAATTCCTAGAGCATCTGTGAGCATTTTACAGCTTCCCATATGCCGTGACATGAAATCACATGTCCGCAACGAATGTGTAGTGGGCGTACCAAGATTCGAACTTGGGACCTCATCGTTATCAGCGATGCGCTCTAACCAACTGAGCTATACGCCCCACAATATAACTTGTAAATAACTCGCAATTTATACGGTACTAGTAGCTTAATCCACAGGGGCTGATTAACCCAGTCAATCTTGCTAGTTTTTCTTGCTAGTTTCAGTAATGGGGAATTGTCTCTATCGACAACTGGTCACTAAATAAACAAAGGAACTTGTTGTCGTTGTAAAATAATTCGCCAATAACACTGCACTAATTGTTATCCGTCCAAGCCCAGTAGTGACCCCAGTGGCAAATGCTTTACGCGTTGTCACGCGAGGTTCAGTTGCCGGAAAAAAACAGAGTCGGCACCGCTGAAGTTAACCGGATAAGCAACGCATTTTAAGCTGACTCTTGTGTCTATTAAAGGGGGATAGCGACAAAAAATGGCAATTCCTCTTGCTAGCCACGAACCTGACTGATCGGCGTTTTCGTGTTGATTCAGTTTGTGTTCCTCCAGTATCATTTGGGTTAATTTAATATTTCGCTAAATCTATAGTAAATGTTCCTAGGTGTAATGGGGCAACTGTTCCGATAAAGAGATATACGTCACGGATCCTGTCCGGTGCTACTCTATCCGATAGTCAAAACAAACAGCTTGAAAGTCGCAATGCTATGAGTGCTACGAATACTTCAAATCCAAATCACATCAGGCTCCGCCACTCAGTGAACGACAATGTTTTTTACTGTCGTTACTTTAAGCTATATGCGGTCGCCTTGTTCGTAATGGCCGTAGCCGGTGGACCTTGTCTCACAGGCTTGTTAATCGCTGCACCTGCGGTCGAGGATACGTTGAACCGATTTAAGCCAACACAGTCGGACGTGGATTATGACCAACCTACCGCGCAGGGTGCAGCTCAGGCACAGTTGAGATCAGTTCGTGAAGTAAACGCTTCCGGTTGGGTCGTGACTGATGCCAATGACCAGGTATTGCGCAAGTTTTTTGATACTAATGGTGATACTAAAGTAGACCGTTGGAGTTAT
>Ga0315332_10001804_pt1 | contig 11665 bp, 9 predicted proteins | sample M110034915metaG_FD_203455 | JGI IMG/M metagenome (GOLD analysis project Ga0315332, IMG submission 203455) | Ammonia-oxidizing marine archaeal communities from Monterey Bay, California, United States - M1 100m 34915 | ecosystem: Environmental > Aquatic > Marine > Intertidal zone | place: USA...
GGCTCGACACAAGCACGGACAATCTGTCGTGTTCACTGCCGCCTGGTACGCAGTTACGAGGAGCTCAATCGTTCATCGCGACCTCACGCCGACGACAGACAACGATCAGGACTCCTGAGTAATCAAGACGGCCCGGCAGATATTGACCGGATTGCGGTGACCGTCAGCAACTCTGATACGGCGTTGACGTCTTTCCATAACATTCGGGAACTGACATTTCTTGTCTGTAGCGACTCTGACTCTGTATCTTTGAACTCAGGCAGCTGTCTTCCGACGGCAACAACCCCGCCGTGGGGACGCGTCTTCAGAAGAAATGCGAACAGCTGCATCAAGCAAACAGGTCGCTGCAATTCATAATTCGATATCCGAAGCCGACAGCAAACGTCGCCGGACAAGTCAGCGATCGTATGTCCGCCCACGCGTTTTGGGCTGGATTCCTGAGTAAACCCAGTGGTAATATTGTCTGGCTTGATAATGAAAAACGTGAGGTAAAGGTCCGGGTGGTGGCGGCGACGCGGCATCGTACTTGAACGTCGTCGGACTGCCATGTTGCCTCAAACGTGCCTCTTGAATAAACGAATGATCCCCATGGACATTAAGCCGCATATTACCGACGCGGTTTCGTACTGGGAACGAAAACGCATTACTTACAACGGCGTTCTTGCCCTTCTTGTGATTTCGTGCTGGGGAGAAGACATTCTGGCAGGTACCCCGGCACACTGGCTGGGTGCGGGAATCGTGCTTCTGGTCCTTGCCGGAATTGCCAACGTACTCTACTGCGCTGCATACGCGGTAGACCTGGCATTTCAGATGACGCCGTTGAAGGCAGTCTGGCAGCAGCGCCGGTGGCTGTTGTTCACCAGTGGACTTCTCCTTGCGAGTACACTTGCTCTGTGGATCATGCTGCACTCCGGCATGGCCTGAGCCAGGCGGGCCGGCTTCTGCAATCTTTCAACAGCGCCCTGCACAATATCCGTGCCGCCTTCAACGTCAGTCCTGTGAGCATCAATCAGTGCCTGTCGACACATCAGCATCGCCGATGCTGTCTGAGTTGATAATCTGGGCCGCCTGATGAACAGAAAGAAGACTGATTCGCGACGCGTGCCGAAAGCGACAGCCACCGCTGCGCGGCTTCGTTTCGGGAGGCAGTGGGTAGTCGATGTATGTTCAGTTCCACGAACAATCAACGAACAATCAACGAAAAGAATTTACAAGAACGTATTCTCACCCCCGTCTACCGCACCTGGTCTACGGCAGTCGTGGGCTCGGCCGGCCCGCGGCTAACTCCATCGCCACTCGGTATCAGGCTCAATCGCGCCTGCTCGATAAAATCGGCTGGATTGAGAACAACCTGTTCCCCTTCTACCAGGCCATTCTCAACGACGATCGACACATCATTGCCATCCCCCAGATCCAAAGCACGCCGCTGTGCTTGCTCGGGAGTCCCAACCCAGCAAGAATATCCTTCAGCGGTTTCCACCACTGCCGTCACGGGAATTGTCAGCTTGTCTTCGTGCCGATCCATCGTCACTTCAACCTCGGCGCTCATACCTGGTTTCAGCCCCTCCACTGACGGAAGTTTGATGATCGCATCGTACTTGACGATGTTCCCCGTCCACCATCCCGCAGGTTGCGCCGTCGAGGCGACAGAAATAACCTCGCCGACAAGCGACGTTTCAGGCAGGGTTACAGTCGCAGACATCCCTGGCTTAACACGGTCAACCATGGACTCATGGATGCCAAACCTGACCTGCATCTGCGACAGGTCGGGCATCAGCAGCAACACCTGATCATGATGAACCGTCGCGCCTTCAGCGATATCCGGGGCATTTTCCCACTCATCGGCGCCGGGGTAGATCACGATGCCACTCCTTTCAGCTTTGACAACGCAGCGTTCATTCTCTTTATTCGCTAAGGCGATCCGTTCCTCATCCATCATAAGCACCTCCTCATGCCCGTTCGCGGCAGCCTTCGCGGCTGCCCAGTTCCCCTTCAACGACACGACTTGTTCTTCTCGAGTAAACTGCTTCAGGACGCCGATGTCAGTTTTACATTTTTCAAGTCGCGCTGTTGCGATACGGACGGCAAATTCACTTTCCTCCAGGTCCAGTTCACTGACGTACTTACTTTGGGCCATCAATTGCTGATGTCCAAGCAGGTTCTGTGCGCTGCGCAGATCTGCTTCAGCGACTGCCATGTCTTTTTCCATATTCATTAGATCAGTGCGATAGGTACCTTCCGTGTACACCGAGATGGCAACTCCTGCACTCTTTGCCTGAGCCCGGAATGTAATTGCCGCATCCCTGGACAAGTGAGCAAATTTCTTGCGTTCATGCAGGTACTCTTCGATCTGTTTGTTTTCCAGGCGAATCAGTTCGTCCCCGGCCTCCACGTGCGTACCACTCTCAATCACCCAGTTGATGGTGCTGTTTCCTCGGACTCTGCACTTGATCTTCGTGTCGTCGGAACTCTCCAGAGTTCCCTGTTCCGTCAGCGTAACCGGCAGATCACCGCGGGTAATCCTGTGTACCCGAGTCGGCCCCACTAGTTCACGTGCTTCTGCAACAGACGCAGTTGGGTCCAGCACAACCCTGTCGCCTGCCATCAAGCCGGTCTCAACAACGATAAACTGATCATTGCTAGCCCCCAACTCCAGAGAACGACGTTGTATTTCATCGTCCGTCGCAACCCAGCAGATGTGCCCCTCGTCCGTGTCAACAACTGCCGTCGCAGGCACGGACAGAACGTTCTCGTGGCGAGCCACGATGACTTCGACATCGGCAGTCTTCCCGGGATTGAGTCCTGCCACGGACGGCAGTTCGATGATAGTTTCATACTTCACCGCGTTCCCCGTCCACCAGCCAGCGGGACTGGCGATCGCCGCCACAGAAGAAACCGTAGCATCAAGCGTTCTGTCCGGCAACGTGACTTCCGCTGCGAGTCCCGGCATGAGCCCGCTGGCGATCGATTCATGAATTCCAATTCTGACCTGCATTTGCGACAGGTCAGGCATCAACAGCAGAATCTGGTTATTGTGAACGCTCGCACCCGCGTCGATATCAGGCGTATTTTTCCACTTCGCCGTCGAAGGATAAATTACAAGTCCGCTGCGAGGTGCTCTGATAACGCAATTTTCCAGCTCAACCTCCGCCAGATCCAGTCGCCCCTGTTCCAGAGCAACACCTGCTTCCCGCCCCGCAACCCTGGCCTGTATCGCGTTCAACTCTCCATTCAGGCTGTCCAGTTTCTCCGCCCGTATCAGTCGTGACAGCACATCAATCTCCGTCGCCACGACCTCCGCTTCCAACTCCGCGCATCTGACAGTGAAGCCCATCCCCTCAACTTCGAGTTCCGTGACGTATCCTTTCTTGAACAACGCCTGAGAACTCAGCAATAATGTTTGTGCGTTCTCAAGGTTGCGTCTGGCAGTGACCTGCCGACCAACCTTCTTCTGCATCTCCTCGCGATACGTGCCGTCCAGGTAACCATCGACAGCCACCTGAGCCTTCTCCAGTTCAGCCTGAGCCTGTGCGAGCTCAGCCACCGCGTTGTTTAAGTCCGTCTTTCCCAAACTGACCGTCTCTTCAATCCGCTTGGTATCCAGTCTGACCAATTCGTCCCCTGCCTGCACCATTGTGCCTGACGGAATAACCCATGTGACAGTGCTGCGGCCACCACGCCCGCCGTAGCCGCCCCGAATCCGGCACTTGATTTCGGTGTTCCTGGAACTTTCCAGAGTCCCCTGTTCTGTAACGCCGACAACCAACGTACCACGCGTCATCGTATGAGTCAGTGGGGGGACGATTCCGCCATCTGATATGGCCCCCCGCAGCCAAAAGGTCGCCGCAGCCAACATCGTGACAATGCTAATCGCCAGTATACCGCCTCCCCACGAACGGCTCCCTGAGGCGTCATGGCCATCGTCGCCGAATTGTTGCCCGCCTCGCTTTGAATGTTTCTGTGTTTCAGCAGCCGAAAAAGTCGACACAGTTCTTTTCTCCAGCGTCAGCGTCAGCGTCAGCGTCAGTTACTGTCCTGAGACGGTTCAAAACCCCATGCTATTTTGACCGCGGAGATAAAGTGTACCATTTGCAGCTGCTGAGAATATGTCTGTTTTCAGAATCGCTCGGAGAATTGGCTTCGCCGTCCCCCTGGGCGGTGAAGCACGGCATACAATTGTAAACTGTTCCCTGCTTATGCGCCCCGTGCCCGCTCATCACCTCGGGAGTGATGCTCTTTCAAATTGATCACCCATGCCATTCGTCTTCGACAACACCTACGCTCAACTGCCGGACACTTTCTTCAAGCGGGTCGTCCCGACTCCGGTTGGGACGCCGACGATGATTCGGCTGAACCACTGTCTGGCGGCGGAACTCGGTATCGACGCGACCCGGCTTGATTCTGAAGAAGGCCTGGGCATCCTGTCCGGCAATCAGTCCGCAGACGGCTCGGATCCTCTGGCCATGTCATACTCAGGACATCAGTTCGGGGGATTTTCACCACAGCTTGGTGACGGTCGCGCCATTCTGCTGGGGGAAGTCGTAGGCACTAATGGAGTCCGCCGTGACATACAACTAAAAGGTTCCGGCCCCACACCATTTTCACGTCGCGGCGACGGACGCTCAGCTTTAGGTCCGGTGCTGCGGGAATATATCATGTCTGAGGCCATGGCCGCCCTTGGAGTGCCGACGACTCGAGCCCTCGCTGCTGTCGCCAGCGGGGATCACGTTGTTCGCGAAGGGCTGATGCCTGGTGGAGTGTTCACGCGAGTGGCTCAGTCTCACGTCCGTATCGGCACCTTCCAGTGGTTTTCCGCCCGACAGGACGTCAACAATCTTCAGGTCCTGGCTGATTACGTCATTGCCCGTCACTATTCCGCCGTACGACACGTTGAAAACCCTTATCTCGCTCTGCTGAAACAGGTCATCAATCGACAGGCTGAGTTGATTGCTCAATGGATGCAACTGGGATTCATCCACGGTGTGATGAATACCGACAACATGACCGTGTCCGGTGAAACCATAGACTACGGTCCGTGCGCTTTTCTCGACGCCTATCATCCGGCGAAGACATTCAGTTCCATCGATCATCAGGGGCGTTACGCATTCGGCAACCAGGGGCCGATCGGCCAGTGGAATCTGACTCGTTTCGCCGAAACACTTCTGCCCCTGCTGCACACTGATCGACCAACAGCCATCGCGCTGGCGGAAGCGGAACTCGACGCCTTTACGAATGTTCATCAGACTGCACTCAAGAAGCGTCTCACTGCTAAAATCGGACTTCAGACCGACGACGCGAACAGCTGGAGCATGGTCGAAGCACTGCTGCAGACGATGGCTGTCGGTGAAGCCGACTTCACACTGGTCTTTCGCCGTCTGCCGGAAACTCTAAACAGTGGCAGCGATGAGCCTGTCTCACGATTGTTTAAACAACCCACAGAAATTCTGACGTGGCTGAAAGCATGGCGAAATCGTCTGCAGCAGGTCGACCGCAACCGTTGCCTGGCTCTGATGCGTCGTGCCAACCCGGTCTTTGTCCCGCGCAATCACCGAATCGAAGAAGCTATCACGGCCGGCAACGAAGGCAACTTCGAACCTTTCCACCGTCTCAATCGAGTACTGCAACAGCCATTTACAGAACAGGCAGAATTCTCAGCCTATGAAGTCGCACCAGCACCGGATGAAGTCGTGCACGCGACCTTTTGCGGAACCTGAAGCGGGCCTGCACGGCCTGCCACCATCTGATAAGCTATGAAATCGGGGCGAGGCGTCTGCCACAGCCCGGGTGCACCGCATTCTTCAGGTGAGTAGATTCTAATGTCCGGAGTTGGAACCAAATTGGTGTTCGAAGACGATCGAGTGATCGTCTGGCACCTGGACCTTGAATCAGGCCAGCACGGCGCACTGCACACCCATACGCTGAACTACGTCGTACGTGTGGTCTCGGGGTCAACTCTGGAAGTTTTTGGCCCCGATAATGAACTGCTGTACATTGTTGAACTTGAGGCAGGTGCTGCCGTTGCCTTCACGGTTGATGGTGAGCGGATCGTTTCAGACCGCCCTGGATATCCGGCCGTCCCGGCAACTCACAGCGTAAAAAATGTTGGCACTGAAACATTTCGCGAAGTCCTCATCGAATTCAAGATATAGGGGTGTCCGATTTCCAGTGCCGGATCAATCGCGTTCTGATGAGAAGTAGGCATGACCGACGGAATGGGGTCAAAAGCCGGTTGGCACCGGCCATCTTCTGAAAGCTTCAACAATGAATTATCAACAGTTCAGTAACCTGGGCTACATTGTCGTCAGGCAGTTTCTGGACGGTAACGAACTCACTCTCCTGACCGCAGAACTGGCCCGCTATATCGGCGAAGTCGTTCCGCAACTGTCAGACGCAGCGGCGTTCTTCGATGATCGTCAGCACCCCGAAACGCTGAGGCAGCTTCAGCACATGACAGGTGATGAGTTTTTCAGCAACTACACGTCGCACCCGAAATGGAAAACTCTGGCTGAAGAACTACTGGGCGAGGAAGCTGATTGCGAATCACCGGAATGGTTCAACAAACCACCGGGCAGTAACCACCCAACGCCCCCGCATCAGGACAATTATTATTTTAACCTGACGCCGCCCAACGTATTGACCATGTGGGTGGCCCTGGACGCGGTGGATGCAGAAAACGGTTGTCTGCGCTACCTGCCGGGTTCACACAAAAATGGTGCTCGACCACATGAACGCAGTTCTGTGCTGGGTTTTTCACAGGGAATTTCTGACTACAGCGACCAGGACAAGGCGCAGGAAGTCCCTGTTCACCTGCAGCCGGGTGACGTAACAGTGCATCATGGCTGGACCGTTCATCGCGCGGATTCTAACAGATCCGCACATCGACATCGCAGGTCCTTTGCTATGGTGTTCAATGGAACGTCCTGCGAACGCGACGAAGAGGCTTACCGTCGCTATGAGCATGCGCTGGCGACGCAGCATAACAGTTTAGGGCTGGAATCCTGAGCGGCAGCTGAATGCTGTCATGGCGGCATCTGATCGCCCCTGAAAACCAGTTATATGCTCTGCTTCACGAAATGATGTCGTGCAGGACATCTCCCCCAATGTCAGTCAGCTGCCGCATACGGCCTGCGTGCTGAAAACGGAGGCGATCATCGTCCAGCCCCATCAGATTCAGCACTGTTGCATGCACATCGCGAATGTGGATTCCTTCGTCAACGGACCGCAAACTGAATTCGTCGGTCTCGCCGACAGATGCTCCGCCTTTCACATCGCCGCCCGCCATCCACATCACGAGATTCCACGAGTTGTGCTCACGACCGGGCTTCTTTCCCATCGCCCCGTTACGGAATGGCGTGCGTCCCATCTCAGATGCCCAGACCACCAGAGTCTCTTCCAGCAGACCACGTGTCTGCAGGTCCTCCAGCAGCGCAGCTACCGGCTGATCAACTTCACGTGAATGACGTATCATGCCGCCCTGCACGTCGCCATGATCGTCCCAGCTGTGAGGACCGATCTGGACGCCATGTACCAGCAGTGTGTACCGGACACCGCTTTCAACAAGCCTGCGGGCCAGCAGACACTGGCGACCGAAGCCGGCCGTCGCCGCATCATCAAGTCCGTACATCTGCTGCGTTGCCCGAGTCTCGCCGGTCAGACTGACCAGCCCCGGAGCCTCCGTCTGCATGCGAAATGCAAGTTCGTACGCCTCCAGACGTGCCGTGAGTTCTGTGTCGTCGGCCCGCAACTGCGAATGCTGACGATTCAGCGAGGCCAGCGCATCAAATTCGCGCCGCTGCTGGGCGGGTGTGATCCCTCCCGGACGCCTCAGGTTCAGAATCGGCGTGCCCGTCGAACGCAGCAGCGTGCCCTGATAAGATGCCGGCAGATATCCGTTGGCCCAGACGGCAGCGCCGTTCACCGGAGCTCCCCTGGGATCCTGAATCACAACATAACCGGGCATATTGCGGTTGGACGAACCGAGTCCGTAACTGACCCACGAACCCACCGACGGACTGCCAGGAAACTGACTGCCGGTCGTCACGTGCAGCGTGGACGGCCCGTGATTCTGATTGTCTGTTCTGATGCCGCGAACAAATGCCAGGCTGTCCGCGTGCTGACACAGATGGGGGTACAGGTTTGAAAACCAAAGTCCCGATTCCCCATGCTGCTGAAACTCAAACGGGCTGCCGACTGCGACGTGAGGAAACGACAGACGCCCCTGCAGCTCGCCGGATATATTCGGAATCCTGGGCAACGGCTGCCCATGAATCCTATTCAGCTCCGGCTTGTAATCGAACGAATCCACCTGACTGACGCCGCCCTGCATGAACAGAAAAATACAGTGCTTCGCCCGTCGCGGCAGGTGCTGCTTCCCCGGTACAGACGAATCAGGGGCACCCACTGCGCTACACACGTCGTTCGCCAGCAGATCACCGAACGCCAGTGCTCCGATGCCGGAAAAGGCGTTGCGCAGAAAATCTCGTCGAACGGCTACTTCATTGGTCATCAGCAATACTCTCCGCCGCAGTCCATGCTATTCCAGGAACTCCGGGCATTCTCGCATCAAGATCCGCTTGATCGCCTCCAGAAAATGATACGCCTGCTCGGACTCGGCGCCGAACTGCCCGTACGCCATTTGACACACATCATCCGGGATGATGCGCAACGGCCGCCCGGCACTCATCGCTATAATCTGTGTCATCGCAGCGCGCTCCAAATAATACAGATCATCGAACGCCGTCGCGATACTATCGCCCGTAACCAGCACTCCATGGTTTGCCATAAACAGAACATCTCTGTCCTGCAGTTTTGAACTGATTCGATCGCCCTCGTCATCGTCAAAGGCGGCGCCATTGTATGTGTCATCGCAGGCCACACGTCCGTAGAACCGAATCGCGTTCTGGCTGCACATTTCCAGTCTGCCACCGTCGAGACAGGACAACGCCGTGCAATATGGCGGATGAGCGTGCAGCACACACTTCGCTGACGGGCGACTTCGATGTACGCTGGAATGAATAAAAAACGCCGACGGCTCTGCGGTATGTTTACCATCCGACACCTGTCCCGCCGCATCAACCACGATCAGATCTGATGCACACATCTCTGACCAGTGAATCCCCTGCGGATTGAGCAGGAATCTGTCCAGCGTACCCGGCAAAGCCAGACTGAAATGATTACAGACACCTTCGCTCAGATTCTGTCGATCCGCCCACCGCAGGGCCGCTGTCAGGTCAACGCGGGCCTGCGTCTGGTCAATCGTCTGCGTAGCTCCGGAGTGAACATGTTCAGTCGACATAGATAAACTCGTTTGTATTCATGAGAACTCGGCAGACGGCCGCCATTCCGGCAGCATCTGCAATTGCTTTCATTTCTCCCAGTTCACCGGAAGACGGGCTGCGACCGAGCGCGATCTGAAAGGCTCGCTCGATCTGCGGCTTGATTCCCGAATCCACCTCTGTGCAAACTCGGGCTCCAAAATGCTTTGCTTCCTCGCTGACAAAATCCCCGTTATACATCGCCAGCGCCTGCAGTGGAGTCACAGAGTGCTGCCGTCGCGGGCGGGACTCATCGCACACCAGTGAATCGAACGACTGCATAAACGGCATCGTCAGCGTCCGCTGCTGGTAAATATAAAGACTGCGTTTGCGTCCCTGGGGGCCGGCCTGAGTGTCCCATTTGGTATTCGAGAACTTCACGCGTTCGTCGATATCACCTGGCAGCGGCGGAAAAACTGGCAGACCGAACTGCTCGTCATTAAGTCGTCCACTGGCGAACAGCACACTGTCACGCACGGCTTCGGCTTCCAGTCGGCGCCGACGAAACCGCCACAACAACTGATTATTCGGATCGACGGCCGCCGCCTGAGTGTTCAAATGGACAGACGTCTGCCGATACGCTGAAGATGTAACGATCAGCCGGTGAATCTTCTTCAGGCTCCAGTTCCCTGCAACAAACTCCAGCGCCAGCCAGTCCAATAACTCCGGATGAGAGGCACCACCGCTGAGTTTACCAAAGTCGCTGGGAGTGGCGACGATGCCCCGACCAAAATGCCAGTGCCAGATTCGATTAACCATTACGCGGGCGGTGAGAGGATTGTCCGGACTGGCGATCCAGTCTGCTAACGCCATGCGACGGCTGCGCGTTGGCCATCGTTTAAACGGATCCAGCCGAATCTTTGCGGGATCGTCGTTGCCGGTAATGCAACGGGGAAAGCCAGGTGCTACGACTTCTCCCGGATTGTCATATTCTCCACGGATCATTACGCGCGACGTCGGTACACCAGCTTCATACGGCGGCCCGAAGGAATGCCGCAAGGCCATCGCGAGCGGCTGCAGTCGCTTGAGCTGTTGTGTCAGGAACCGCTCTCGACCTGACAACCGGCGATAATTCCGACGGTCTTCTTTGGACAGAAGTGTGTTGTCTGCGTCAGCAAGAACCGAATCCAGAGATTCTCGACTGGACGCGGCAGGATTCACAAAGGTACTCAGAAACGCTCCGTCGCCCCCAACCTCAAAACCGTATCCTTCGTGCGTGTGCCGCGCCGTGTAGACCATCACCAGTGCTCCAGTCTGATGCGATAAGAACGCGGCGTCAGCAATGGAACCTGTCAGAAAATCGTCCTCGAAATGCACTCCCACTCTTTCTGAGCCTCGTTCCGACTCTCCGTCCGGTTCGATTACGGTCAGAGTGGGCTGAAGCCGGGGATCCGTCTGACTGATCGTGATTCCGCTGATCCGATCAGTCCAGTTCGATACTGGGCTGCCAGCGGGGGGATTCGGACGTGCCGGATTTGCATCAAGGTCTGCCGCGTCCAGCCAGAAGCACAGGCCCTCACCAGGCGGCAGGGCGGGACTGTCGGGCCCGATCTCCGATGTCATGCGGCGTGATTCAAGCCAGACTTCCAGTTCACCGCGTTCGATCTCGTTCAGCGGATGATCATAAATGAGTATCTGAGCAATCTGTCCCGCGTGGTTGGCATCAGGAACTTTGACCTGCCCAGTGCCTTCCGAATACTGCCCCAATGATATGTGTTGTGGATTCGGCAGATCACCGAACCACTGCCCCTGATTCGAACCGGCATTACTGCCCGTATGCTGTTCAACTCGGCTGTCGGTGAAGAACGTCCACAGCTTTCCATCGCAGTTCACAATCGACGTATGCGGATCCCCCTCATGCACGGGTGTCCGGCCAAAGATGTAATTGTTGCCAAGCGCTCCCCCCATGGCCTGTATCCCGAAACCCGCCTGACCACCGAGTCGCTCGGTCAGCGTTTTCGTAAGCTGCTGCAGTCGTTTCTTTGAATCTCTGATTTCACCTTCGAAGAATGCTCGCTGCTCTTTCGCCCAGGTCTGTTCGCCACTGCGATAGAATGGTGCGGGCAGCGAACCGCCAATTTGAAAGCCGTCACCAGGTTCGGGACGTGGAATCGAAACCGTGGCAAAGAATGCCTTCAGTCTGTAGAAATCTCTTGTCGGAATATTGTCATGTTTGTGGTCATGGCACTTCGCACAGCCCACGGTCAGCCCTAAGAACACTGAGCTTACAGTCGAGGTCATTTCACTGAGTAATTCGTGACGCGACTCATCTCCGCGCGGCTCCGTAAATGGTGCCAGTCTCAGAAACGTCATTGCCACAACGCGTTCGGGATGGGTGCCGGGTAACTCAC
>Ga0315332_10001805_pt1 | contig 11664 bp, 5 predicted proteins | sample M110034915metaG_FD_203455 | JGI IMG/M metagenome (GOLD analysis project Ga0315332, IMG submission 203455) | Ammonia-oxidizing marine archaeal communities from Monterey Bay, California, United States - M1 100m 34915 | ecosystem: Environmental > Aquatic > Marine > Intertidal zone | place: USA...
AAACAAGTGAACGCACCAGCCGCTTTAATGACCAGCCATCACTGACAAATCGGACCGCCAGAAAATCCAGCAGCTCCGGATGGCTGGGAGCAGCTCCTGTGGTCCCGAAGTTGTCGACTGTCGCGACCAGCCCTGTGCCAAACAGGTGTAACCAGACACGATTCACGAAGACGCGGGCGGTCAGGGGATGCTTTTTATCAGTGAGCCAGTGAGCCAGTTCCAGACGGCCACTCTGTTCAGCTGGAATTGGTATCGCTCCTGTGTGCGACAGTGCGTGGGGAAAGGTTCGTGGAACGACTTCTCCTTCCCGACCGAGTTCCCCTCGAGCCAGCAGTGGCACGTCAACGATTTCTTTCGCGTCAAGAACTCCCATGGCCAGTGGCAACGCCTGGCCTTCGTCGTCAAGAGTCTCCAACTTGCCCTCAACCGGCCCCCTGCGCCACAAGTTGGTCAGAATTTCTCGCAGTGTATACCGTTTCTTCGGCTCCTTGCCGGCGAACACAGCTTTCTGCGATGCTTCGATTTCCCGACGTTCGGTCTCCAGCACAGCGAACTTCGCCTTCAACTCTCTGAATTTCCTCGGCGACAGTGACTTGTGCAGAATCTTCTGACCGGAAACTCGCGGCAGCACTAAAGGGTTACCGCTTCGGCTGTTGGCAGGCGAGGTGAAGGTGCCGAAGAAGGTTTCAGTGCTGGCGAATACGCCGGCGAGGCCGTAGTAATCCTCCATCAGAAACGGATCAAACTTATGGTGATGACAGCGAGCACAGGCAATAGAACTGCCCATGACAGCGCGAGTCAGAGAATCAATCTGCTCATCGACGAGATCTGCTCGGAATTTCTTTTCGTTGTTTTCACCAAGGTTCTTTGTCCCGACAGCCAGAAACCCTGTCGCAGTCAGCAGGCGAGCTCGTTCTGCGTCGTCATCACTGGGCAGCAGATCACCAGCAATCTGTTCTGTCAGAAACCGATCGAAGGGAATGTCTGTGTTCACGGCATCAATCACGTAGTCACGGTACCGCCACGCGTACGGAAAGGAAATATTCGACTCTCCACCACTCGACTCACCGAAACGTGCCACATCCAGCCAGTGACGTCCCCAGCGTTCACCGAAACGGGACGACTGAAGCAGTTCGTCAACCTCCTTCTCCACAGCAGCATCCATCCCGTCCTTTTGCTGGGCGGTCAGAAACCGGTCAATAGCCGCAGGTGACGGGGGCAGGCCCACCAAATCGAAATGCAGGCGCCGCAGTAGCGTTAGAGGCTGTGCATCAGGTGATGGCTGCATGCCGTTCTCCTTCAGCATCGCCATCACGAACCGGTCAACGTCACTGTGTGACCAGTCCGCGTTCTCAACGACAGGTGGCGTCGAAGCGGTCGGTGGCTGATACGCCCAGTGATCTCGGGCAGCCCCGGGGCGGGAAACCGAGTTCTTCGTGGCCGTACCCGTAACGTATCGCGAATCGGGAGCCCCCGTCTCGATCCACTTTCTGAAGTTGCCAATCACCAGATCCGACAGCTTTGGCCCCTTCGGAGGCATCTTCAGATCAGGATCCGTGTGCCTCACTGCCGTCAACAGCACGCTGGCTTCCGGACGGTCCGGCACGACCGCCGGACCCCGATCGCCACCATCGCGAATGAAATCCCGAAAATCAACGCGCAGACCACCTTCCGCTTTCGCGGCCGAGTGGCATTCGTAGCAATGCCTCACCAGCACCGGCCGAATCTTCGTTTCAAAGAAATCGTATTCGGTGGACCGCCCCTGTGCGTCATCATCCGACTCTTCTGCCATGACAGACGTTGCTGCACACAGCACCATCCAAAGGCAGAACAATCGACTATTCATGGGGCCGGACATCACATCAGAAATGGAGATCAAAAGTCACACACAAATAATACCAAGTCCCCAGGGAAAAATGAGAGCCACTCTCATGATTGCTTTCCGGCGGACCTCAGATCGTCACTTTCCACCGGTGTCAATGACGTCCGCTCCTGGATAATATACCTCGCGTGTTTTTCTACCTTCTGACCGTCAAACCTGTACAATCGGGTCCCACTGTGAGTGATTGGCAGGCAGTGAGACGGTTTGAGTCGTCACAGAACATGTTTTATTCGGTTCGCGAAAGAATTGGTCACATGAAAGCAGTCGCCCCGTCCGCGGGTCTGCAACACAGACGATTGCCGCATAGGCGTTCAACGCCGCGACCTGTATTTTTGTCTGCCATCGTGTTCTGTATCGCCGCCAGCCAGGTGGCGGCCACCTCTGACACGACGACTTTCCGGACCAGACTGCTGCCGTTCCTTAACGCACACTGCATGGACTGCCACAACAGTACAGAGACTGACGGCGAACTGGATCTTACCGGGCTCAGCACTAACCTGGCCGACACGGAAGTCATGCGTCGCTGGGTGCTTATACACGACCGTGTGTCCGCCGGAGAAATGCCGCCTGCGGATCAGCCGCGTCCCTCCACTGCAAAGAAATCCCGGGTACTGGAGACACTTGCCGCTGCGTTAACAAAGGCAGATCAGGCGCGCAGTGACGTCGTGCTGAGACGTCTTAACCGAAATGAATATGAGAACACCGTACGTGATCTGTTCGACGTATATGTCGATGTGAAGTCGCACCTGCCACAGGATGCTTCGGTATCCGGGTTCGACAACGTTGGCGAAGGCCTGGCGGTTTCCGCCGAAGCCGCACAGGCTTACCTGATGGCCGCCGACGCGACGCTCGATGCTGTTTTCGGCCCGACACAGCCGCCAAAGCGAATCGACCATCGAACAAATCTACTTGATCAAAAGAATCACGACGGCACGCCTCGCCTGACGAATCACATCGGGAAGATGTTTCGGCAGACGGATGACGGACTGGTCATCTTCCAGTCCAGATACTGCCCCACAAACCTGGTCAACCTGGCCAGGCTGCGTCCCACAGCCGGCACCTATCGAGGTACGATTCGAGCGAGAGCGATTCAGAGTGAAGCCCCGGTCACACTGCGAATTTATGGTGGCGACACGATTGTCGGCAGACGCGAAAAACACCTGGTGGGTTATTACGACATCCCACCCGGTGAATGGACAACGATTGAATTCACGGACAGACTGGTCGAAGACGGCGGGACTTATCAGCCAAAATGTTATGGCACACGGGATACCCGCAAGGACGCCGACACCTATCCGGAACCGGGCATTGAGATCGGCGACATCACGATCGAAGGTCCATTGGAAGAGTGGCCGCCCCGCAGCCGCGAAAAGCTGCTGCAGGACGTCAAAATCGACAGGGGCACGCTGGACGACGCTGAAGCGGTCCTGCGCCGTATACTGCCGCGGGCATTTCGTCGTGCGACCAACGCTGGAGAAGTAGATCCCTACCTCGACCTCGTCAAATCGGCGATGAATGCAGGCCGCCCATTCGACGAGGCCCTGCGACTGGGCCTAAAGGGCCTACTGTGCTCACCCGAGTTTCTGTTCCTTGACGAACCTGGCCGTAAGGTCGTCAGCCAGCATGCTCTGGCGTCACGGTTGTCCTACTTCCTCTGGTCTTCCATGCCGGATGACGAACTGCTGGCTGCCGCCGATGCCGGCAAACTGAACCAACCTGGTATTCTGCGGGAACAGGTTGAACGGCTGCTGAGCGATCCGAAGGCCGAGGCATTCACGACGAACTTTGTGGGACAGTGGCTCGATCTGCGGGACATCGACTTCACCGAACCCGACATGAATCTGTATCCGGAATTCGATGAACTGCTCAGACTCTCAATGGTCGAAGAAACAAATCAGTATTTCCGGGAGATACTGAATCATGATTTCAGCGTCCTGACCTTCATCGATTCGGATTTCACGTTTCTCAACGAACGGCTTGCGAAACACTACGGCGTCCCCGATATCCATGGGCAGAAGTTTCGGAAGATCACACTGCCACCTGACAGTGTGAGAGGCGGCGTGCTGACTCAGGCCAGCGTGCTGAAGGTCACCGCCAATGGGACAAACACGTCCCCGGTCCTGCGGGGCGTGTGGGTCATGGAAAATATTCTGGGCCAGCCGACTCCCCCGCCCCCTTCGAATGTCCCGGCGGTCGAACCGGATATTCGCGGCGCCACAACTCTGCGTGAACAACTCGCCAGACACCGCAACGAGGACTCGTGCGCGGTGTGTCATGACAAGCTCGACCCTGCCGGATTCGCACTGGAAAATTTCGATGTGATTGGCGGTTGGCGTGATCATTACCGGACACTCGGCGAGGGAGATCACCCTGGAATTTCGCAGCACCCGCTCACCTTTGCCTGGGTCCGCTACCGCATTGGACGACCAGTGGATGCCACCGGCAAAACAGCCGACGGTCAGTCGTTCGGGGACATTCGACAGTTCAAACAACTGCTACTCAGACAAGAATCAAGAGTGGTGACCGGTCTGGCTGAGAAACTGACAACGTACGCGCTGGGTCGCCGCATCGGTTTCTCGGACCGGCAGGACATACAGAACATCGTAAGAAACGTCACTGATACGGGATACGGCTTCCGTTCGCTGATTCACGAAGTCGTTCAAAGTGAGATATTTCAGAGACCATAATATGACAACACCTTCGCGACGAACGTTTCTTCGAGCTTCCGGCGTTGCCGTTGGCCTGCCTTTTCTGGACGCCCTGCAGCCGCAGGCAATGGCGGCTGCTGAGTCACCGCGCAGACGCATGGTGGCTGTCAACGTTGGACTTGGTCTGCACGCACCGAATATCGTGCCCGGTACGCCTGGTCGGGATTACGAACTGCCTCCGTATCTGAAAGCAGTCGAACAGTTTCGTGATCAGTTCACATTCATCTCCGGCACGTCACACCCGGACGTCGGCGGGGGACATCAGTCAGGAAAGTCGTTCCTGACCGCGGCCAAACACCCCAACAGCGCTGGCTTCAGGAATTCTATTTCGCTGGACCAGTATGCGGCCGAACGACTCGGCGCGGAAACACGATTCAGCTCACTTGCGCTGACAATCTCGGGACCTGGACTTTCGTGGTCACGTTCAGGTGTGGAAATCCCTGCCGAAGTCAGGCCGTCCAGAGTCTTTCAGCAGCTGTTTCTGGAAGGCAAGCCCAGTGAAAAGGCCAGACAAATCCAGCGACTCGAAGATGGCCGGAGTGTGCTGGACGTCGTGCTGGACAAGGCCGCCGTAATGCAGAAACGTCTGGGTGGACGAGATCGCGACAAGATCGATCAGTATTTCAACGCTGTTCGAGAAGCCGAGAAGCGGCTGGTCAAAGCCCGGGCCTGGGAGCAGCGGCCGCGGCCTAAAGTTGGTGTCGATCCGCCACGCGACGAACCGGACCGGAAAAAAATGATCGAACGTATCGGACTGATGTACGACATGATGCACCTGGCGCTCGAAACCGATTCCACGCGTTTCATTACATTCTATGACACTGGCATGAACGCGGTCCCCACCATTCAGGGTGTCGACACGGATTACCACATGCTTTCACATCACGCCAAAGATCCGACCAAGATCGCTCAATTGACGGTTGTCGAAACGGAAGTCATGAACGCTCTGGCACGCTTTCTTGGAAAGCTTGCCACTTCACACGAGGAAGGTTCCTCACTTCTGGACAACACGATGGTGCTGTTCGGCTCAAATCTTGGTAATGCCAGCAGTCATGACACGAAGAACATGCCCATTATGCTGGCCGGAGGCGGCTTCCGACACGGTCAGCATCTGGCATTCGATCGAACGAACAATTATCCACTGCCCAGGTTGTATGTCTCGATGCTCCAGCGACTCGGTCTGGAAACCGACACGTTCGCTTCATCAACGGGGACAATGGCCGGCCTGGAAACAATTTAATGTTCCTTAGTATGAAGACTCAAGACCACAAGGCGATTGGCTGAATGAGCTCCGACCCCGAAAAACTTCACGTCGCCGCCATACACGCCCATCCGGATGACATCGAAATCCAGTGCGCCGGCACGTTACTTCGACTGCAGGAACTCGGCTGCCGTATTTCTGTCGCCACGATGACACCGGGCGACTGTGGCAGTGCAGAGTTATCGCAGAGCGAGATTGCGGCCGTTCGACGTTCCGAAGCCGCCGCCGCCGCCGCCGTGATAGGAGCCGAATACACATGCCTCGAATTCCGCGACCTGTCTATCTGCTTTGACAATGACAGCCGACGCCGCGTGACGGAATACCTGCGTCGTACCGCTCCGGATATGATCCTGACGGCACCACCGGTTGATTACATGCATGATCACGAAATGACCAGCATGCTGGTTCGCGATGCCTGCTTCAACGCTTCCGTGCCGAATTACAGGACTCGACAATGGGATCCGGCCCCGCCCATGCAGAAGATCCCGCATCTGTACTACGTTGACGCAATCGAAGGGGCCGACCATTTCGGGAATCGCCATCCCATCGATTTTGTCGTCGACGTTTCTGAACACTTTGAACGAAAGATCGAATCGCTCGCCTGCCACGCCAGCCAGCGTGAATGGCTGCGTCGACAACACGGCATGGACGAGTATCTGGACGCCTGTCGCCGCTGGAGCGAAGAGCGAGGAAAAGAGCAAGGTGTCGCACATGCCGAAGGATTCAGGCAGTACAAAGGACACCCTCACCCCACCGACAACCTGCTGCAGGAATTGCTCGAATCGCAGATTTCGCTGTAAAACGCGACAGAAATGGCTTCCGAACTTCAAAAAAACTGCATGGAACCATCATCCTCACTTCGACGTGGCCGCTGGCAAAAGCTATGCTTGTGACGACAGCCGACTAGTGTCCATCCGATTGCCGCATCATTTTCTTCATCCGTCCCGCTCAGCCATGACCGAAACAGCTACCACAGAAAACGAACCTCTCTTCACAGCGACTGAGGTCCAGCAATTCGAAGCCGACGATGTGGTCGCAGGGACTGCGATCGGAAAAATGCTTTCCGCGCTGTTTCTGTATACAGTTCTGGCGATGTCGTTTGTCACATGGTGGACGTATAGTTCGCTGAGTGAAAACCATGGACAGTCGGCGAACACGCCCGATCATACCGAACACTAGTGCAGTTGACGAAATGACGAAACCGGGTTATGGCTCGTGGCTGCAGGCAATCGGCTGCCAAGCCCCGTGAACCGCGGCCACGAGTCAGCGAAGTTCGCCGTCATCACCCCGAAAGTTTCCTGAAGCGGTGGCTCCATGTGTCAAATCCAACACTGCGTCAGTCGACGGATGAGATTCGCTGACAGACCGGGGCTGGGTGTGCGATGAGTCAGAAGACACTCAGGGTTGCAATCAGCGGGACGGGGTTTGCGGGCGACTACACCGCTCGCACGTATACCATGATGCCGCACAAGAACGGCATTCAGGTCGACCTGGCCGGCGTTGTCTCGGGGCGACTGGAAAACGCCCGACGTTTTGCTGAAGAACACAACGTCCGACACGCGTACTCCACGCATCGGGAAATGCTGGACACCGCACAGCCCGACATCGACAACATCTGCTGTGCAAACTTTGCTCATGGTCCGTACAGCGTGGAAGCCGCAAAGGCTGGCGTTCCCGTAATCGTGCTGGAGAAGCCCCCGGTCATATGGCCGGGTTATCCGGATGGTCGAACGGCGGACGCGAGTACGCGAAAACACGAGACCATGGCATACCTAACAGAGGTTCTTGATGCGGTGCGGGCCGGCGGGTCGAAACTTCTCTACGCAGAGGACTTCGTATACTTCGACGGCATCAAGGGAATTGTCGAATTACTGATCGAAGCCCGCAGCAACGGCAAGGGCAAGGTTCTTTATCAGCGAGGCATCTGTGCCCACCAGGGTTCGCACGCTCCGGCCTACGACACTCCGTCCAAATCCGGTGGCGGTGCGCTGTTCAATAAAGCCTGCCACCCGCTGGGACCGGCACTGTTTCTGAAACAGGTAGAAGGCATTCTGGCCGGCACAGAACCGATTCGACCGGTATGTGTTTCTGCGGCTGCCATGCAGATTCTGAAACACCAGCCGGAAAGCAGCGGCGAACATTTTCGAGTCATGCAGAACGTCGACGACTTCGGCAGAATCACGGTGATATTCGAGGATGATACGATCGCGGAGGTCATCGGACACGATTTGAGCATCAGTGGAATTCGCAACGAATTCTCGGTCATCACCGACTTCGCTCAGTACGATCTGCGAGTCAATCCGAACAACGAAAACGAACTGTTCCTGCCCGACGCTGCAAACGCCGGTAATCTGCTTGTGCGTGAAAAGCTGCCAACGTCACAGGGCACCAGCTTCCCGCGACCAAATCAGTTTTACTCTCACGGTTACGTCAACGAAATGAGCGACGCCGTTGACTGTGCCCTGGAATCTGATCGGTATCCGCAATCAGGAGCCATGATGGCGTGGGACACAATGGCCGTGCTGATGGCGTCGTATGAAAGTTCGGATGCCGGCAGTGAATTCGTTAGTATATCGGATTACACAGTCAACGGCCGCAACTTCCCTGCCTGCGAAACGCCTGACCCTCATCGGTTCGGCCCCGTCTTTCAACGCGCCTGACTCTGACTGCAGCCGTGCCGTCGTGCAGGCAGCCAACGAGCGACCACCTGCGTTACAGACAATTCGCCGCGTTTTTTTCGTTCCCAGGCAGGATGAGCCAGCATTCGGCAGATTCTGCCGATGCACTGTGAGCGGGCGTGGTGCTGTCCCGGACTTCATATTGAGGCGATTCGGGGAATCCGTTATTGCTACGGTCATCGAGACTCTTTTCTCGAGACACATCTCTTCTCTCACTCGGCATATTCATTGCTGAAAAAATCTCTGTTCACCTGTCAAACACCTCTCTCACTCCCTGTAGTCGGTTGGCTCAATCGCTCAGACTCCTCCAATCGCCATTCATCTAACACGGCGGTTCCAGGTATAGCTCCATGAGAAGCAATCTGTCTTCGTCACCCCAACGACCACAATCAGCCGGAAGAGCGTTTGCATTTCTGCACGTCATCGCTGTGCTGCTGACAACGGTTTTCGGCACGGCCACAGCACTCTGCGCGCAAGAACTGCCGGAAACTATCGTCGCCATTCGAATCGAAGGAAACGAAACGATTCCCCAGGACGCCATCGTGGCAAAGATCACGACGCAGCCTGGACGCCCCGTCACAAACCGACAGGTTCGCGAAGACAAACGGAACCTGATGAGTACGCGCTGGTTCTACAACGTCAACGAACGTTTCGAACAGACGAATGAAGGTTTCACCCTGATCTTCACGGTGCACGAACGCCCTATCGTGCGGCGTGTCGAATATCGTGGAATCAAGAAGTTGAAACTCAAAGAACTCGCGTCGTGGACAAACTTAAAAAAGGGCAGTCCATTTGATCATGTGGCGAACCGTGACGCCGTCCATCGCATCGAACAGGAGTACAAAGAACGCGGCTTCAATCATGTGAAGGTCACGCTCGAAACCGGTGGGGACCCGTCTGACCGGGACGTCATCTTTCGCATCATCGAAGGCCCCAAGGTTCGTGTGCAGCACCGGGAATTTCACTTCAAGGGTCAGCAACGAAATGGCGACATGACCTCACAGCTGAGTTCGCTGGTATCGGGGCGAAAGTCACAGGATGGATCCGTGGGACTCTCGCCTTCGGCAAGTCGCCTGAGAACAAAGCTGGAAACCAAAGAGGCGTTGTTCGGTCTGTTTGGAGGTCTGTTTAAACCCGAAACGATGCAGCAGGACATCGCCAGCCTCAAGCAGTACTATCGCAGTCTGGGATTCTTTGACATTGAAGTTGAAGCCAGACCTCTGTTTTCACCTGACCGTTCCAGCGTCAAAATTCTATACACGATCAACGAAGGAATTCCGTTCAGGATCCGCAATATTACTCTGAACGGCAACAATGTCCTTTCCGGAAAACAATTGCGGCAGAAAGCAGAGCTGCGCCCCGGCCAGTACTTCAATTCGCTGCCGTTGTCCAAAGATGTACAGCACATGCTGGACCAGTACGGTGACCGTGGCCACTATTTTGCATCTGTGGTGCCTGTGCCGCAGTTCACTGAAAAATCCGGCGAGCTGGATCTGGTCTTCGAAATCGATGAAGACCGCCCCCGATATGTTCGAAACATCAATCCAAGTCTGCAGGGAGACCATCCACACACCATGGAAGTCGTCCCGTTGAATCAGTTCCAGATGGAACCGGGTGATCTGGCAAATCCCAGGCTGATCCGTCGAGGTCGAAGTCGTATTAACGGAAGCGGACTGTTTGAAGGTGTGCAGGTCGAAGTTATTCCCGTTGACCCGAATCAGACGATGCCGGCATCCATGTCTCGTACCATTCGTGGCCAGACCGGAGCAGGCTATATGCCGGCCTGGACACAGCTGTTCGATGTCTCGAAGCCGATTTCCAGACCGACCCAAACACCCGGAGGACATGCTTTTCCGTCACCAGCCACGGCACCGGAGCAGCCACGTCAGGAACAGCGGCGAACGTCGGGGAAGACTGTCAATCAACAGGTTTCTCTGCTGCACGATCCCGACATGCCGTCGGTGGTTCGATATCGCACAACGCCGCCGACGGAGATGTTTTACCGGCCACAGAAGTCGTTGCTTGTGTCGTCGTTCCCGGGCAGCACACACGACGACGTCGTCGTACGGGGTCAGAGCCCACAGGGCGATTTTTACCCGGAACCAGATCGGGGTAACGCCATGCTGGAAGGCAGTCCGTACAACAATCAATTCGAAGCCCTGCCGCCTGGCTGGGTGGATATCAACATTGATGCCGCTGAAGGCCGGACCGGACGACTGATGTTCGGTGCGGGCGTGAACAGCGATGCCGGAATTGTGGGATCATTTGTCTGGGACGAACGCAACTTCAACCTGTTTGCCCCCCCCAGAACATTCGCCGATATCATTGAAGGACGAGCATGGCGGGGTGGTGGCCAGCGATTTCGTGCAGAAGCAGCACCGGGAGATCAAGTGAGTCGGTATGCACTCAGCTGGACTGACCCCTACTTCCTGTACACCGACTACAGCCTGAGCCTCAGCGGGTTTTACTTCAACCGCTTCTATCCGGACTGGGACGAAACCCGACTGGGAGGCCGAGTCGCGCTCGGTAAGCAACTGACACCGGAGTGGTCCATCAATGGAGCCCTGCGTCTGGAAGACGTGGAAATCACTCGCGTCACCGTACCAACGCCTCCTGATCTGTCCAGTGTGGTCGGGAGCAACTTCCTGTCTACGTTCCGAACATCCATCGCTCACGACACACGTGACTCAACATTGATGCCAGGAGAAGGACATTTTGCCGATCTAGCCTATGAACAGGCCTTCGGAGATTTCAACTATCCTCGCTTTGACGCAGAAATGCGGCAATACATCACCATGCACAGCCGCCCGGACGGCAGTGGACGCCAGGTCATGACCTTCGCTGGAAATCTGGGCTGGAGCGGTGACAGCACGCCGGTTTTCGAACGTTACTTCGCCGGTGGCTTCCAGTCTTTCCGCGGCTTTGCATTTCGTGGTGTCACACCACGAGTCGGTGGCGTCGCCGTGGGTGGCACTTGGCAAATGCTCGGCACAGTGGAATATCGCGTTCCCGTCACCGCCGACGACATGATCAACATTGTCGCATTCAGCGATTTCGGAACGGTTGAACCTGACGTGTCGGTCGACAATTTCCGGGTCACCGTCGGCGTTGGTCTGAGAGTCGTCGTACCTGCCA
>Ga0315332_10001806_pt1 | contig 11658 bp, 11 predicted proteins | sample M110034915metaG_FD_203455 | JGI IMG/M metagenome (GOLD analysis project Ga0315332, IMG submission 203455) | Ammonia-oxidizing marine archaeal communities from Monterey Bay, California, United States - M1 100m 34915 | ecosystem: Environmental > Aquatic > Marine > Intertidal zone | place: USA...
CCAACAGAGATACATGACGCTTGAATAATGCCTCATCACCCCCGACAAGCAGCGTCATCTCACCTCGCGCCGCGCGGTGCACGCCGCCGGTGGCAGGGCACTCCAGCACCCCGATACCCTGCTCTGCAGCCAACTCTGCCAAGCGGATCATTTCTTTTACATCCGTGGTGCTCATCTCGATCCAGCAACTGCCCTCATGCATGGTCCGCAGTGCGCCGTCGGTACCCGTCATTACTTTCCTGGATGCCTCGGGCGAGGGCAAACAGGTAATGAGCACGTCGACCTCGCTAGCCACCTGCGCGACAGATGTCGCGGCCGTCGCGCCGCGGGCAACGAGTTTTTCTACCGCCGCATCATCAAGATCAAAGACCTTTAGGGCGTGCCCGGCACCCATAACCTGACGTGCCATTCTTGCCCCCAGCATGCCAAGACCAATGAATCCACACTGCATGAGATGCTCCCGCTGGAAGAAACTGGAAAGCGTTGCCGCTTGCTATAAGAACCCTGAAAAGAGGGATAAGGTGCCATCACACCTGACTTGCAGTCCCCGGCGTCAAACCTTTCTTCAAACGTTAAACCGAAAGTGCATGATATCGCCATCGCTCAGCACATACTCTTTTCCCTCGAGACGCAGCCGCCCCGCCTCGCGGGCGCCCTGTTCGCCTTGGTACTGAACAAAATCATCATACGCGATCGTCTCAGCCCGGATAAAGCCGCGCTCAAAATCGGTGTGAATCTCACCTGCGGCCTGTGGGGCGGTTGCGCCACAGGGAGCCGTCCATGCGCGAACTTCCTTGGGCCCCGCCGTGAAAAAGGTCTGCAGGCCCAACAGGGCGTAACCCGCGCGGATCACACGGTCGAGTCCTGAACTTTCAAGCCCGAGATCCTCAAGAAAACCGGCACGCTCATCCGCATCAATCTCCGAGATCTCCTGTTCGATTGCAGCACTGACCACAACGACCTGCGCCTGACGCTTGTGAGCATGGTCAATCAGTTGGGTCACCTGATCATTACCATTGAGATCCTGCTCAGACACATTGGCGACATAGAGCGCGGGTTTAGCCGATAACAGGCAAAGTGGTTTGAGCGCTGCCAACGCGTCGGGATCTTGGAGTAACTCCTGCAGTCCCTGCTCCTGGGAAAGCGCGTCGTAGGCCTGGCGCAGGTAATCCAGTTCTCGTAGGATTTTCTTGTCCCCGGTTTTGGCGGCCTTGGCTGTCCGGTCGACAGCGCGCTCAGCGGTCTCAAGATCTGCAAGCGCGAGTTCCGTCTCAATGGTAGCAACATCCACTAGCGGGTCCACCTGACCCGAAACATGTGTGATGTCATCATCACGAAAGGCACGGACCACATGGATGATCGCGTCTACCTCCCGGATGTGGGCAAGAAAACGGTTCCCCAGACCCTCGCCCTTGGAAGCGCCGGCCACGAGGCCCGCGATATCCACAAACTCAATGGCAGTGGGGATGACTTTCGCCGGATTAACAAGCTGCGCAATCGTCTGAAGACGTAAATCGGGGACCTCAACAATGCCAACGTTCGGGTCGATGGTACAGAACGGATAGTTCTCGGCCTGCGCCCCTGCGTGGGTTAACGCGTTAAAGAGCGTTGACTTACCGACGTTGGGCAGACCAACAATACCGCAGCGAAAGCCCACTCAGGGTTGTCCTTTCTGTTGCGTGTGCAGTGTCTTCATCACGGGCTCGAGCTCACCCTTTACCAACGAATCAATCTGCCCTAATGCACGGTCGAGAGCATCAAGCATAGCCGCCTTGTCCTCGGGTGAGGGCTTACGAAGTACCCAGTCACTTACGTCATCACTGTTTCCCGGATGACCGATACCGATGCGCAGGCGGGTGAAATCACGGGAGCCGAGTTTCGAGAAGATATCGCGCAGGCCGTTATGTCCACCATGGCCGCCGCCCTGCTTCACCTTGACCGTGCCGGGCGGCAGATCGAGATCATCGTGCACTACCAGAACCGCTTCTGGCGGAATATCAAAATAGCCACAGACCGCTGCGACCGAACCCCCACACTCGTTCATGAAGGTGGCGGGCTTTAAGAAGCGGACTCGCTGTTGGCCCATACGAGTATCGGCAAGGTCGCCAAAGAAACGTGTTTCAGGACGCCAGGGCAACGGGCGGCTACGCGACAGAGCATCCAGGAACCAGAACCCGGCATTGTGACGGGTCGCTTCGTATTGGGCGCCCGGATTACCAAGGCCGCAGACGAGTGAAATAGCCGCCATCGCTTTAATCAATCAACGCATCAGGACCGACGCAGCACCGTGGGGCTGCGTTATATTCGGCCCAATGAGGCCCCTCCTGATTGTTAGTCGCTCTTCTCTTCTTCAGCGTCGGCGGACGATGCTTCCTCAGCCCCCTCAGCAGCGGCATCGCCCTCTTCAGTCAGCACCTCCTCTTCCTCTTCGACCACCTTCGGTGCGGTGATCGTTGCGACCGTAGGATCTTCTCCCTCGTGATAGGCGGTCACCGTCAGTTCAACACCCTCGGGCAGTTGGACATCAGAAAGATGCAGGGATTCGTTCATCCCCAGCGTCGACACATCCACCGCTATGTACTCGGGTAAATCCTTAGGCAAACAGGTGATATCGAGTTCGGTCATGGTATGAGCAAGAATGCCGCCATCCACTTTGACCCCGGGGGCGACATCTGACCCCTCGAAGTGCAGCGGTATCTTCATGTGCAACGTTTCCGATGCTTTGATACGCTGGAAATCCATGTGTAACACCAGCGGACGGTACGGATGCATCTGCACTTCGCGGAGAATGACCTGCTGCGATCCCCCCTCCGTTCTGAGGTCAATAATGGCTGAATGAAAAGCTTCTCTCTCAAGGCTGTGCATCACCTGATCGTGATCCAAGGTAACGGTTTCGCTATCCTTGCCTGCCCCGTATACGACGGCTGGAACATAGCTGTCGCGGCGCTGGCGCCTACTGGCACGGGTACCGGACACATCGCGCGGCTGGGCATTGAGTACATGGTTGCTGCTCATTACAGATTCTCCTTAACCTTGCGGTCCTTCGAACCGCTTATTCCATAAATAAAGAACTGACAGAATCGCCGGTGGCGATACGTCGGATAGATTCAGCCAGTAGGCTGGCGACACTGATCTGGCGGATCTTAGTGCTGTGCTTTCGCGCCTCGTCGGTTAGCGGAATCGAATTCGTCACCACCACCTCATCCAGTTCAGATTTTTCGATACGCTCGATCGCCTGACCTGAAAGTACCGCGTGGGTGCAGCAGGCTTTGACCTGAACCGCCCCGGCATCTTTGAGGGCCGCGGCTGCCTCGCACAAAGTATTGGCCGTATCCACCATGTCGTCCATCAGCACACAACTTCTCTGATCGACCGATCCGATAATATGCATGACCTTGGCTTCGTTAGCTCGAGGTCGCCGTTTGTCAATGATGGCGAGTTCTACACCGAGTTGCTTGGCCATGGCTCGGGCCCGGACCACGCCCCCAACATCGGGTGATACCACCATAAGGTTATCGGGCTCGTGCCTCCACAACTCGCCGTTAAGTACCGGCGCCGCATAGATGTTATCTACCGGGATGTCAAAGAACCCTTGAATCTGATCTGCGTGCAGATCCATTGTAACCACCCGGTCCGCACCTGCGACGCCGATCATGTCGGCCACCAGCTTGGCGGTGATCGCAACCCGGGCGGTACGAGGACGTCGATCCTGACGCGCATAACCAAAGTACGGCATCACCGCTGTGATACGTTCGGCAGACGATCGCCGCAGCGCATCGATCATGACCAGCAGTTCCATCAGATGTTTGCTAGCCGGTGCGCAGGTGGGCTGCATGACGTAGACGTCCGCACCACGCACGTTTTCCATGATCTCGACGTTAACCTCGCCATCGCTGAAGGTACTGACGAGTGCGCGACCGATACCCACACCAAGCTGAACCGAGACGTCGCCGGCCAGGTCGGGATTGGCGTTGCCCGTGAACAGCGCCAGGTCGTCTATCGCCATTGCATTTCTCGCTGCATTGAAAATCGGCCGAGCTTGTTAAAAATGGCTGGGGTGCCAGGATTCGAACCTGGGAATGCCGGAATCAAAATCCGGTGCCTTACCACTTGGCTACACCCCATCAGGCTCATCGGCAAATGCGGGATTCCGGTTGATTCCGTTGGCAACCACGCCACGGAGTGGCGACGGCAGCTGCTGGAGAATTTTTTCACCGGCGCTGCTGTCCGCAACTGTCAAAAAGGCCGCACCGCCGCTTCCCGTCATCCGCGCTGCTCCGAACTGTCCCAACCACTCGAGACAGTCTCCCACCTCGGGAAACCGCCTTCTCGCCACCGGCTCCAGATCATTTCGCCGATCACCATCAAACGGGCCGGGTATTCTGATTCGCGGGGTGTTTCGTGTCAATTCCGGGTCTGAAAATATAGTCGCTGTAGGCACGCAGACCTCAGGCCAGACCACACAAAAATGCTGCAGGGGCAGTTCCGCGGGGGTCAACCGCTCACCTATCCCTTCTCCCCATGCCGAGCCGCCGCGGACAAAGAGCGGCACATCCGCGCCGAGAGATTCTCCAATGTCGGTGAGGACATCCTCCGTCAGGTGGGTTTGCCAGAGGTGATTCAGTGCCACCAGTACCGTAGCAGCGTCAGAACTGCCACCGCCCAGACCCGCACCGATCGGAATTCGCTTGATCAGGTGAATTCTTGCCCCAAGGCGGGTACCGCTTACTTGCTGCAGTGAACGCGCGGCACGGACACAAAGATCATCGTCGGGCAAGTGCAAAGCCCCGCTACGCGCAATACCTCCATCGCTGGTGACCTCAAAGGAAAGTGCATCCCCAAAATCCAGAAGCTGAAACAGCGTCTGTAATTCATGTCGGCCATCCTGACGCCGGCCCACGATGTGCAGGAAAATATTCAGCTTGGCAGGGGCGAACCAGGATTTCACTGATCTATCTCCTTTGCACTGGATGCTGACGCCCATTCCTCGATAAAGAGCTTCACTACGAGCAGATCACCACTCATTTGCTCGCGAGCCGTCAATTCACTTATTGTTTCTTCAGAAGCGCTCAACCGGATTTTTCGAGGAAGCAGGACTTCCTGATGCAAAGCGTATTCACGAAACGTGATTTCCCAGCCCTGTTGGTTAAGGAAAGTCAGTCTGCCAGCGTCATCGATCTCGACTTCGTGCTCCCCTGGCGCGGGCACCCCACGAACCCAGTAGCCCAGCACCTCCAACGGAACGTGCCAGCCTGTGGCGTTTAGGAGCACCTGACTCGCGGTGGCGGCAAAAAACTCAGCACCTTCGCCGTCGCGCAGGCGGGCACCATCCGGATCAATATCGAGACGGATTCTACCGCCGCCGAAAGGACCAAAAAGATCAATCTGATCAATGCCGTTATCAAACTTCCAACGCAGATTGGCGCTGCCCCCGGTATCAGCGGTACGCACACCGATGCGCCCGGAAATATCCCATTGATCCAGTCTCGCGACGTGCGCGTGATGCTGGCGCCACTTTATTTCTGCCTCACTCTCAACTGCTACACGCTTGGGAGCAACACTCGCACATCCCGCAATCATCAAGGCCGCTACGACAACGGCGAGCCCCCGGGCGGTCACTGACCAAATTTCCGCATCGTATCCTTGAGTATCGAATTGTCAGGATCGTTCTGCCTGCCGTTCTGCCAGGCAGTAATGGCCTGCTCTTCGTCGCCCAATTGCCACAGCACCTCGCCGAGATGCGCCGCGATCTCGGCATCTGGACGCTGATCCATGGCGAGCTGAAGATACTCAAGCGCAAGATCAAGGTCGCCCCGACGATAATGCACCCAACCCAGGCTGTCGAGGATAAAGGGGTCACCCGGCAGCAGTGCCAGTGCCTTTTCGATCAGTTCCAATGCTTCGGTCAGCCGATCCGTTTTGTCTGCCAGGGTGTAGCCCAGCGCGTTGTAGGCATGGGCATTTTCAGGATCGATCTCGATAAGGCGCCGCATATCCTGCTCGTGCTCTACTACACGGTCCATGATCGCCGTCACCAGTCCCCGGGCATACAACAGATCAGGATGATCCGGTATGTCGATCAGCGCTGCGCTCAAAAGTTCCAGAGCATGATCGGGCTGCCCGCTGTCACGCAGTACCTGTTCCCGGGCGAGGTAGACCCGCACCTGCTCATCCTGGGACTTTGGAGTGACATCGGCGAGATGCTTAAGTGCCTCCTCAATGCGGCCGGCATCCGCAAGCACAAATCCAATTCGTATCTGCACATCAAAGTACAAATCAGCAGAAGCGATCTCACGCAACAGATCGAGCGCCTCGTCATACGCCCTCTGCTCACTCAATATCTGACCAAGGTATAGGCGAGCACGATCTTCCTCCGGATAAGTGGCCAGGAGCGTTTCAAAGTACGCCTTGGACTCATCCAGGAGGGCAAGGCCCTGGCTTAGGATCCCAGCAGCATACAGGGCATCGATATTCTGCGGGTCGAACTCAAGTAGTTTCTGAAACTGGGTCAGTGCCGTCAGGTTGTCGTTCCATTCCGCAAGGAGCCTGCCATACGCGAGGCGCAGCCGCATACGGTCCGGATAACGATCCAAAAAGCTGCTCGCGAAATCCGCTACCGCCTCGTCGTCCTGATTCTTTCTGAGATGGGAAAACTTGAGTAACGCGACCTCTTCCCATCCAGGCTTAAGCGCCAGCGCACGGTCAAGGGCCATCTGTGCGACATCCCCCTCACCAGCACGGTAGGCAAGCCAGCCGGCGGACAACTGCACCCACGGATTATCCTCAAAGTGGGTAGCGACACGTTCCATCAGCGCCAACCACCGCCCGGGGTTGGCGGTTCGACCCAGGATCTGGGCGATATACTGCGGCAGTTCCGCCTGATCAGGCAGTACATCGATCAACGCGACCAGCGTATCAAAAATATCTTCTTCGCGATTCAGACTAATCAACGCCTGAAGACGCAACGCCAACGCATTCTTCCTATGGTGATCGGGATCAATCGATTCCAGCAGATCAGTTAACTCAAGCGCCTGCTCATACTCTCCTGCTTCCATCGACATCGCGAATGCGCGCAGAGTGATCTCAAGATTGGAAGACAGTTCGGCTGCCCGGGTCATGGCGCCTGCGGCTGTTGTGGCATCACCACGCCTGGCAGCGATATCTCCCAGGAGATACTCGTAAATAAGGTCCTGTGAAAGCCCCGCAACGAGAAGTTTCTCCTGTGCAGCGCCGGGTTTCGACGCAATACCAACACAACCCACAAGCGTGAAACTGGCGAGAAGCCCAAAAGAACATAAAACGCTGAGTTTTTTCACGAAATCCACATTCCCAAGACGTAACGAACTATTCTATTCAGGATAGCAGAATCACTGTCGAGATAGTGAAAGGCGGATCTGGTGAGGCACATTAACGCAGCACCCAGTACGATCGGGGGCAAATCGCAACGCGCTCACTGAAAATCATTTTAAAAACACATAAAATATTGATTCGATGCATCTTCTCGCCTTAGGCCTCAATCACCGCACAGCCGCTGTCGACCTGCGGGAACGCACCGCGTTTTCGCCGGAACAGTTGCCCGACGCCGTGCGCTCGCTGACATCGTCATTAGACGTCACCGAAGCGACAATCCTGTCGACCTGCAACCGCACCGAGATCTATTGTCGCCAGCAACATCCGACCAGTGATCCGGTACTTGACTGGCTCAGGGACTACGGTGATCTACCCGTCCAAGCCCTCGATGGCTCAACCTATGCGCTCCCCGGAGAGCAGGCGGTACAGCACGCCTTTCGGGTCGCTGCCGGTCTTGACTCGATGGTGCTCGGCGAACCACAGATTCTCGGGCAGATGAAGTCGGCCTTTTCCGTCGCTCATCAGGCTGGAACCACCGGCAAGATTTTGAACCGACTCTTTCAGTACACCTTTTCAGTAGCAAAACAGATTCGTACTGATACCGCCATCGGAGCAAGTGCGGTGTCGGTGGCTTTCGCAGCAGTCGATCTTGCCAAACGTATTTTTTCTCGTCTGAACGAGCAGACTGTGCTCCTGATCGGTGCGGGTGAAACCATCGAACTGGTCGCGCGTCATCTCAAACAGAATGAAGTGCGTCACATCATCATCGCCAACCGTTCGATCGAGCGGGCCCAGACCCTGACCGAGCAACTTGGCAGTGAGGCCATTTCTCTGGCAGAAATACCTGAGCGCCTGCACGAAGCCGATATTGTAGTTTCCTCAACCGCTAGCACGCTGCCGATTCTCGGCAAGGGCACCGTCGAAGCGGCCTTGCGCAAGCGCCGTCACCGGCCAATGTTTCTGATCGACCTTGCGGTACCGCGCGACATCGAAGCGCAGGTGGATGAGTTAGAGGATGTGTTTCTTTATACGGTTGACGATCTGCATAAAGTCGTTACCGAGAACCAGGCGTCCCGGCAGGAAGCCGCCGTTGAGGCTGAAAAAATCATCGACTTTCAGGTGGTTAAATTTATGCACTGGATGCGCTCGCTCGACTCGGTGCCGACCATCCGTTCTCTCCGCGACCAGGTCGAAATGCTGCGCGAAGCCGAACTGACTGACGCCAAACGCCGACTCGCCAACGGCGAAGACCCGGAACAGGTGCTCGAACACTTCTCCCGAAACCTGTCGCGCAAGTTTTCTCACGCCCCCAGCCAAGCGCTCAGGCAGGCGAGCCAGGACGGTAACGCCAGCCTGATCAGCAGTACGCGTCGACTGTTCAAACTCAAGCCATAACCATGAATCCCCAGATGCAGGCTAAGCTCGAGTATCTGCTTGAGCGTCGCGAAGAAATCAACGCGCTCCTGGCCGATCCTGGGGTCATCGGCGACCAGAATGTGTTTCGTGACCTTTCTATCGAACTCGCTGACATCAGTCCGGTGGTTGACCACTTTGAGCAGTACCAGGCGCTCGATGCGGAGATATCAGAGGCTCGTGAAATGGCTGAAGATGATGACCCTGCAATCCGGCGGCTCGCTAATGATGAAATGCCAAGGCTTCAATCCGAGCTGGAGGGAAATGTCCAGACTCTGCGCAAACTGCTGATTCCCAAAGACCCCAACGACCAGCGGAGCATCTTTCTTGAGGTTCGGGCCGGCACAGGCGGCGACGAAGCCGCCCTCTTTGCTGGTAACCTTTTTCGGATGTATACCCTGTACGCTGAAAAACGTGGCTGGCGGGTCGAAATCATGAGCCAAAGTTCCGGTGAGCACGGCGGCTATAAAGAAGTGATCAGCCGGGTGGCCGGTCGTGGGGCATATTCACGACTCAAATTCGAATCCGGCGCCCATCGGGTGCAGCGTGTACCTGAAACTGAAGCGCAGGGCCGGATTCATACCTCGGCCTGTACGGTTGCGGTCATGCCCGAGGCGGACGAAATTGACGACGTTGAAATCAGTTCAACTGACCTTCGTGTAGATACTTTCCGGGCCTCCGGCGCCGGCGGACAGCACGTCAACCGGACCGACTCAGCAGTGCGACTGACCCACCTGCCGACCGGCGTTGTGGTCGAGTGTCAGGACGAGCGATCACAGCATAAGAACAAAGCTCGTGCAATGTCGATACTGCGATCACGCCTGCTGGAAGCCAAGATAAGCGAGCAGAAAAAGGAAGAAGCCCAGAACCGCCGCAACCTGGTCGGCAGCGGCGACCGGTCTGAGCGGATTCGTACCTATAATTTCCCACAAGGTCGAGTCACCGATCACCGGATCAACCTCACGTTGTACAAGCTCGATGAAGTCCTCGGAGGTGGTCTTGAGCAGGTCATCGAACCTTTGGTCGCAGAGCATCAGGCAGACGAACTCGCAGCGTTGGGTAGTGACTAAGCACCGCTCCGCTGCGCTGGTGCAGGAGGGGATCACCCAGCTCACCGGCCGCAGTGATTCGCCCCGACTCGATGCCGAGGTATTGCTGTTGGCCGCCTGCGGTATCAACCGCACGGCGCTCGCGCGTGATCCGGATCAGCCCATCGACGCTCAGTCTGCTGATGCGTTCTTTTCATTTTTGAAACGGCGCTGCCAGGCGGAACCGATCGCCTACATCTTGGGACACAAAGAGTTCTGGTCCCTCGATATTGAACTGAACGACGCTACATTGGTTCCGCGCCCGGAAACCGAGATTCTGGTCGAAATGACACTTGATGCCATTCCAAGGGGTACAGCGATTGAGCTTGCTGACCTCGGCACGGGTAGCGGTGCCATCGCCCTAGCGCTGGCCATAGAGCGGCCGCTCGCACGCATCACGGCTACTGATATTAGTCGGGCTGCACTTACAAAGGCGCGGGAGAATGCCAAACGGCTAGGTCTGGATATCCATTTTGTTGAAGGCGACTGGTATGCACCCCTTAACGGCCATCAGTTTGATGTCATCGTGAGTAATCCGCCTTATGTCCGGCGAGAGGATCCGGCGCTGGAAACAGGACCGGCGCGCTTTGAACCCGCCCTGGCCCTCTTCGCCGGCGACGACGGTCTAGACTGCATCCGTACCCTGTGCGCAGGTCTGAAAGATCATTTAAGGCCCGGTGGTCTCGTCGTACTAGAGCATGGCCATAATCAACAGGACGCCGTCCACGCGCTGTTGTTTGCGATAGGACTTGAATCCATCGTGCAGGTAACTGATCACGCAGGGTTGGCCCGAGTGACGAGCGCGCGAATGCCGCGCTGAAGCCGCGGCTACAATACTTAGTCAATTCTGAGGAACGGATATGCTCTCTTTCCAGCCTAAAATGCCTGATATGAATAATCTTCTGCCTGGTCGGAACGAACCGCTGGCGATCACCGACCAACATTACGTCAATGGTGCAAGACTCAAGCCGCCGTTTGATACTGGTACTCAGCAGGCGGTATTCGGTTTAGGTTGCTTCTGGGGCGCGGAACGCTGTTTCTGGCAGCTCGATGGCATCATCACAACCGCCGTCGGTTATGCCGGCGGATCTACCCCCAATCCGACGTATCACGAAGTCTGCTCCGGGATGACCGGGCACACCGAAGCCGTGCTCGTGGTGTTTGATCCTGCACGAATCAGTTATGAAAAACTGCTTCAGGTGTTTTTCGAGTCTCATGACCCGACTCAGGGGATGAGCCAGGGAAACGATATTGGCACGCAATATCGGTCCGCCATCTATACCTTTGACGATAATCAGTCACAGGCCGCCAGATACCTCACAAGGCTTTATGAAGGTGCTTTGAAGCGCTTGGGCTATCGCGCGATTACAACCGAGATTGCCGCGGCTGGAGAATTCTTCTACGCCGAGGATTACCACCAGCAGTATCTTGCCAAGAATCCCGGCGGTTATTGTGGCCTGGGAGGCACCGGCGTTGCGTGCCCCGGCACAGATTCTGTTAGCGCAGCCTGAGCGTCAGTCGGCCGCGGGGGGCTTCATCGACATCGGAAAAGGCGACACGTTCCCGCCTTTTCCCTCTCCACCAGGATGGATCTTTGCCTGGCCTTCCTTTTCCACTTCGTCAATACGCACAATGGCGTGCAGCGGAATGTAGGTCCGTTTGACCCCAGCGAACTCGCTCTTGAGCTTCTCATCGGAGGGATCAACCACCAACTTTGACCGCTCACCAAACGTAATTTCGCCCACCTCGACGAAGGCATACATTCCGCCCTGGGTAACCTCGTGGGCGTAAACCTCGTAAATACTTC
>Ga0315332_10001809_pt1 | contig 11650 bp, 14 predicted proteins | sample M110034915metaG_FD_203455 | JGI IMG/M metagenome (GOLD analysis project Ga0315332, IMG submission 203455) | Ammonia-oxidizing marine archaeal communities from Monterey Bay, California, United States - M1 100m 34915 | ecosystem: Environmental > Aquatic > Marine > Intertidal zone | place: USA...
TTTTACGGTCAAGTGATGGTGAATCTTCGGCACTAGGTGTTTTCAATACACCCTTCAATGGTACTGGGTCTGCCCCACCGCCACGAGCTAGTCTATTGACATCTGGTTCGTTGACATGAGTTGCTAATGGATATACACCTTTGGGGTCATTGAATCCTACTTTTGGATTTGATACCTCTTGAGGTATACCCCCAAAGGTTGACATCATTACAGGTTCTTGAGCATTCTTCCCATCACGGAAAAAACCAAATACCCATGTTCCCTCTACTGGGCCCATAGGTGTAGTACCAATACCATTCATGGCTGCAGAGGTAATCGGTTGACTTGGAGTTGCCCAAGGCAAATGTTCTGTAGGTATACCAACACCCTCTTCTTTGTTATCAGTATGGTATCCAAGTATACGCACTCGACATCTACCCAACTTCAATGGGTCTACTCTATCCTCTACGACACCTTGCCACCAAACAAATTCACCGAACATAATTATATTTCCTTCCTTGATTTTCTAACAGAAATAACCTCTTCCAGACCATCTTTAGTAACTTCAATTTGCATATTATATGACATACTCTTATCTTTATAAAAAATATGTTTAATGGCTGTTATCATATACTTTCCAGTTAAATGTTTATCATCAATTGAATCAGTTTTCTTATCTTTATCTGTAGTTTCTGGTGACGGTAAAACAACTGTAACTGTTTGACCTACACGAAATGCAGAGTTACCATTAACAGTAAGTAAAATATTTATATTATCATAAACACCAACATGACCATTTCTTCTAAGCTTCCATTTCTCTACTTGATTATCATATAAGTCATTTAAATTTTGAGCATACATCTGGTCATGTTTTGGATAAAACTCAACCTTACTATCAATCATGTTACTCAAAGATTTTTCATCAGTTGTTGGATAAGTATTAGCTTCTTCATTTGGTGCGTATGTTATTCTTGGTACGCCGGATGAAAGTGTTTCAACCTCAGAGTTTGATAGTGGAGGAAAACTACCACAATGATTAACCGCAAACCATTCATTAAAACCACCATATTCAAACTGTGTTATTTTCTTTGTAACAATGTCATGTGTAATGAGTTTAGATGCGTAGACACCTCTTTGTGTATTCTTAACTTTATCAAACTGTTTTATAAATTTAAAATCTTTAATTTTTATTTCGAGCTTAGTAACTGCCTCAACACCTGTTGGGTCTTGAACTCTAGGTATCTGTTTGAAGGTAAATACTGGATCAAGTGATGCAAGTGAATCCAAACTAACAAAAAAAGAACCATGAACTGTTTCATAATAAACATAATTCACACCAGAATTTTCATTAGGTATTGCTCTTTTAGTTAACCATAATATTGCATCTAATGGATTTAAATTTGGTATAATAACACGTTCAGTTCTTTCAGTTGGTTCAACAATCAATCCAATTTTATTATCATCATACAAATATGTGCTATATATATCTGAAACAATATCACCAATCTTATCGTTGTTGTATGACTTGGAAACCTTTGAATGAAGACTGCTCATATATGTTTCCGATATCAAATTCAAAGTAAACCTTTGAGCTTTAGGTTGCTTAGGGTCTAGTAAACCTCTAGCAGTTATTGAATTAACATGCATTGGAGGAGGACTTATACTATATTTTTCAGAATCCTTACCATCACCATACCCTGTCATCGCAATATCAATATCAACAGTTTCTTCACCAACAATAGGTAATTTCTGTGGTAGGTTATGAGAATCAACCAATACCATTGTTGCGGTTAGAGCTGGACGAAAAAGATTTTCATATATAGTCAATTCTTGTATATATGGATTGAGGTCATGTTTTCCAGACGCACCACGAATCTCTAATTTTTTAACATCAACATCAGTTGCATTAACTTGTTTTGGCATAATATTAGTCTGCTATAATTGTTTTAAACTCGTTTAATATTTGTGGTAAGTATTCAGCTCTAATAATATTTATAGGTCTTTTTAAATCGTTCATAGTTTCTTCATAAACAAAATTAGTCACAGCAGTAGCACCAGCTACATCTGAATCAACTTCATAACCATCAGTATCTTCATAGTGATGAACACCATTAATATCTGCATACTTCTTTGCAACAAACTTCTGCAAGTCAAAGTATGGTAGAGGCCAATCGTAATATGGATTGGTCATGTAGTTTGCATACATAATTACCCAATGTAATGTAGAATCATTATAAAACTGGTGTGCAAGAGTGTCTGCCCTATCACCATCATTGATAAAGTATTGTTCAAAGAAAGCAGAGTTGATAACATTCATCTTTTTTCTTACTCTAATAAGAACATTGGTTATTGCTTGAACTCGTACATTGGTTTTTTCACCACGAACATCATAACCTATTGTTGGAAAATATTCAAAGTATGCCATTAGAATCTCCTCGCAGAATCTTTAAATCTACCAACGCTTGTGTTACCCATAACATCTTCGTTAGTAATAATTTCTGTTTCTTGGAATGTTAGTTGTAATGATATATCAATAGGAGCTCCACCATCAAACGCCTTCCAGCCTTGTTGTGTGAAATTCGTATTAACTGCTGTACATACACAATATTTTATTTCTGGAATATACGGATTAGTGTCATAAGAATTAGTATCATCAATAGTTAAAAATTCAATTCTAAATTCTTTTGGATAAGCAAACACACCAGATTGTCCTGCACCATTTTTAAATTCAGGTTTTGAATGAGCTCTGAATGAGGTAATAATTTTTTGTATTTCATTGACATCAGGTTGACTCCTTGCTCTTAATGCAAACGTAAAATCAAATGAACGAAATCCAACACCTTGAAATGTTTGTTCCTTATATGGATTAGCCTTTACACCAAAAGTTGATTCAATACTACTTTGAAGACCACCAGAACCAGCAACTGCACCAACAACTGTCCCTGCAATTCCACTAATGCCAGGCAATGCACTTGTTACAGCACCAGCTGCACCACCGATAATAGCACCAGCATTTCCAAGTAATCCAACTTCAGCAGCATCGGTAGCAGTTGCTCCACTTTTCAGAGCACCAAGAACACCTAAGTCTGTTCCTTGCCATTCAACCGATTCATTAAAGACAACACTATTGGGCATATTCAAATAAATACTTTGAACATGATTTTCTATTGAAGCTTCACCTTTTGGTCTAGAAACAAATTCTTTAATAGTTCCTCCTGTGGTAGTTGCCAAAACTTTAACATTATTAACCAAGTCAGCTCCTCTACCAACTATAGCTGTCGCTTCATTCTTTATTACGCCTGGGCTTTCAGCCGTCGCTCTTTTTCCTTCAATAGCTTTTGCATTTCCTGCATCTGCCTTTGCTGCCGCTGCGACCTTGGCCGCTGAACCTTCAACTTGTTCTCCCAATGCTAAAGCATCCGTGACAACAGCATTGGCCGCTTTCTTTACAACACCGTATGAGGCACCTTCCCTTTTGTATATTGAAAACTTAATGGCCTCTGGAGAAAATGGTTTACCCATATCCCGCGGAAATATTAGTGTACCACTACTATTTTCAAACTCTTCTGTAAATTCTGCTCTTGGCATATCTATGTCCTTTTTCTACTTTTAATTAGGGATTCTTTATGTATTACTCTTGTTTGTAGTTTTCTTAAATTACCAGTTACAAATCTTTCAGCTGGTTGGAGTATTGCCTTCTCCCATTCGGTTGGGGGTATCATAATTATTTTTGATCTAATATGGTTTCTTCTATACCTATGTAATGCTATCTTTGCAAAACGAAACTTTCTTTGTTTTAAGATTAATTGTCTAAACATCTTAACACGCAATCTGGTATCATCTTGAATTTCTTCTGAATCAAAAAATCTTTTCATATCTTCAAATAATGGTGTTCTCCAATCTGGTATTACTGGTATGTAATGAAAATTAATTCCTTCAAATACTTGTCCTCTTTTACGAAGCACAAAAATAAGAGGAAAACGGTCATAGAGTATATTACTAGGGTCAGCAAGATATTTGAAAAAATACATATTTCCAGATATCAAAGAACCAACTTGATGACCTTCTATTATATTTAGTTTTGCTTTAGTTGCCATTTTATGTATTTATAAGAGATTTAACGGATTCCTAACTCTTTTTCTGTAATAACTACAAATTGCCAATCACGTTTATCTGCATATCTCTTGGCGGCCTTCCATTTTGCCTGATTTACTAGATAAGTCTTGATCTTATTCTTATATGTAATAGTCTGTCTTTTGGGCTTCTTAGGAGGGAAACATTGATTATAGGGTTTTATCTCTATAATATACTTCTTTATCATTCCAGAGCGGGTTATCACCTTGACATAGAAATCCACAAAATATCTTCTTGTACGCTTGTCTATCGGATGATAATAGGGTACAACTATGGTTTCAGAACCCCATTCCAATACATCTTTTTTACCATCTAAATACTTCATATAGATAAGCTCCCAACGTGACCTATGTTCACATTCATGGAGATTTCCCACATATTTATCCTTATTTCTTACCTTATATTTTCCAACTTTAGGGTATTTTTTCATAAATCTCTTATAAATACATTATACGGTTAAAAGTATTTATAACAGGAGTACAATAATGGCGGGTAAATTTTTAGACGATTTTAAATATAGAATGACATCATTCGCTAGGCCGAATCTTTTTGAAGTGGTAATAACACCACAAAACAGAGTATCAATAGCAGGGGTCTTGAATCAAAGAATGACATTTGGATGTCACACAGCTTCAATTCCTGGCATGACTACCGCAACAACTGAAAAGGATGAACATTATCGTTCAATCTCATATCAAAAAATCTATGAAGATATCAATCTCGGATTCTTTGTACATGAAGACATGAAAGAATTAAAAGTGTTCCAAGATTGGATGGAACTAATGATTACTCCACATGATAATCATGTAGGATTTTATGATGATTATGTGGCCACAATAGAAATCAGAAATTTAAATCGACAACAAGGCGTAGCTTTAACTACTACATTACATGAAGCATACCCAAAAACATTAGGAGCTGTGTCATTAGATTATAGTACGAATGATGATATTATGAAAATAGAAGTTGGTATAACATATAGATATTATACACAAACATATGGTGAAAGACAAGAACCTATTGGAAGACCAGCATTTGCAGCAGATAATCCTGTAGAAATTAAAGAGGATAAAGTTAAGGGAACTGGTTCTGGTTCAAGAAATTTAAAAGCTGTCAATAGAAATGAATCAAATAAAGATTTTATGGCAAGAATATTAGGAAAATAAACAACAACATTATCATTTTATATTAAGGAGTTAATGAAATGGGATTACCAAAAATTGCAGTACCAGAGTATAGTTTAAAGTTACCGTCAAATGGAAAAGAAATAAAATACAGACCTTTCTTAGTTAAAGAAGAAAAGATTCTTTTGATGGCTATGGAAAGTGAAAATGAAGATGAAATAACAGCTGCAACAAAAAATGTTATTACAAATTGTGTGTATGGTGATATTGATATAGAAGATTTAGCTATTTTTGATATTGAATATATTTTCTTATGGTTAAGAGCAAAAGCTAAAGGTGAACAAATTGAAATTAATTATAAATGTCCTACTTGTACAGCAGAAATACCTGCTTCAATAAATGTTATGGATATTAAAGTTCAAACAAAAAAAGGGCATAGTACTAAAATTGAAGTGACAGATAGTTTAGGTTTAGTTATGAAATATCCAAATCTAAAAATACAAAATGAAATTCAAAAACTTAATAGTAATGATGAAATTAATGACGTTATACAACTTTTTGAAACTGTAAGATTATGTATCGACTACATCTATGACGCCGAGAAGATGTATTCTAGTAAAGACCATACATCACAAGAGATGTCTGATTTCCTAGAATCTCTAACAGACGATCAGTTTCAGAAGATAGCTGAATTTTTTGAAACAGCACCAAAGTTAAAACATATAATAAAACTAGTATGTAACAACCCAACTGGTACAAAGGGTAAGAAGAAAACAGTTTGTGGGTACAAAGAAGATGTTGTTCTGGAGGGCCTCCAATCTTTTTTCGACTAACCCTCTGTGATAATTCACTTTCCAATATGATTAATACTAATTTTTCAATGATGCAACATCATAATTATTCTTTATCTGATTTAGATAATATGTTACCGTGGGAACGTGAAATATATGTAGCACTATTGATGAAACATATTGCAGAGGAAAACCAAAGAATGGCAGCAAACGCTAATAAAGGAAAAGGTTAATACAAATGGCTGAAGAAAACAACCAGATAGATAGTAAAAATAATCAGGATATTGCTAATAAAGTAGGGGAGAGTGTTGGTAATGTAACTCTAACACCACTACAAAAAATAGCTGCATCTGTGAAAGATGGTTTTTCGTCCTTTGGTAAAAAGGGTGCAGAACAATCAATGGAAGATAAGAAGGTCGATGCCCAACGGATAAAAGACCGTAAGGCAATGAAGAAAACATTATCTGGACTATATAAAAATTCATTGGCTGATAGAGCTAGTAAGAAAATTGCAGGTGCAGCAAAGTCTGGAGTTAAAAATCATTGGGGAAAACTTTTAGCCTTAGGACTATTCCTTATACCTAAAGAGACATGGATAAAAATTGGTGAGAACGCCTTAAAACTTTTTCAATACATGAAGGATTTGCCATGGAAGAAAATATTTAAAGAATTAGGAGATGCTATAACAAGTATAGTTGAATTCTTAATACCAATATTTAAATGGTTTGGTGAAAAGTTATTTGGTAAAAAGGCAACAGAAGATGAATATTTGGCAGCAAAAGAAGCAGGGCCGAAAGAAGGTGAGACACAAGAACAATTTCAAGCACGCCTTGATAGTTTAGGTACTTACAACAAAGAAGGTGAGTTTGAAGGTAAACGTCAAGGTGGTTTGTTTGGTGAAAATCGTGGTATAATGGATATTGTGACGGGATTAGGTGCTCTTGCCCTTATATTAGCTCCCACATCTACATTGTTTCTTGGATTCAAAGCCTTTACAACCACACTTGGTTTAGTAAGAAGAGCACTAGGTAAAATACCAAAACTGCCTGGCCTCAAACCTCCAAAAGTTCCAAAAATTCCAGGCACCGAACAATTAAATAAGGGTTTAAGAAAGCCGCCAAATTGGGATAAAATGTCCAAGGCGGAACAAGTCAAGTATAATCAAAAAGCTGGTGCAAACCCTAAACTTAAAACTGCTGGAGCACCAAAAACTGCTGGAGCACCAAAAACTACTGGAGTACCTAAACCCTCTACTACTGTACCTGGCAAGCCTAAGACACCTAAGCCTGGTCTGTTGATGAAGGCAGTGAAGAAGTTTCCAAAGTTAGCAAAGTCAATGCCGTTTCTTAGAAAATTACCTGTTGTCGGTAAACTTTTTACAGCAGGTGCAGTTGCAATGGCAATAGCTAATGGTGCTGGGAAAAAAGAATTGATACCAATGATCGGTGGACTTTTTGGTGGTGCTGGTGGAGCAGTATTAGGAACTGCTGTTGGTGGAATGATAGGAGCAGCAGGAGGCCCACTTGCATTAATTACTGGTGTACTTGGTGGAATTGGTGGAGCAATGGCCGGTGAAACTTTAGGTACAGGCGTGGCACAATGGTTAATGGGTGAGAAGGTTGATGCATTTGGATGGCCTCTGGGTTGGATAAATGATATTTTGAATGATGGTAAAGGCCCGGCAGAAGGAGAAAGTGCAGCACCGAGTACACCTGCTGCTGGTGGTGATACAGCACCTAAACCCCCATCTGACATTGGCGGTGGACAACCCCCAATGACAAAAACTCAATTCCTTCAATCTGAAGACTACAAAGGACAAATGCGTGGGGAAGATGGTGTAGTCGCAGGTGAAAGTACAGCTGGTAAAAACCTAGCATTTGAAGAATATTTAAAAGGTAAAGAAGATATACAAAATAGTGCTGATAAAAAATTAGTGGATAAACTTATAGACGGTACAAGAGCTCGTTCCAAGTTAAACAGACATGGAAGACCAATTAGGGGTAAAAGTGGTGCAGCTAAAACCATAAGAAGAAAAGCAATGAAAAGAGAATGGGGTAAATTTGGTAGAGCTCTTGAAAAATTTGATCCAGAATGGAGACAATTAGCATTAGACTCATTGGATAAAGATGAACTAAGATATATTAAAGGTAAAGAAGCTTCCGCGGAACGGTCTGAAAGAAGAGCCGAGAGTAGGGCTTCGATGACACAAGAACAAAGAGACACACAAGATAAAAAGGATGCTGCAAGTACTGGTGGTTCAGCTGGTGATGCAATGTTTGACGAGCCAGTAGTAACACCAGCAACTCCAAGAATTTCACCACAAAGTAAAACAGATGCTTTACAAAACAGTACAAATAAAATGTTAGATGGAAAGTCTCAACAACAAAGTGCTAATGTAAATGTAGGTGGGTCAACTAATAATAAGACTGTTAATAACACAACACAATCAACAGTTATTGCACAAAAACCAAGTGCAAAAGACCCATATTGGGATGATAATTTTTAATTAAAAAATAAAGGGGGAAGTGTACCGAAACGGTTTCACAAGGTATCAGGAACGCGTTCCTAACCGATACCAACATAATACTGGTGTATCACCAATATAACAAAACACTCCCCCCTCTATCAATTACTGTTCAGCTAACTTCTTGAAGTAGTCCAAAGTAGTATCCTCTGGTGCATCAACAGACGCAATCGGATCATCAGTACTCTCTTCAATAGTTCCAACAAACTCACCACTATTATCATGTGCGATGACTGTATTGAAACGAGCTTCTAGTTCCTGATAACTCTTAAAGTTCTCTGGAGCAAGAATATCTTGAAGTGAATGCTGTGTCTTCCACAACTCTTCAAGTTTACCATCATCACCATCTAGTAATGGAGTAGGAGCTGCAAACTCTGACTTATCATAATTTGCATAACCATCCACTTTACGAATCTTCAACTTAAAGTTAGCACCTGCCCAGAAGTCAAAAGGGTTGATAGGTGTTTCGTCTTTAAACTCTGGATTCATTACACTTTCGATTTTCTCGAAAATCTTTTTACCATAACGAAACAAAAATACCTTACCTTCGTTCTCAGCGTTCATGCTGTCTTCAATCACAAGAATATTGCTGTAGTAACTTAACTTTCGTTTTCGTTCTCTTGCAATACTCTTATCAGATTCAACACCAGAATTCCATAATGTAGTATTAGCTACTGAAACAGGGTCTTTAGTTCCACTAGGAGCATCAGACCGTGGTGTAGTCAAAGAGTTCTCAATGTACCAGCCACCTGGCCCTTTGAACCCATGAGTCCACATTCTTACCCAAGGCACATCTTCCTGTTGAGGTGCCGGAAGGAAACGGATAACGGCATAACCATTACCAGTATTGTCTTTCTCACACTTCCAAATACGTTCATCTTCATAGGAAGGTTTCTCAGCTAGTTTCTCAACTTGCTTTGTGAGATTTTTTAAATTGTCCATACGATTTGCTTTTAAATCTTTAAAACTACCCATCTGTATTTCTCCTTATTTCGTAATATTATTAAGTATCATTATGTTTTGTCATCACACTCATTACAAAGGAAGTTTAGAACTCCGATCTTTCATCATGTTAAGTTCATAAGCTTCTGCTTCTATCTTATCCTTAATCTGCTTATTTAACATCTTGGCAACCATTTCAATTTCACAATCAACATCATTGGTATATTTTAAAATAGCTTCCATGTATGTCATTTGTTTTTCTCTGACCATCTTGTCTAGTGTTTCATTAATATTAACACTCATTTGATGTCCTTTATAGAATCACAAATTTTAAGCTTCCTTGCTTCTTTAGCACTCAACCAAACATCAGTTGCTGGTAATAGATATTGTCTTATCTGTTTTTCATTTAAACCTGTACATCTTTTATAATGATTAATCATCCTTTCAGTTGTAAGTTCAAATTCTTTACCTACTGCAACAAGCTCATGTTCTTTACCCCAACTACCCCAAGAAAACTGGTGTGACATAATAGAGGTATTAGGTGTCAATACTCTTTTACCTTTCTCACCTGCTATAAACATCATAAAACCAGCTGACGCAATTTGTCCTAAACCAACAGTATGTATTGGAATGGGACAACCCTTCATAACATCAATAACTGCAAATGCAGCGTTTAAGTCACCGCCAGGTGAATTAATAATGAGTTGCAAATATTGAGGTCTAGGTACTGACCAACCTTTTGTTAAAATAAAACTAATCAAATCTTTACAAGTTTCTTGACTAACCTCACTCATAAAAAGGTATACACCTTTATCCTCTGGAGAGGGTTCAGCTTTCTTTTCTTTCTCAGACATAGGATTTTCCCTTTCCATTAAATTAATACCTGTAAGGGTCAATATAAAACACATGATCCCCTATTGTAGCCACCTTTAACATTTTACGATTCCAATATGGGTCAACATCATTTCTATGATAGTGGGTTGCACCATTTAAGAAATCATTAACCTTCCATCTTTCACCGTAGTTTTTAATATGAACACCTGGCTGTTCTAACATTGCCTTTGCAATAGTAACCGCAACCTTCCATGCAATCTTATTTTTAGGTTTATCTGGTTTACCATCACAAAACCAAGAGAAATGACATTTATTTCTCACAACGTGTCCATTTTTCCAATTTGCTTGTTTAACAACTTTACAAAAAGTATTTGGAAATCGTTTACTATTTACTCTATTTATAGTCACTAAAGCTACTGCAATCTGACCTTTGGTAGTCTGGTCACGAGCTTCAAAGTAAATATTCAATGCCAAACAAGTTGTTTCTTGTTTAGTAGAAAATCCACTTAACATGAATAAAGATAGTATGAGTAATAATAACTTCATAATGAAAAAAGGGGATGGTTTCCCATCCCCTCTCTCTTAGTTGCCCCAATAAGAATTGAGGGCTTTACGGACAGCAAAGACATCCTTTGCACCGCCGGCCAAGTCACAATCCTTAAATGCAACTTCACCAGTAGCAGGGGAAGTGTAGATGTTTACCCAACGTGGAAGACCAGTTACATCAGCCTCTGCTCGGGTAATCTGTCTAGCGTGCTTCATACCTACTTTTGGTTGTCCAACAGTTTTTGTGTTACGCATAAAATAAATCTCCTAAAAGTTAAAATCAAGTTTCGTGATGAACTCTCATCACTTCAATATAACCATTATAACATAATGGTCTTCGTTACACAAGGAACTATTTGTCCTTGTTCTGGAGCGGGAAAAGGGGCTCGAACCCTTAACATCCTGCTTGGCAAGCAGGTACTCTACCATTGAGCTACTCCCGCAAATGAGCGGTAGTTTATTCTGTTACGAGGAAAACTACCAAAACCCTAGCTACTTATTAAGCAGCAATCGCAAGATCGTAATCGTTTGCGTTTGTGTTTTGAATGGTTGATAACCGAGCCACCATTCTTCTCGGTGCTGTCCGCATACCTTCCATATACTGTCGAAACCTAGTCAGCCCCATATTGTTAAGTTGAGGAGTCGCTGATCCTTCCGTTATCCGATTGGTTTCACAATCGTAGTCAGCATCTAAATATGGTGGAGCTGGGGAGAATCGAACTCCCGTCCAATATAGTTCCGTTATACGGATTATACAGCAATTCTAAGACGTTCTA
>Ga0315332_10001810_pt1 | contig 11649 bp, 7 predicted proteins | sample M110034915metaG_FD_203455 | JGI IMG/M metagenome (GOLD analysis project Ga0315332, IMG submission 203455) | Ammonia-oxidizing marine archaeal communities from Monterey Bay, California, United States - M1 100m 34915 | ecosystem: Environmental > Aquatic > Marine > Intertidal zone | place: USA...
AAGGATGCCGCTGAGTTAAACAACGTCTACGACGATCCAGCTTATTTTCAAGCCCGTGAAAGATTAAAGAAACAACTCGCCGACTTGCGGGAAAAGGTTGGTGACGATGGCAGCCATTATCCCGCCGCTGAGAAGGTGGTTCAGGAATTCTGGGATTACGACTCTGCCGATCGCGAAAAGGCCCGCATGATTTCCCGTGAGTTCCTAAGGCGCCGACTGCAGGAACTCAAGGAAGGCAAGCGAAACCCGCGCACTTGGTTAGGGAAATAGCTCTATTGGTCTTTAAATTAATGAATCCTAATCGCTATACCCATTTGAATAGAAATTCATGCCATCTGGTTTTGCTCATTTTTTTGTTGTCATGGATGCAAGCGTTTTCTAGCCCCAACGTGCTTTTTATTGTGGTGGATGATTTGAACGACTACATCTCGCCGCTCGACAATCACCCCGGAATTAAAACACCGCATTTTGATCGCTTGGCCAAGCGGTCGGTCAATTTCACCAACGCTCACTGTGCGGCGCCGGCATGTCACCCATCTCGTGTGGCCGTGATGACTGGGGTGCATCCCGTGCAATCAGGTATTTACCGGAACATGTTCGGCGCGCACGGGCCACGCTGGAGGGATGAGTCACCAGTGCTGAAAAAGGCGGTGGTCTTGTCACAGCATTTCCGCGATCACGGCTACCGTGCGCTGGGTGGCGGCAAGATTTTTCACACGCTACAATGGACACCGGGCGACTCTCAAAACGATCCCGATGCATGGGATGCGTACCGTGGCGATCCGCTCGATCCTATCTCCGCTGATTGGCCAAGGCCGAAACTGGTGTCCGATGAAAAGGCAGGGCTGACTAAGGGCCGCCCGCTTGGCGGCCACGCGAATAGGCATTTTTTTGGCGCCGCGCCGTTGTCTGATCCGGAAGAGAGTTATGGAGATCATCTCGTTACCGACTGGGCGATCGAGCAAATGAATCAGCCTAGAGACAAACCGCTCTTTCTTGCGGTCGGACTGTTCCGGCCCCACATCCCTTGGGAAGTGCCGCAGCGATGGTTCGATCTGTATGCGCTTGATGAAGTGAAACTGCCCGAGCATCGGCCCAATGATCTAATGGACGCGCATAGTCATGGTCGACAGGGCTGGCACAAGTGGGTGACTGACAATAAGCAGTGGAAGAAATTCATGCGAGGCTACCTTGCCAGCATCAGCTATGTGGATTATCAGCTTGGTCGCCTGCTTGATGCACTCGACGCTTCGCCGATGAAAGACAACACGATTATCGTGCTCTGGAGCGATCACGGATTTCACATTGGCGAAAAGGAGAACTGGGAGAAGTTTGCACTGTGGGATCAGACCACGCGCGTGCCGCTTTTTATTCACGCGCCAAGCCTCAGCAAAGATGGGACTAAGACGCGCCAACCCGCGACGCTCACCGACATTTACCCGACCCTTTGCGAATTGGCCGAGTTGCCGGTCCCAAAACAGTGCAGCGGCACATCCCTTGTGCCACAGCTGAAAGAACCAAGCACTCCCAAAAAGCAACTCGCGCTGACTTCGTTTCAGTTTTGGGGCGAGAAAGCCCCGTCGCTGGCGGTGGCCGATCCGCGCTATCGGTTCATCCGTTACGGCAACGGCTTTGAGGAGTTGTATGATCTTAAAAATGACCCGCACGAATTTACTAATCTTTCTCACGATCCCAGCTTGACCAATGTCAAGGCCCGCTTGATTAGGGCGCTTCCAGCAAAGGTGGAACCTATGCGGAAGATTCCAACTAATTCCCTCTACCACCGGGGTCGGAAGAGAAGGGGATCCGCCAATTAAGCATCTCTCAAAGTTATTTTAGGAATCCTTTTTTAATCTCTTTGGGTTGCTGAATCACAATCCTTGAGCCAAATGAAGACTGGCGCTGCAACGGCCAAAACGATATTGTCTTGTCACTGATTTTGCTCTCTAACTGTAGAGGGAAAGTGATCAATTATTTCATCGAATGAAAAGTATTCTCTTCATTTTTTTGTGTTTCTCCCTGTCTTTGCAGGCTGCCCCGGTGAATCTTTTGATCATCACGGTGGATGACATGAGTGCGGACTCCGTCGGCGCTTTTGGCTGCAAAATTCCAGGAACTACGCCGAACATAGATCGCTTGGCCGGGCAGAGCCTTAGTTTTGCGCACGCGCATGTGACTGTCGGCAACTGCATGCCGGGCCGTAACGTTATGTTCTCCGGGCTTATTTCTCACAACAACAAGGTCGAAGGTTTTTATCAGGTCAAGAACCCAGGATGGCCACACTTGGTGGACTTGATGAAGGAGTCTGGCTATTTTACGGGCATCCGCGGCAAGGCCAGCCATTCCACGCCGTATCAGCCGTACGCTTGGGACATCAACCTCGACACCCTTCCGGATGGCGCGAAGGCGCACATGAAGGATGCTCAATCATACGGCATATCCACTGCTCACGGCATTGCGATGGCCAAGGCGGTGAGTAAGCCGTTCTGCCTCTCGGTCAATGTCTCCGATCCGCACAAGCCGTTTTGGAGCGTTGTCAAAGGAGGAGGTAAGGATCCGCATGTGCCCTCGCGTATCTTTACCGCCGGCGAGGTTCCTATCCCTGGTTTTCTATTCGACGACGCCAAGGTACGAGAAGAACTAGCCCTGTATTATTCAAGTGTGCGGCGGGCTGATGATTGCGTGGGGGAAATACTTAAGGCCCTCGACGCTAGTGGCCAAGCCGACAACACCGTGGTGATGTTTCTTTCAGATCACGGGATGCCGCTGCCGTTTGCCAAGACTCAACTTTACCACCACAGCACCCACACGCCATGGATGGTGCGTTGGCCGGGAGTCACACAGGGCGGTGCGGTCGACGGAAAACACATGATTTCCGCCGTGGACATGCTTCCTACACTGCTGGATATCGTCGGAGCCAAGCATCCCGCCAAGCTCGATGGCCGCTCATTCCTACCGTTGATTCAAGGGAAAAAACAAATCGGACGTGATCAGGTCTTCAAGGAGTACAACGAGAATGCAGGTGCTTCACGCGACCCCATGCGAGCGGTTCAAACCAAGCGTTATCTTTACATTTTCAACCCTTGGTCCAACAGGGAGCGTGTGTTTGCCACTGCTACCACTGGTACCGTGACCTATCGTCGTCTGGTCGCCTTGGCCAAGCAGGACAAGCGACTGGCCAAGAGACTGAATTTATACAAATACCGCGTGCCCGAAGAACTGTACGACATCTCCAATGACCCGGACTGCCTGCACAACCTTATCGACGAATCCAGACACCAAGCCGCTCTGCCAAGTTTGCGATCGGAACTTGAGGGTTGGATGAAGCGCACAAAAGACCCGATGCTGGTAGTTTTTCAAAAACGAAACGATGCAGCCTACCGCGAGGCATATGTCCAAAAAGAGGAAGAAAAAGCCTTGGAGCGGCGGAAACAACGCCGTGGCAAAAACCAGCGTTCCAGACCCATCCCCGCTAAACAAGCTGCTCGCATTTAGTTTGTTAACATGAAACGAACTCTCACCATACTCTTCACAATTTTTTCGTTTGCCCAATTACAGGCGGCGATTAAGCCCAACTTAGTTTTCATTATTGCGGATGACTGTACTTTTCGTGATATAGGTTGTTATGGAGGGCAGGCTAGCACGCCCAACATTGATCGCTTGGCCAAGCAGGGGATGCGATTCACCCGTTGTTTTCAGGCTGCACCAATGTGTTCGCCGACGCGGCATAACATTTATACGGGGCTATACCCGGTGAAGAGCGGCGCTTGGCCGAATCATACACGGGCGTATCCGCACATCAGGAGTATCGTGCATTACCTGCGTCCGCTGGGATACCGCGTGACGCAGACGGGCAAGACTCACATCAATCCGCCGAATGTGTTCCCATTTGAGAATTTTGGTGGAGGCAAAAACCCGGACATGAAGTATATCGATCGTCTATTTGCCGAGACTTCCAAGGGGGGCAAACCGTTCTGCCTCTTCGCCTGTTCGAATGAGCCGCACACCCCGTGGAACAAGGGTGACTCCTCTGTGTATCCGCCGGGCAAGGTTAAGCTACCACCTTATATCGTGGATACCCCTCGCGTGCGTTCAGATTTCAGTAAATACCTAGCGGAGATCACCTACTTCGATTCACAGGTGGGAACAATCGTCGACTTGCTGTCGAAACACGGCCTCAGCGACAACACGCTACTGATGGTGGTGAGCGAGCAAGGCAACGCATTCCCGTTTGCCAAGTGGACTTGCTACGATCACGGGCTGCAATCGGCTATGCTTGTGCGTTGGCCGGGGCGGGTAAAGGCGGGTGTGGTAAGCGACGCGATGGTGGAGTACGTGGATGTCACTCCGACGTTCATCGACGCTGCCGGAGGCAAGCCTGTTGCAGAGCTGGATGGCAAAAGCTTTCTCCCCGTGCTTTTGGGAAAAGCAAAGCAGCACAAAGATTACGTCTTCGGCATCATGACCACGAGGGGGATTAATAACGGCACCGAGGCATTTGCGATTCGTTCGGTGCGAGATAGTCGCTACAAACTCATTCTTAATCTCAATCACGAAAGCAAGTTCACCAACGCCTGCACAAAGATGCCGCTGTTTCAATCGATGGTGGCCAAGGCTGAAACGGGAGATCTCTTGGCCAAGCGGTTGGTGCGTGCCTATCATTACCGGCCAGCTGTAGAGTTTTACAATATGGAGGAGGATCCGCTGGAAATGAACAATCTTGCCGGCCAACCAAATACAATAAAAAAGGAAGCCCGACTACGCCGGGAACTTGAGGTTTGGATGGTGGCACAAGGAGACCAAGGCATGGCAACTGAGATGAAAGCCCTCAAGCGCCAAAGGCAGGGCAAGGTGCGAAAAAAGGACTGAATAGCTTGATTCAACAGCCGAACTCGGCACAATTGCGGCATGAACTCCAAGCTGATTAGCTGTGCTTTTTTATTGATGTCCTCCGCTGCTCTGGTCGCCGGGCCGAAACTCAAGCCTATCTTCAATGGTAAGGATCTCACCGGATGGGAGGTGCCCGATGGTAATGGTGAGGCCGGTTGGTATAAGGCAGTGGATGGCGTGCTGAAAATTCAAAGTGGGCCAAATAAGAAGGGCTCCATTCTCTGGACAAAAAAGAAATACCGGAACTTTGTGGTGGAGTTTGAGTTTCGTTTTGGGGAAGGCGTGGTTGACAGTGGCGTGCACGTCCGTAATCAGGACCAGATTCAGATTGGCATCTCAGGTTCCCTAAAGCGCGATATGAGTTGTTCGCCCTACATTCCCGGCAAGGGTTACCCGGTGGAGGCAAAGAATATTAAGAAACTGCTCAAGGGGAAGGATTGGAACACCATGCGTATTCAGGCGGTAGGCAACGAGTACACTGTTTGGTTGCAGGGTGAAAAGGTGATGACCTACAACAGCGATTCAGCTATTGCAGAAGGCCCCCTTGGAATTCAATTACACGGTAGTCGTAACATGGCAATTGACTACCGGAAACTGAAGTTAGCTGAGTTGCCTTGATGAGACCACCGCCTCCTCAATGAGAGCTGTCTATTTATTTAAAGCGCTCTCGATGGCGGCTATAACATCGTTGGAGTCCGGCTTGACGCTAGGTGAGAAGCGCTTAATGACCTTGCCATTGCCATCCAGTAGAAACTTCTCGAAATTCCAACGAATTTTGTCGGATCCTCCCGATTCCTTCTTGAGTTTCTTGTAGAGTGGATGGGCGTCGGCGCCGTTTACCTCGATCTTGGCGTGTAAAGGGAAGGTGACCGAGTAATTGTCGGAGCAAAACTTCTTGATTTCAAGTGCGGTGCCGGGCTCCTGTTTACCGAATTGGTTGCAGGGGAATCCAAGCACAGTAAATCCCTTCTTGGAGAACTTGTCATGGATAGCTTGAAGTTGCTTGTATTGCGGTGTGAGACCGCACTTACTCGCAACGTTTACGACCAGCATGACCTTACCTTTGTGCGCATTGAGCGAGGTTTTTTTACCGTCGATGTCCTTCAACTGAATGTCGAGGGTCGGGTTATCGGCGCTCACGGCCACGGTTAGCGAAATTGAAAGAAATAAAGAAGAAATGAACTTCATAACGCAAATGTAGCTAATGGGCGAAGTTTGTCAAACGCCCAAAGTCGGGGCTAATTCACGAATGACTCTCATGCCGCAGTATTTCCGCTCGAGGGAGGTCGGGAATGTCGGCGTGAGAAACCAAACCAGATCGCCAGCGTCACCCCGATCGTTCCCAGAGTCAGGATTATGCTGGTGGGATTCGAACGGAACACACTCCACGCCATCCAGACAGTGAGCAGTAAATAGATGACAGGTGGTACCGGATATAAAGGGACTCGAAAGGGCCTGGGCAGATCCGGACGACGTATTCGCAGTAGAATGACTCCCAAGACGGTCGCGCCCGAGATCACCGTCAGGATGACACCTACCGATTCAAGCAAATCCTTCAAGCTGGTAAACCAAATTAGTAATAAAACACCGGCGCACTGGACGGTGAGGGCAATAACAGGCGAGCCCCGGCGGTTCAGGGTTGTGAGAGCTCCGGGCAGCTCGCCTTTACTCCCCATCGAATAGAACACTCTGGCACCCACCATCGCGGTGACGCTGAGGGAGGAGAATAAGACCAACAGGATCATAATGTTGAAGGTCCCACCCACGGTTTTGCCAAACAGCCGGTCTGCAGCGAACCGACCTATGTCAACAACGGGCGATCCGTCAGGGTGGATCATCTCGTGAGGCGCTGCTGCACGCAAAAAAACCCAGTTCACCAAAAGGTAAAGCGCCGATACCGCCAGTAAGCCCAGCGTCATTCCCCACTTTAGCGAACTCTTGGTATTGCGAATTTCACCAGCAATGTAGGTTGGATTGTCCCAACCCAGATAGGCGAAGGCTACTGTTGCCATCGCCGAACCGAAAACTGAATAACTTAAACCGGTCGACTCCTCACTCACGGATGTCGGGGGAGTTGTCGCCGTGGCATCGACAGAAAAACCCCAACACACAAGGCCTGTTAACAGGACTATTTTGAAAATGGCCCCCAACTGATTCACCGCGTTACTCTCCCTTAATCCAAAGCAATGAACCAGCGTTGCGACAAGGACCGCCACAGTGGCCACGGTGCCTGGTGGAATCGACGGAACCAATTTTTGGAAATAGGATCCTAAAGTTAGTCCAACCACCGCCATCGATCCCATGATACCAACAATGGCCACCGACAACCCCACGACAAACCCGCTCATCGGACCGTAGATGTTTCGGACAAAAATATAACTGCCTCCCGCCTCCGGCCAAAGAGCAGCGAGTTCAATGTAGGTTAGCGTACCGCACAAGGCGAGTAGTCCGCCCACTGCCCAAACCAGCATAACGGCCCAACGACTGCCCAACTCAGCGGCGTGCAACCCGGTGGTGGTAAAGATGCCGGCGCCCACCATGCCGCACACCACGACCCCTGCTGCCGACCACAGGCTAAGATTACGTTTTTGCCTGTTTGAATTTTGCGTATTCATTACATCAAGGGAAAGCCCGGGCCGGGTCATCGGTCAGCCAAATGGCTGTGGATTCACGGGCAAGTTTTTCTCACTTAAATCATAGAGAGAAAAGCACCATGTGTTGAGGCTGACTAAGCGAGATTTGTTCAGGAAGACAAAAGGATTCACAAGTTAATTGCTGTAATTCAATATTATATTCAAATTGCAATGGGGGTCAAATCCTATAGCAAGCGTAAGTTCTTAACCGTAAAGGCATAATCGACGTGCTTAGCTTGTTTTCAGGCGTGTGTTTGTTCAGACTGCGCGTCCGTTAAATTGCGATGAAAAGAGAAGCAACCAAGAAAACAAAAGCCGCGCCGAACTTGCGACCGCACTCAGCGATCATGCTGGATGGCCCGGATCGCGCACCGAGCCGGGCGATGCTTTACCCGACCGGCTTCAAAAAGTCCGACTTTAAAAAGCCGATTATCGGTGTGGCCTCCACGTGGAGCAATGTTACACCCTGCAACATGCACATCGACGGTTTGGCCCGGGTTGCCGAGGCTGGCACCAACAAGGCTGGCGGTAAGGCAATCGTCTTCAACACCATCACGATCTCCGATGGCATCTCGATGGGCACGGAGGGGATGAAGTATTCGCTCGTGTCGCGTGAGGTCATCGCCGACTCGATCGAGACAGTTGTCGGGTGCGAGTGTATGGACGGCTTTGTTGCCATTGGCGGGTGTGACAAGAACATGCCGGGCTGCATGATCGCGATCGCACGGATGAACCGCCCGGCAGTATTCGTTTATGGAGGAACGATTTTACCGGGGTGCATCACGGGGCAAACTAGGAAACTCGACATCGTCTCAGTTTTTGAGGCTGTTGGAGTTCACGCGAACAAAAAGTTGAGTGATGAGGAACTTGAGGAGATCACAGCGTGCGCCATCCCGGGCGCAGGTTCGTGCGGTGGTATGTACACGGCCAACACCATGGCCAGCGCTATCGAGGCAATGGGAATGAGCCTGCCCGGAAGCAGCGCTCAGGCGGCGATCAGCCCGGCCAAGAAGAAGGATTGCCGCGAAGCCGGTGGCGCCGTTCTGAACCTGCTCAAGCTCGGTATTAAACCGCTCGATATTATGACGAAAAAGGCCTTCGAGAATGCTATCACTGTGGTTATCGCGCTCGGCGGCTCGACCAATGCTGTGCTGCATTTACTAGCGATGTCCTACGCGGCCGGGGTCAACTTGACCATCGACGACTTCACTCGTATCGGCAAAAAAGTGCCGGTGCTTGCGGACCTCAAGCCAAGCGGCAAGTACCTGATGAGCGAGTTGGTCGCCGTCGGAGGTGTTCAGCCAATGATGAAAACGCTGCTTCGGGCCGGGTTGCTGCACGGCGATTGCATGACTGTCACCGGAAAGACTATGGCGCAGAACTTGGCTAAGTCGAAACCATACCGGAAAGGGCAGAAGATTGTTCGCCCGTTGTCTAGACCGATAAAAAAGAGCAGCCACTTGGTGGTGATGTACGGGAATCTTGCACCGGGGGGAGGCGTGGCCAAGATTACAGGCAAGGAGGGTATGAGTTTCACCGGCACGGCTAAACCGTTCGACTCTGAGGAGAGGGCGATGAAGGCGATTCTTAGCGGAAAAATTAAAAAGGGGGACGTAATCGTTATTCGCTATGAGGGTCCAAAAGGCGGCCCCGGCATGCGCGAGATGCTCGGCCCGACGGGAGCCATCATGGGCGCCGGTCTGGGCAACGATGTCGCACTGATTACTGATGGGCGCTTTTCCGGCGGGACACATGGCTTCGTTGTGGGTCACATCACCCCGGAGGCTTACGCCGGCGGCGCGCTGGCTTTGGTCAAGCACGGCGACTCGGTCACGATCGACGCCGAGCTTGGGCAGTTGACTCTCGGCGTGTCGGCGAAGGAGTTGGCTAAGCGCCGCAAGGCATGGCGCAAACCCAAGCCCCGTTATACGAAGGGAGTGCTGGCCAAGTTCGCCAGTGCCGTGACCTCGGCTTCGCTCGGTGCGGTGACGGACTATAACTTGGAGGTGTGACTTCTCACTTGGCCAAGCGACAATCCAACTGAGACAATTTATCCGCAAGAATGCGCAGACAATATCCGTTCCAGATTTTCGAGCCTAAGTGGCAGGAGCATTGGCATAACGGCGAGACGTTTCGGGCCTGGAACCCCGGTGAAACTGTCCCTTCCGACCACCCATTTAATGAACGGCACCCGGACGCAAATCCCGGTGACATTCCTAAATATTACATACTCGACATGTTTCCGTACCCCTCCGGGGCTGGGCTGCACGTCGGGCATCCTGAGGGTTACACCGCCACCGACATCTTGGCCCGCTACAAGCGCATGTGCGGCTTTAATGTGCTGCACCCGATCGGCTGGGACGCTTTTGGATTGCCGGCGGAACAATACGCCATCAAGACAGGCCAACACCCGCGGATCACTACCGAGGCGAATACGGCTAATTTCAAACGACAGATTCAGTCGCTTGGCTTCAGTTATGACTGGAGCCGTGAGGTGAACACTACCGACCCCGGTTACTTTCGCTGGACGCAGTGGATATTCCTGCAACTTTACAACTCGTGGTTCAACCCGGCGACGAATAAGGCAGAGTCGATCGACACGCTGGCTTATCCGCTGAACGTCACTACCGACGAACAGCGCCGCACTTTCCGGGATGAGCATCGTCTGGCTTACGTGTCTGAGGCACCTGTGAACTGGTGTCCTGAGCTCGGTACCGTTCTGGCCAACGAAGAGGTCAAGGATGGCGTAAGCGAGGTTGGCGGTTTCCCTGTCGTTCGTCGTCCTATGCAGCAGTGGAAGTTGCGAATCACCGAGTACGCGCAGCGTTTGCTCGATGATCTCGATAACATCGACTGGAGCGACTCGCTCAAGGAGATGCAGCGAAATTGGATCGGCCGCTCGGAGGGTGCCGAGGTGCTTTTCCGCGTCGAGGATTTCGACATAGAGATCGCCGTTTTCACCACGCGACCGGACACGCTGTTCGGTGCGACGTATATGGTTGTGTCGACGGAGAGCGAGTTGCTTGAGCAGATTGTTCCTCCCAAACACAGAGCCGAAGTGGAGGCTTACCAAGCCGAGGCGGCGAAGAAGAGCGACCTTGAGCGTACTGACTTGGCCAAGGATAAAAGCGGAGTGTTTACAGGCGCGCATGCGATCAACCCGGTCAACGGCAGGCGGGTGCCGATCTGGACGGCGGACTATGTCTTGTCCGGTTACGGCACCGGCGCGATCATGGCAGTGCCGGCGCACGACTCGCGGGACCTGGAGTTTGCGCAGAAATTTAAGCTGCCGATCGAGGTCGTCGTGCAGGCTCCGGGGGTAGGGGAGTCGGTTGGCTTCACCGGGAACGGCATGGCAGTGAACTCCGGTTTTCTCGACGGGCTGCCGACCTCCGAAGCCAAGTCCAAGATTATCACTTGGCTCGAGGAAAAGTCGCATGGCCAAGGGGCCGTGAATTACAAGCTGCGCGACTGGCTGTTCAGTCGGCAACGCTACTGGGGTGAGCCGTTTCCAATCGTTTGGGATGAGGGAGGCCACCTTGGTCTGAGTGAAAGCGACCTGCCACTCACGCCTCCGGATCTTACCGATTTCAAGCCGACTGGTGCCGGTGACCCACCCTTGGCCCGCGCTGAGGCATGGTGCCAGGCCGGTGACGGCCAAAAGCGAGAAACCAACACCATGCCGCAATGGGCCGGCAGTTGCTGGTACTATCTGCGCTATCTTGACGCGCAAAACAACGACCGCTTTGTCGGCGACGAAGCAGAGCGCTACTGGATGGGTTCTGCCAGCGACGATGCCACACCAGGGGTCGATCTGTATGTTGGCGGAACGGAGCACGCGGTGTTGCATCTGCTGTACGCGCGCTTTTGGCACAAGGTACTGTTCGACCTTGGCCAAGTGACGACGCCCGAGCCGTTTTACAAACTCGTCAACCAGGGTCTGATCCTTGGCGAGGACGGCCAGAAGATGTCCAAGTCGCGGGGCAATTCCGTAAACCCAGATGACATTCTTGTTGAGTTTGGCTCAGATGCATTCCGCCTCTACGAGATGTTTATGGGACCGCTCGAGATGGTGAAGCCTTGGAACACGAAAGGCGTCGAGGGGGTGTACCGTTTTCTTGGACGT
>Ga0315332_10001812_pt1 | contig 11634 bp, 9 predicted proteins | sample M110034915metaG_FD_203455 | JGI IMG/M metagenome (GOLD analysis project Ga0315332, IMG submission 203455) | Ammonia-oxidizing marine archaeal communities from Monterey Bay, California, United States - M1 100m 34915 | ecosystem: Environmental > Aquatic > Marine > Intertidal zone | place: USA...
GATCTGTAATTTTGAGGTCAACCAAGAAGCCTGATTGAGATGGTGGAGTTATCCAAATCGAATCGTTATTAGGATAAGTGTTTCCATCAGTAACATCCCATTGAAAATCAATATCTGTATTTATATCTTGAGAGTATCCAAATCCTGTTGTTTGTTGAGAATAGGGAAATATTGGTGTGGCTACAAACAAAATACTGTCACCAAAACAGACATCAACAAAACCTGTATCTACCGGATTTAGTGCATCAGAACCTAAACCATTCACAAAAGCCTGCATATGGGCTTCAAATGGTTGATACTGGTTACCACATTGTACGTTACCAAACCAACCTTCACCTTCATTTGCTCCATCCGATATAAATACAACAGTCAAACAACCACTTGGATTGTTCCATGACGCCTGATATGTAAAACCATTCGGGTCTGTTACACTGTTATGAACACCGAGTAATGGTGATGCCGTAGACGGCCCATCATAAACATATATAGAATCAGAGCCATCAACATCAAAAACGGACCCTGCATTAATACCAAATTGAATAGACATTTTGGTTCCGGTGGTTAAATCTGGACAAAAGACCATTGTGCCATTATAGTTGGGTGGGTAATCAGCTGCTTCTCCTCCTGGATCAGCAAAGTTTTGACCAGCCGTTCCAAAAACATTACAATCGGCAGGACTACTTTCTGGATAATCAGAATCACCCATATTCACTGTTTGAGCCTCAACCGACGAAGCTACAATCATAAATAAAATGAAGAAAATGTTCCGTATTCTCATTCTTCTTTAGATTTCTCAAAATTCAGTACCCATTCCGATTTCACAACCACTATCTTATCCAGTTTTGGAGCATAAAAATATTGGTTGAATGCCTCTATTTTGAGGTTTAGATCAGTAAAAGAGGGTAGACTTTCTATTCTTGGAAGTTCCTTGAGATTGAGCTGGCCATGTTTTGCCTCGTTATATTCTGACAAATATGTTCCATGATCAATAGCGTAAACAAGAACTTCATAATGTTCCGGATCGGTGTTTTTTATTTTAGTCAGCTCTTCTTTAGAATACGACTTCAACAAGGTTTTATCGATTTTTTGAGCCGTGCCAAGTAGAGAAAAACTCAGAAGAAAGAATAGAGAAAATATATATTTCATAATGTTACCTGCGTAGGTTTATACAACAACTTCGTTCAAAACCACTATTCCTCCTATATCATTGACCCACTTTTTCGTTGAAAAGTTGCGTCATTTGTTAAAAGATATTTACAGCACCAATGGTTTTTAAAATTAGCTTTGTAAAGTTAGCAATACTAATGAAAAGAAAAAAATTATGAACAAACAAGAATTAATCGATGTTTCCACTCAAGTCAGACGTGACATCGTTAGAATGGTTTCAGCTGTAAAATCAGGTCATCCCGGAGGATCATTAGGGTGTGCAGACTTTCTAACTTTCCTTTATTTTGACTGTATGAAGCATAATTCAAAAGCATTTGACATGAATGCTCAAAATGAAGATGTGTTCTTTTTGTCAAATGGGCATATTTCGCCTGTTTGGTACAGTGTTCTTGCTCGATCAGGCTATTTTCCGGTTCCAGAGCTTTCTACCTTCAGAAAAATATCATCACGACTCCAAGGTCACCCATCAACAGATAAAAACCTTCCTGGAATCAGAATGGCATCAGGTTCATTAGGTCAAGGACTTTCTGTTGCCCTTGGAGCAGCCGAAACAAAAAAACTTAATAATGATCAAAGTATCGTTTACAGCCTTCATGGTGATGGTGAATTACAAGAAGGGCAAATTTGGGAAGCCGCGATGTATGCCGCAGCAAGAGGGATTGATAATATTGTTGCAACTATTGATTACAATGGAAGACAGATTGATGGAGATGTAGATGATGTCTTGTCTTTAGGCGACCTAAAACAAAAGTGGCAAGCTTTTGGATGGGAAGTATATGAAATGGACGGTCATGACTTTGATAACATTAGAGATACCTTCACAACTGTTAAAGCTGAATTGGGTAAAGGAAAACCTATTTTGGTTCTGATGAAAACAGAAATGGGACAAGGTGTAGACTTTATGATGGGATCACACAAATGGCATGGAGTTGCTCCAAATGAAGAACAGCTTCAATCGGCATTAAACCAGCTCAAAGAAACATTAGGAGATTATTAGTGAAAAATACGATTCTTACTTTATTCATTGCGTTAAACTTTCTGGCATTGAGCCAAGAAAAAACCAGAATACTTTTTATTCTCGATGCTTCCAATAGCATGAATTTAAAGTGGGATGAGCAAACACGAATGGAGTCTGCAAAAGAGATACTCAATCAATCTGTAAAAGACTTAAATGGCATTCCAAATTTAGAAATTGCTCTTCGGGTTTATGGACATCAATCAAATGTGACCAACACTTATCAAGACTGCAACGATACAAAATTAGAAGTTCCGTTTGGTGCAAGCAACACTGAAGCCATTAGGCAGAAGATAAAAACCATTAATGCAAAAGGAGCAACTCCAATCGCTCGCTCACTTGAGGCAGCTGCCGGAGATTTTCCAGATGAAAAAAGCAGGAACTTCATTATTCTGATCACTGATGGATTAGAATCCTGTGATAATGACCCTTGTGCCGTTGCGACAAAGCTTAAGGAAAAAGAGGTTAAAGTGACTCCTTTTGTTATCGGGATTGGCATGGACCTTTCCTACTTAGAGCAATTCAATTGTATTGGGGCGTATACTGAAGCGGAAGACAAAAACAGCTTCCAAACAGTTTTGACAACTATTATAGACAAAGCACTATTAAACACGACCGTTCAAGTTAATCTCAATGATTTAAAAGGAAAGCCAACAGAATCAGATGTTACCATGTTTGTTTATGAGTCGGGAACAAAGAACCTGGTGCATACACTTACGCATACCTTAAACAGGTATAAGAATCCTGACACTCTTGTTTGGGACCCATACATGACCTACGACATCCAAGTAAAAACACTTCCCGAGGTATTCAAAAAGAATATAAAAATTAAGGAGCATACGCACAATACGATTCAAATAGATGCTGCACAAGGATTTTTAAACTTAACCTCTAAATATAGCCCCTACAACGTAAATTACACAACACGGATTTCACTTAAGGACAATCAAAATACAATCAATCATCAACAATTAAAGAGTCCGCAGAAATATTTAGTTGGAAAATACACCCTTGAAGTCTTTACACTTCCGCGTACTTACAAGGAAATTGAAATTAAAGACAAACAGACCACAACCATCGATATTCCGGCGGCTGGAACACTTGATTTGCGCTTAAAAGTACCTGCAACTGGACAGATTTTTGTTTTAAGAGATGACGAAAAATACGAATGGGTATGCAATCTTAATACGAAGTCGACCAAACAAAAATGGAATCTTCAGCCTGGCAAATACAAAATTATTTACAGAGGGAAAAAACAATACTCTTCCTCTTACACCACAGAAAAAAGTTTTACTATTAAATCAAATAACACAATCTATTTAACCCTTTAATTATGGAAATATTAGGAAATAAAGACACGAGATCAGGTTTTGGAGAAGGCCTCGCAGAGTTAGGAGCAGAAGACGAGAATGTCGTTGCTCTTTGTGCAGACTTAACAGGTTCGTTAAAAATGAATGCCTTCCAAGATGCTTTTCCTAATCGCTTTTTTCAGGTAGGTATTGCTGAAGCTAACATGATCAGTCTTGCTGCAGGAATGACCATAGGAGGAAAAATACCTTTCACGGGAACTTTTGCAAACTTTTCTACTGGACGGGTATATGATCAGATTCGACAATCCATTGCCTATTCTAAAAAAAATGTCAAAATATGTGCGTCACATGCTGGATTAACATTAGGCGAAGACGGGGCAACACATCAGATTCTTGAAGATATTGGGATGATGAGAATGCTCCCCAACATGACCGTTGTCGTTCCTGCAGATTTCAATCAAACGAAACAGGCAACCAAAGCAATCGCGAAACACGATGGGCCAGTTTACCTTAGGTTTGGACGTCCTGTAATGCCAATTTTCGTAAAGCCGGATGCTGATTTTCAAATTGGTAAAGCACAAGAAGTTTACAAAGGAACTGATGTTACTATAATTGCATGTGGTCATATGGTTTGGAAATCTATCGAAGCCGCTAAAGTCCTTACTGAAAAAGGCGTATCCGTTGAGCTCATCAACATGCATACGATAAAGCCTTTGGATGTCTCTGCAGTACTCAGCTCAGTTTCAAAAACAGGATGTGTGGTTACTGCCGAAGAACATATGGCGAACGGTGGCTTAGGAGAAGCAGTAGCTCAAGTTTTATCAAAAAATCATCCTTGCCCACACGAATTTGTTGCTGTTGATGACTCTTTTGGGGAAAGTGGAAAACCAATGGATCTTTTAGATAAGTATGGCTTAGGCACCTCAAACATCGTTGAAGCAGTGGAAAAAGCAATTGAAAGAAAAAGCTAAACTTTTTGGTCTAAAACTGAAAGAAGCTCTTCAATCGAGCCTATTTTAGGAAGACAAGTTAACAGTTTTTTTTTCATGCTGTAACGGATGCAAAGAGGTTTCATTAATAAGTAAATTGCCTTTCATTAAAAACTGTTTATAAAAAAATTATATTTGTTAGTAAAGCTTCATCCCATGAAGGAATATAGACCAATAAATGTACTTTTTTTTCTGTTGTTAACAGCAGTGATTCTTTTGCCCGTAGTTTATTTTGCACCAAAAGATGGATATAATTTTTTTGGAGTCAACATTTCATTTATGACTTGGGAGCATTTATTGAATCCTGTTAAACAGGAGCATAAAAATCTTGATTTTTTAAATGATGTAAACATCAACGACAATTTAGACCAGGACTTTTTGAAAACCGCAAATACAGACTCTATTTCATTAGGACTCCCAACAAAGGATACTGTTTTGGCCGTCAAAAGCAAAACAAAGCTTCACATGAATAGCATTTCAAAATCAAATCTATTTTCCTTCTTTTCTGAGCTATCAAGTGCTTCTAAAAAGAATAAAAAAATAAATATTTGTCATTACGGTGATTCTCAAATTGAAGGAGACAGGATGACCGCATTTATCCGCCAGCGTTTACAGACTCAATTCGGAGGTGCAGGGCCTGGATTAATACCTACCATAAATGCGTACAATACGATTTCATTTAAACAACAATACTCCCCTAATTTTAAAAGAAAAATTTTATTTGGAAAAGAGAAGCTTTACAATAACAACTATGGGATCATGCTTTCCTCTGCTATATTTGAAGTTGATAGCTCCAATGCGCGTAAGGGGATTCCAACTAAAGCATGGATAGAATTAAATCCATCACGTGTAGCGTATTCACGGTGTAAAGTTTATAATAACTTATCGGTTTATTACAACTCTTGTGTTTCACGATGTTCTATTGAAATTTACAATAACGAACAGCTTTTAGCCAAGGATAGCCTTGTTTCAGATGGCCTACCGCATGTCTTTAAATGGAGCTTTACCAGTACACCCAAAAATCTTAGAATTGTATTTAATTCTACTAAAAGCCCAATAATTAACGCGGTTTCATTAGAAGGAGATATCGGCGTTCAAATGACAAATATCGCGATGAGAGGTTCGTCAGGCACAAGTTTTGGAGCTGTAGATTATGGATCAATGTCATTTATGCATAAGGCACTAAATACCAAGCTCATTATTTTACAATTTGGAGGAAACTCAGTTCCCTATTTTAAAGACAGTAGCGCCGTAAGAAATTATGCCTATAGATTTAAGAAACAAATAGAGTATGTACAAAGCTGTTCAAGAAATGCGGCGATTATTGTTATTGGACCAAGTGACATGGCGCAATACAAAGAAGGAATATATTCAACCTACAAATTCTTGCCCTATTGTGTTGAACAAATGAAAAAGAAAAGCTTGGCTGCTGGCGCCTCTTATTGGGATTTATATGATGCCATGGGCGGAAAAAACTCAATGTTTGCGTGGGTTAGCAACGGACTTGCTGGAAAGGACTATGTACATTTCTCAAACCAAGGAGCAAGTAAAGCATCTCAATTATTTTACAATGCTTTAATTTCAGCTTATAAGCAATGGGAAAACAATAGCGTATCAATAAAGAAGAAAGTTGATGATAGTATGGAGTAAGCTTTTTGCGTTTTTTATTTTTATTCTTCCAAACATATACTTTGGTCAAGTGATAGAAGTGGAAAAAGAAACGATTCTCCCGAATACTATTTGTATTGACACCAATGCCCTTAACCAATTTCAATTTATAAATTTTGATGAGAATTACTTTCAGTTCCCTTCGGACTCTAGCCCAAACTGGAATTTACTCACTCAAAACTTAGATTCTATGATCCTTTTCAAGGACCGTAAGATGCAATTTTATCATATCGGAGGATCACATATTCAAGCCGATATTTACACACATGATTTTAGAAACTTTATTCAATCTAATTGGCCAGGATTAAAAGGAGAAAGAGGTCTCGTATTTCCATTTAATTTGGCAAAAACAAATAACCCTAGCAATTATCGATTCACATCCACAAACAATTGGGATGGTTACCGAAGTGTGATTCAGAGACCCAAATTCATACACTATGGAATCACTGGTGCAGCGATATCATGCTCTGACTCCTTGATTGATTTGAATTTTAAACATAAAAAAAGCAGGGTAACACCCCCTATTCACGCGATGAGAATCTATCACAATAGTGGCTTTATTCCTTATGAATTTAATTTTGGTGATGACGAAATACTCATTCAATCTGTAAGGCGTTGTGCGGATAAGGGGTATACAGAAATTAGATTTACAGACCCAATTGAATCAATCGATATGCAGCTTGCCAGGGTGTCAAAAAAATCTTTTCGTTTGGATCTCTACGGTTTTGAGCTACTTAATGATCTACCAGGCATATCATACAATTCAATAGGAATAAATGGTGCTGGGCTATATACTTATTTGGGCAATGACAACTTCCTTAGGGATCTAAAGCTATCCCCCCCGGACTATTTTGCATTTTCAGTTGGGACGAATGATGGCTTTGTACCATACAAGGACTTTAAGCCTGAAGTTTATCGTAAAAACCTTAAGAAAATGATGGACCTTGTTTTAGAAGCCAATCCACATTGTGCGATATTATTAACAGTACCCAATGATTGTTATTACAAAAAACGTTATCCAAATAAAAACACAGCGAGACAAAGAGAGGTCATTATTGAACTTGCGAAAGAATATCAATGCGGCGTGTGGGATTTATATGGTTTCATGGGAGGCTTAGGGTCATCGAATACATGGAGAGAACAAGGATTAATGAGGGGCGACTATATTCATTTTACAAAAGAGGGGTACCACCTTAAAGGTGAATTATACATTGATGCCTTTTTGAAATATTTAAACTTACGGGAGTGCTTAAAGCAAATTGATAAATCAGGAAAATGACAAGATTTGACGACCTCTTTACTTTTGACGAAAGTCATCCACTGATCTTTACTCAGCTTGATTTTTGGATCTTTTTTCTTTTGGTCCTTGCCATATTTAGCTATATCCACAAATACAAACTGACAAGAAGTATTTTTCTATTTGTCGCTAGTTTATTCTTTTATTTCAAAACATCAGGATTACTCGTACTGCTGCTCTTTTCGAGTATCGTTATCAATTATTTTATTGGAAAGGGGGTATGGAACACCAATTCCCAAATCAAAAAGAAAGGGTTTGTAACGCTTTCAGTCCTGTTTAATATTCTCACCCTTGGCTATTTTAAATACGCCTATTTTTTCACAGAATCATTTAACAAAATGTTTCATACGAAACATGAGGTTTTCAATGTCTTCGCGCAAATGGGGAATAGTGTTTTTGGTGAAGGTTCTTTTGTCGACTACATCGTTCTTCCCGTTGGGGTTTCATTTTTCACATTTCAAAGCATAAGCTATGTTGTTGATATTTACAGGAAAGAAGTTACTCCCGTTAAAAACTTCTTCGATTATGCGTTCTTTGTTAGCTTTTTCCCACAGCTTGTTGCCGGTCCAATTGTAAGAGCAAGAGATTTCATCCCGCAGATCAGTCAACCCTTTAAATTAAATCACACAGACTTTAGCTGGTCTATAATACAGATAGCTAAAGGTTTTATTAAAAAAATAGTTCTAGCAGATTATATTGCCATCCATTTCATCGATAAGGTTGTTGATGCTCCAGAGGCTTTTCCGGGTTTTATAAGTATTCTTGCCATGTGGGGCTATTCTTTACAGATATATGGCGATTTTTCAGGATATACTGACATTGCTATAGGGGTTTCACGACTCATGGGATTCCGATTGTTAGAAAACTTCAATTCACCTTATAAAGCAATAAGTGTTGCCGACTTTTGGAGAAGGTGGCATAAGTCTTTAGGTTCATGGCTAAGAGATTACCTGTATATCCCATTAGGAGGAAATAGAAGTGGTGGTATCGGAACCTATATTGCCACAATGGTCATTTTGATTTTCATGATATTCATCACACAATGGTATTGGCTTCTGTTTATTTATTTGGGTTTATTAATCACGTACATTGGAATATCACTGATTTTTCCCGGGTTTAAAAAGTATGTTCACAGAGACCTAAACCTGCTTATTACGATGGTTATTGGGGGGCTTTGGCATGGAGCGAGTGAAAACTTCGTAATCTGGGGAGCCATGAATGGTGCGGCCCTCATTTTTTACAACCATTGGAGGAAAATCAGTCCCTATGAAAATTCTTCCACTCTAATCTCCCGATTTTGGAGGGTCTTAATCACATTCAATTTCATTACGTTCACGCGTATCTGGTTTAGACTTGAAGAGGATGGAGCACCGATAAATATGCTCAATCAAATCTGGTATCATTTTGACCTAAATAACGAAACATTCAACACCTTAATGCTTGGATTTGACACGGCTCTTTATGTAATGATTTTTGGATATATTTTACACTGGCTCCCATCAAAACTTAAAGATTATGGCGAAAGAAAATTTACCAATTTACCAATGGTTGTTCAATCAATTGCAGTAGCTATATTGCTGATTATCATATATCAAGCATTTTCTGATACGTTTAAACCTTTCGTCTATTTTCAGTTTTAAGTCAGAAATATGCCTAAATACTTGACAAACGGGTGTTTCATATTGTATCTTTGCACACTTTGACTGTAAAATCAAAATTTGTTCCCTATGAGTAAGATGAAATTATCGGAATTCAACTATGAACTTCCAGAAGAATTAATTGCAAAATATCCAAGTGAAAATCGTGACGAATCCAGATTAATGGTGGTTCACAAAGATACGGGTAAAATTGAACACAAACTGTTCAAAGACCTTATCACCTATTTTGATGAGGGAGATGTAATGATCATGAACAATACTCGTGTGTTTCCTGCTAGAATGTACGGGAACAAGGAAAAAACGGGCGCTAAAATAGAAGTGTTTCTTCTTCGCGAGCTCAATAGAGACAGCCTTCTTTGGGATGTTTTGGTTGATCCAGCAAGAAAAATCAGAATTGGTAACAAACTTTACTTCGGTGAAGATGATTCTTTAGTTGCTGAAGTAATTGACAATACGACATCTAGAGGAAGAACACTACGTTTTCTTTTTGATGGACCATACGAGGACTTCAAAGCGAAAATAACCCAGCTTGGAGAAACACCTCTTCCGAAATACATAAAAAGAGATGTTGAAAAAACCGATGAGGAGCGTTATCAAACGATTTTTGCGAAAGTTGAAGGGGCCGTTGCTGCTCCAACTGCAGGACTTCATTTTTCAAGACAATTACTTAAAAGACTTGAATTAAAAGGTGTCGACATGGCTGAAATCACATTACACGTTGGTCTTGGGACTTTCAGAGCTGTTGAGGTTGAAGACCTTACCAAACATAAAATGGACTCTGAACAAGCGTCAATCGACCAAGAAGCGGCAGATATCGTCAATAATGCAAAAAGAAATAAGAAAAGAGTTTGTGCCATCGGAACAACTTCCATGAGAACTATTGAAACAGCCGTTTCAACAGATGGATTTTTAAAACCTTATGATGGTTGGACGAATAAATTTATATTCCCTCCCTACGAATTTAAAATTGCCAATTGCTTGGTCACGAATTTCCACACACCACTTTCTACTTTGTTAATGATGATTTCGGCATTTTGTGGTCACGAAATGATGCAAAAAGCATATAAAGAGGCAATAAAAGAGAAATATCGCTTTTACTCGTATGGAGATGCGATGTTGATTATTTAATCTTTAGAATCTTTTTATCAAGCTTCCAAACGCAGGATAAAGTTTGTTTTTTTTCCTTTCCCTAAGAGAATGTATTTCTGATTGATTAAATCTGATTCACTCAGTGAACATTGGTCATTGACTTTTTCTTTATTTACTGATATCGAATTTGCCTTAAGCTCTCTTCTTGCTTCTCCATTTGACTTTAAAAATCCTGATTTTAAAACCAATGCATCAACAATTGATAAGCCATTTTTTATGTCTTCTGATTTAATGTTTGCTTGCGGAACTCCACTAAAAACAGCCAAGAAATCTTGATCTGACAAAGACATCAAATCTTCTTTGGTAGATTTTCCAAACAATATTTTTGAAGCATTAATGGCTTGTTCAAGGGCTTGCTCACCATGTACTCTATTGGTAATGTCCTCTGCTATTTTTTTCTGTAAAAACCGCTGATGTGGAGCTTCATTGTGAGTCGATTGAAAAGACGCAATCTCTTCCTCAGAAAACAAGGTGAATATTTTTATAAAATTAGAGGCGTCCTCATCAGAAACATTTAACCAATACTGATAAAAGGCATATGGAGAAGTCTTGTTGCTGTCAAGCCAAATATTTCCACTTTCCGTTTTTCCAAATTTAGAACCATCCGCTTTTTTTATTAACGGAGTCGTCACTGCAAAAGCAGTATTTCCAGCTTTTCTTCGTATAAGCTCAGTACCTGTTACAATGTTTCCCCATTGATCAGAGCCCCCAAGTTGTACAACACAATTTTTGTGTTGATTCAAATAATAAAAATCATACCCCTGAACCAGCTGGTAAGTAAATTCCGTAAAAGACATTCCAGTATCCAACCTTGACTTTACTGAATCCTTAGCCATCATGTAATTGACAGAAATATGTTTTCCAACATCACGAATAAAATCAAGGAAATTCATTGACTCAAACCAATCTCCATTATTCACCACTTCTGCAGCATTTTCGCCTTCAAATTTCAAGAACTTCTTTAATTGGCTCTCAACCCCCCTAATATTAATTTCAATAGTCTCTTTGTCTAAAAGATTTCTTTCTTGTGATTTTCCTGATGGATCACCGACCATTCCAGTTGCTCCACCAATCAAAGCAATCGGCTTATGCCCTGCTCTCTGAAAATGAACAAGAGTCATAATCTGGACCAGGCTCCCAATATGTAATGAATCAGATGTTGGGTCAAAACCAATATATCCAGAAGAATTTTTTTCCAATAAGGCATCCTCAGTTCCAGGCATGATATCGTGAATCATTCCTCTCCATCTCAATTCTTCAATAAAATTCATCTTATACAGTTAGGTCCTTAAATATTTCTTCTAGTGATTTACTTTCGGATTTTAAAGTCATTAATATTATGTTGTTTTCTTGGGCAAACTGGGATACATTAATTTTGAGC
>Ga0315332_10001820_pt1 | contig 11616 bp, 9 predicted proteins | sample M110034915metaG_FD_203455 | JGI IMG/M metagenome (GOLD analysis project Ga0315332, IMG submission 203455) | Ammonia-oxidizing marine archaeal communities from Monterey Bay, California, United States - M1 100m 34915 | ecosystem: Environmental > Aquatic > Marine > Intertidal zone | place: USA...
CATCCGAGGCCAGGTCGGCTTCAGACAGAGTCAGGCCGCCGTCTCGGGCCCCCATGCCGGACACATACATGCACCAGCCCTGACAGGACTCACCACGAATGGGCACACAGACCGCCCAGCCCAGTCCGTCCGTGTTCGTAAACGTCGCCTGCTCGATTTCAGGCGGCCAGATATGCAGAACGCTGGCCTGTTCACGAAGCGTCTTCAGAATGATACGACGGCTCGGTTGGAAGCGACCGGAAAATTCATCCTGAGTTCGCACCCGCTTTGTCAGCGGTTTGGGAAAACGGTCGATCAAAGTTTCGTCTTCCGGAAGCGTTTCCATATCGTAATGTGCCACGGCGACTGCGACAGCCTGAGGAATAGCTGCCATCAATAATCCGCACAGCATCTGTCCCAGTTCCGTATCCGACTGAGACTCAGAAATCATACCGGGAAGACGAGAAAGCAATTCCAGCTGTTGCTCCTTGTCACGAAACGCATACTGCCGAAGTTCCTCCTCAGAATAAGTATGCTCGCCCAGCAGTGAACCTCGACGTGTGGGCACCGGCAGCTGCACAGTCTCGATTCCAATGGGCTCTTGCTCAGTTGCAACAGCACATTGAAAACTGGTCTCGCCAATGATGAAAGCTTCACCAGGAGTCAGCATGACTTCGCGAGTTGACTCTCCCTTGTAGAGTATCGGATTACGTGCGGCTGCCAGACAAGTCGCTCGCAAATGTTCACCATCCCAACACAAGTCGGCATGCTGACGTGAAATATGCTGATCCCATGAAATGCCCTCAGGAGCAGCACGGCCGATCCGCATAACGGCCCCCTTCTTGAGGTCCACATGCCGGTGCTGCGGTGGATCGCCGCCTGAAATCGTAAGTAGCAATGTCGACACGACCTTCGATTCTTTCATGTTCAACGGTAAAAGCACAGGTTCAAGACAGCGTGGCTCAGGTCCCGCAACTGCACCGTGATCCCCGACATCGGACAACCATCCCTGCAATGGGTCATCTGAAGGAAGCCGGATATGCCTTGGAAACCCGCATGTTCTCAAACCAGTATAAACCGGACTTGCCAGGACAAATCAGGTCCGTGTCCCCATCGCCGTCCATATCACGAGCATCCATTTGCAATCCAGTGCCGGCACTACCCCGTTCAAAATCCTTAAGGGCCCACCGGTCTTCGGCTTTCGCCGGGGCGAACTTTGCCGGCTGTCCTTCAAAGATCACCTGTCGAGTCCACTTTGCGTTTTCACGATCAAAATGAAAACTGTAAACACACGGCGATGCGGTAGCCCCGGGTTCTGTCTCATGTGCATAGACTCGTTTTCCTGTGATCACTTCCGGTTCCAAATCGCCATCCAGATCGGCCAGGTGCAAAGTGTGCACCTGGGAAAACGTCATGTCGATTTGCTCAGACTTCCAGCTGCGTTTTCCCTCACTGTCGATTGACTGCTGCAGCCATTTCAGTCCATAGTCGTGGCCCATACCCCACATCACGTCGGTGTCGCCGTCTCCGTCAAAATCGCGACCAATGATCAGAATACCGGCCGTTCCCAGCTGAAATTCCGGGTGGAAGGGCCAATCGTCCAGGTCAGCACCAACCGGTTGTTCGTACCACCCTTTCGGAGTAATGATGTCTGTCCTGCCATCCCCGTTCACATCACCATGCCCCACCCCATGTCCGGATCCTCGGTTGCCAAGATCGTGCTTCTTCCACGTGACCTCCGGAGCTGTTGCCGTGATTTCATACCATGCAACGGCACCACCAATATTTGGCAGAAAATCCGGCCTGCTGTCGCGGTTCAGATCGACCAACTGCCCTGTTTCCATGGCTCCTGGCAGATCGATTGTGTGTTCAATCCACAGCTTCGTCGCATCATCCCCCGGATTTTCGACCCAGGCGATGCGTCGACTGAAATAAGCACACGTGACAATGTCTACATGACCGTCGAGATTGACGTCCATCGGAAGGTCGGCGAAATCCTCGTAGTAATGCGGATTTGTGCCAGGCAGAACATCGCGAACTTTGTGCCTTGTCCAGTGCGGCGCTTCGTACCAGGAGTCTCCACTGAAAACATCCATCTTACCGTCACCATTAAAATCCGCTGCGCCAGCTGCTTCAAACGGAGACTGATCATTGACGGTGTGCTTCCGCCAGGGAATGCCGTGCAGATTGTCGGCGGAAATCGAAAACGGGCAGGTTGAGAAGCAGATCAGAACAATCTGCATGGGGATGAGAATTTGTTGATGGCGCAAGAACTGTCTCCATGTCAATGACTTGCAGACCCATCTGCAGGACGTTCACCAACACGATAACTGCTCCGCCCTTCATTTGCGAACGCACTCTGCTGATAGGAAATTTGATTTCAACTATGTTTGGACTGACGGAGACCGCGCGGTACAAATCGAGTGCACAAGGCAACTCACCATGTGGATTCAGCTTGTGTCAAATCATAAGCGAAGCAAGTGCCGCGGGAGATCACGAGAACTGGCGCAGGGACACTTCACATGAGTTTGAAATCGTGACGAGCGCCGAACGATTTCGCTGACGATTGAGGTTTCCGAGGCTCGCTCTCAAGCTGCGGCGCGTTCGAAGGACTTGATCAGTCCACCAAGTCGTTCACGACAGACCACGTCTGACAACTCAACCGTGTCGCGTTCTTCCGGTAAGTCCTTTCGAAGTGGCCGCAGGGTCAGAAGACTCCGACGCCGGAAAAGCTCTTTGACAATCAGTTGTTAGCAAGCGAATTGAGTCACGATTTCGGCCGAACGTGGTTGAGACGATTGGACCACAGACGAGCCAATCGGTATCTGTTTCAACTGAGCGCATACCTTCACGGCAGAATGACCACGATTCGGTGCGGATCAGAATCAAATCAGGCAGCGCGACGGAGATAGTACTTCAGCATGCCACCGAGTCGTTCTCGGCACTCGATCTTTCTCGCAACGGCATCGACATTATCGCTCGAATCGAACTTTCTGGCCACAAGTTCGCGATGCCAGCGGAGAATCGTGTCTGGCGTAAAGATGGTCGTCAGTTCCAGCAGAGCCTTGCGACCGATGGCGTGAGCCTTCACCGCCAGTAACCGACGCTGAGTGTCATCCAGCAGCAGACGCTTCTTTCCGAGCTTCTTCAGCAGTGTTTCTATCTGTGCATTCTGGAATTCGATGATCTGTGGCTGTCCCTGGTTCACCTGGCGCAGAGTGCAGCAAGCAGGATCTGCCAAGTCTGGAGCAGGAAGGGCATGTTCGGCGCCGAAAATAACCAGTTTCCGGTGGCGAGAGGTGAAATCAAGCGGCGGAGATGAGAGACTCCGAGTCGCTGAAATGCCAGTATTTCACGGCGTCTTGAGTTCGGCGTAGTTTCTTGACCCTACGAGGTCACGGTGAGGTCGACTCAGCCGAACAGTCATACATCGGGCATTGCGACTGCCACTATTCTAAATTTGCGCCAGCGCTATCACGATCAAATCGAAGAACCGCGAGTGTGTTCGGCTTGAGGAGGAAGGTCATAGCGCCAGCGTCATCTCCGGCCTGTTCAACGCGTGGACCGCTGAGCGTCACGGCGTCTGGTTTATCGATGGTGTTTTCGGCGAGGTAGCTGTCGGCCCGGACTTCGTGGACTTCGACTTCCGTCCGGGGTTGCCAATCTCGGATGTTGATGCGGACCCGAACTCGTTGCCGAGCATCCTTGTTCAGCAACGCGAGGTAGAGTTTGTCACCGTTCCCTGCAACACCATGGGAAACGGAAGCGCAGTGCGATACTCGCTGGAAACTGTATTTCGGATCGCGGTACAGACCGGTCTTGGGGGCCGCAATCGCGTTGTCGCCATGCAGAAGGCTCTCGACCAGCAACTCGCCCCGCTGCTCGCTAAGCAGCTTGAACACCCAATAGATGGGCATCCGATAACCGTAGCCTTCGTCGGTGCTCTTCCCCTTGTAAGCGAGTCCCTGTTCGTGACTTGTCTGAATGGAAAACATCGCCTGGGCATCGTTCGAGAAACTGTGCCAGAACGCTGCGTGGATGTTTTCGGAAGGGACGCTTTTTTTCGTCATGTACAGAAGCTGGTCAGCCATGAAGACGCCGGTCGCCATCGTGCGCATCAGCGACCCGCGGAAGCTGTTTTCATGTTGTCGGAAGATTCCGGCGGTCCAGTCGCCCGACCATTCGCCGACGATGAGTTTCGGCGGCGGTAGCTGTTTGCACTTCTCACGAATCAACTTATTGATGACCTCGTGGCACTCGCGGAACTTCGTGCCCCAGCAGTAAAGGTGCTTCCATTCGTCGTCGGTGTCGAGGAAATCGTATTTTCCGTTCCAGCCGTTCGCCGGGTAAAAGTGCCAGTCGAAGTAGTCGACCTTGACGTTCAGGTTTTCCAGAAAAGCCAACGCGAATTCGTGACTCGTCGTGAAATTGATGTCCGGATCACCGGGTTTCAGCTTCGCCTCGGAGCGCGGACGCTGAATATTGATGAAGGGCACGATCACTTTCGCGCCCGGTGACATCATCCGAATCACCGGAACCAGTCGGTCCAGCATGCGGGCGTATTCCTTCGCCCCGGCGGCATTCTCATGAAAGCCCTGCGCGTAGCTGTGGACTTCGTTGCCGAGTTGCCAATACTTGATCTTATACGGCTTGGCTCGACCGTTGGCTTTGCGCTTCGCTGCCCAGTCGATGCCGTCTTTGTCGATGTCGCCTTCGCCGACGAGATACTCAATGTAGCCCTGCACAGACTCTTGCTTCTCGCCTACAAAGTTGATCTGCATCAGCGGTTCGATCTTGAACCGTTCGCAGAGCTGGAGAAACGTGTCGAGGTCATAGACTTCCGTTGGCTTGCGATCAGGATTCTTCCCAATGTGATCCTGCCAATAAAAATTCGACCAGGAGCCGCGGTGATCGTTGCGATTGAAAACAAACCCACCGGGATAGCGGGCAATCCTCAGCCCGGAGTCCTCGATGTCCTTGAGAACTTTCTCCGGATACCGGGGCGTGCGCAGTGGATTGGTTTTGTGGTCGACCCCAGCGCCGAAAATGTACGGGTTGATGCGGCCTTTCTCCACGCGAGGGCTGACCCGCAGCGAGACGGACAATTCCTCGGACTGCACACGCGAGAGAGGAATCAGGCCGCCTGCCATGAACAGCACTGCGGTTAGCATCGTACAGGCCGATGGTATGTCGTTACGGTCTCGATGACACTTGTCTTGTCGAAGCATGATCCTACCCCTTCGGGTCAAAAACGTTGCGCAGATCGGAGTCGAAGGCGGCGTCTCGGATTGTGCTTTCGGCGTTAACCGTCTTTGGATTCAGCCGCGACTCGACCAGCCCGACGTCACGCGGGGCCTGTGGACTGTCTTTGCCAGCCTTGCAGTTTCTCACAGCATTCTGGACTTTCAAGCCCGAGTTCCCGTTTTGCGGTACGAGTCGGCTTGGCTGCTTAAGGTCGGCGAACGTGGACGCGAAGTGAGATCCGTTCTGAAAGAGTGCAGAGTGCGAGCCAATCTCCAAGCCGAAAGAGGAATGGCTGGAAGATGCGTCCCATCGAGGCAAAATTCCTGCGAAATCAGCGGGTTTCAGCGTTTGTTCAAAACTATTGATACACCGCTGGGACGCCGTCCGCAGCCGGTCGACGGGCTCCTGAAGGGCCATCCGGCGCTCTGCCCACTGCTGGGCCGCAGAGTTTGCGCAGATCCCCATCCGGGGCGATGTCGCGCTTGCTGTTAACTCTGTTCAAAGAAAATTCGCGGAGAGTTGTCTACCTTCAGGCCGCCATAAAGGACTCGAACTTCTGCAAAGCGCTGCCGTTTCACAACTTCCGGACTCGGGGTGCGCGCGAGTCGTTACGAAGAGAGTTTGGCACGGGGAGGCAGACGGATGACATCAAGCGGCGGAGATGCGAGGCTCTGGTGAGCCGTAAGTCGAGTGTTTTTTGCAGCGATTTGAGTTCGGCGGAGTATTTCGACCCTACGGCATTTTACCGCGGCACAATTGAACAGGTTCAAGATTACCAGCCGTCCGTCAGTTTGAGGTTCGTCGCAAACTCTGAATTCACAAACTTTTACAGCCATTCTTAGTGCATGGAATGATCTTTGCCCCTGAGCAACTGACGTAAACCCTGCAATAAATAGATGGCGTTAAGCTAACTTATACATCGGTGACCGCTCCGCAGTTTTTATTTCTATTACACGTGATAGGACAACTGAGATGAAGAACAAGAGACCATTTATCAGACTGACGTCGATCGCGATACTGGCGGCCGTGTCCCACCTGGCGGCGGCAACAGGCCCGACGGCATTCGCAGACAACATTGAGGTGGGTGACTTAAACAACAACGATGACGACAGCAACTTAACCGACGTTCTCCAGCGACTTATCGGTGTCGTTGTCAAAGGACCAGCATCGGCGGATCAAAAAAACAATCAAGGCAACTACGCGATCGCGAGACAATTCAAAAAGAGAGCTCGGTATGTCTTTTTCGAGACATCATACCGAACCAATGACGAAGGACGCACGACGTCCACAAGTATGGGACCTTGGCACCCAAACCAAAGGGGAAGCGACGGTTTACCGCCTGAGGCATTATATGAGAATGGGTGGGATTGGGATATACACTCATTGATTAAGAGAATAGAGGAATCGATCAGGAGCATAGGGGAGGAATGGACGAGGCGAGTCAACGAACACGGAGAACAACTGGAGAAGGTGGGAGCGGGTATTAGGAAGATGATTTGGAGTTTGTACCGATCATTTTTTCAGATCTGGGGGGAAATACAGGACGGTATGTGTTGTCATTAAATGGTGAATCGAGATCGAAGATATTAGGCTTTGGGATAAAGTTGAAAGGTCGGGAGTCTTTGTTCGACATCCAACACTGCCAACCGTCCCAACGGATCGCACCAACGCGGAACACTCAGAAATCGACTCCCGAGCCCGTTTCTTGCCGTGCTGTTTACCACAACCTTTGGGACTTTTGGGCGCGAGTACTCGCCAGTTGTCGCGCCTGCTGTTAACTCCGTTCAAGAAAGTTCGAGGAGAGTTGGTTACCTCCAAGCCACCGTGGAGGTCTCGAACTTCTGCAAAGCATTGCAGTTTCACGACTTCCGGAATCGGGTCGCGCGCGAGTCGTTACGAAGAGGGTTTGGCATGGGAAGGTTGCCGTCAGTTGGCAGCGGTGCTAGCATGAAGCGACCTGAACATCGAATTGGAAGCGATCTGAACATCGAATTGGAACAGAGTCGTGCCCCCGAGCAGATGCCACCACGGGCTGGTTACCCGACGGACACGACTGTTCATCATGCGTCGGTGCGTCCTCCTTGTCGCGGCGCTCTTGGCTCATGCCGGAACTGCCGCAGGTCAACAAATAGACGACGAGCGATTCTTCGAGACGAAGGTGCGGCCGTTGCTTGCCGAGCACTGCCTGAAGTGCCATGCCGGTACTCAGCCTGAGGGCGGATTGCGTCTTGATTCCAGATACGGGTGGCAACAGGGTGGGGAAAGCGGCCCGACCCTGGTACCGGGAGAGCCGGATCGTAGCTTATTGATTCAAGCCGTCAGGCATGAGGAAGGCGTCAGCGGCATGCCGCCGAAGAAGAATCTACCTGAAAGCGCCCTTCAGATCTTCGAAGCTTGGGTCGCACGTGGCGCTCCGGACCCTCGTGTGCCTGTCAAGATCACATCGAAACGACATGATGCACACAACCATTGGAGTTTCAAACCGATCTCAGACCCTGTCGTTCCCGTGACGAAAGAGAAGTGGTCACGCACGTCGATTGACCGTTTCATTGCCGAGAAACATCTTGCTGTCGGCATCCGACCGGTGAACGATGCCGACCGCTACACCTGGCTGCGGCGCGTAACGTACGATCTGACCGGATTGCCACCCTCGGTGGACGAGATCGAGGCGTTTGTCGCGGACGTCTCTCCTGGGTTTCGTGAACGGGCGGTGGACCGCCTGTTAGCCTCGCGGGCATTTGGTGAAAAGTGGGCGCGTCACTGGCTCGATCTGGCCTGTTATGCCGATACCGTGGGCAGCGCCAGTATGCCGATGCGGCATGCCTGGCGGTATCGCGACTACGTCATTGCCTCGCTCAATGCCAATAAGCCTCTCGATCGATTTGTACGCGAGCAGGTTGCCGGCGATCTGCTGCCTGCTGACTCACCCACGGAGCGGCGCGAGAAGATGATCGCCACCGGGTTTCTGGCGATCGGTCCCTGGCAGCTTGCCGAACAGGACAAAGTCCAACTGCGGATGGACATTGTTGATCACCACATCACGCGAATCGGCACGATGTTTCTGGGGATGACGCTCGATTGCGCTCGGTGTCACGATCACAAGTTCGATCCGGTCGGCCAGGAAGACTACTACGCTCTTGCCGGTGTGTTCGCGAACATCGACGTGCTCGACGGAATCTGGCGCAGCAACGTTAGCGCGGTGGTCAACGTTCCGCTCCCGGAGCTGGCCAGTGAAGAGCAGCGGCGCTTGTCGGCGGCGGCTGAACGCGAGACCGAGTTTGCCGATGCAATTCGCAAATGGGAGGAAGCGACGCAGACGCTAGAGGAAATCGAATCTCGCTTGCCGGAGGACCAAGAGCAGGTGCAGGAGGCCCAAAAGGCCGCCACGGAGGCGGAAGGAGATTGGCGATTCCTGGAATTCCACACTCCCGACGTTCCGCGAGCCCATGCGGTGGTCGAGCAGGCCGCCATCCAGAATGTGCGAATCAACCTCCGGGGCAGCCCGCACGCCCTGGGTGATGAGATTCCTCGCGGCTTTATATCTGCGATCGCTCCGCAGACGCCGGCGATCGAAAGTTCGTCCAGCGGACGGCTCGAACTAGTCGATTGGCTGTTTTCGTCAGAAAATTCGCTGACATCGCGCGTGCTGGTAAATCGCGTTTGGGCGCAGATGTTCGGCAGCGGAATCGTGGAACGGCTCGACTATTTCGGCATGGGCGTCGGAGAGAAGGAGCCAACACATATCGAGCTGTTGGACTATCTCGCCTGCAAACTCCGGCGTAGCGAATGGTCGCTCAAAGACCTTGTCAGAGAGATCGCATTGTCGCACTGCTACGCATTGTCCGCGTCAATTAGCAATTCAAACGCCACCATCGACCCAGAAAACCGGCTGTTGTGGCGCGCCAGACCCCGCCGACTCGATGCAGAGATGATTCGTGATAGCGTTCTGTTTGTCAGCGGGGAGTTGCAGAAGCATTCTGGTGGTCCGTCCATCCCGCTTGATCGCAAGTCTTTGCGTCCCGGCGACCTGGTAAACCCACCTACGATTGGGGCGGGATTCGAGGTGCCGGACTCGCTGCGCCATGCACGATCGATCTACCAGCCGGTTGTTCGGTCGTACTTTCACAAAAGTCTCGATGTTCTGGAACTCTTCGACATGCCCTCGCCCAACCACATCGTGGGAGAGCGTGTCAGCACAACCGTCCCGACTCAGGCGCTGTTTCTGCTCAACTCGCCGTTCATGAAGGACCAAGCGGTACAACTGGCGAGGCTCTTGTTGACAGACGCTTCCATGACAACGAACGAAAAACGGATTGAACTGTTGTGGCTTCGCGCGCTCGGCAAGCCTGCCACGGACGGACAAAGGCATCTTGCAATTGTCCAGCTCCGTTCGAACACGGACTCTGAGACGGCCTGGGTGCGATTGTGTCACAGCATGATGGCTTCCAACGAGTTCCTGTTTCGCCGTTGAGGAGACGCCATGGACAATCGATCCGAGAAACTGACGCGCCGCGATATGCTCAGCAGATCGACGTTCGGGTTCGGGCAGATTGCGCTGGCCGGAATCCTCGCGGAGCGGTCCACTGCTGCTGAGACGGTCGCCCCAAAGACAGTCCGACGTGCTCACTTTGTCCCCCGCGCCAAACGAGTTCTACTGCTGTTTCTAACCGGAGGGCCCTCCCACGTCGACCTGTGGGATTGGAAACCGGAGTTGGCCCGGCGGTCGGGCGAGCCGCTTCCGTTTCCCCTACCCGACAACGATATGACATTCGGGGTCGACAACTCGAAGTTGCTGGGACCGTTGGCAAAGTTTCGCCCGTGCGGCGAGTCGGGCCTGTTCTTTAGTGACTTGATTCCCAACCTGGCCGGTTGTGCGGATGAGTTGTGCGTTCTCAATGGTATGTACGCAGACAACTCGGCTCACCAGCCTGCTCGTCGGCAGATGTTTACTGGCGTGCCATTGCACAGCAAACCCTCGATCGGCGCATGGGTCAGTTATGGACTCGGGACGGAGAATCAGAACCTGCCGTCGTTCATCGCTCTTGGCGGTCCCAGTTTTGAACGTGCCAGCGCGTTCCTGCCCGCGGAGCATCAGGGGACAAAATTCAGCCCGCCTTCATCCGGCTTGAAGGGCAATCCGATTCGACATCTTACCGACCGATCGATGTCCGCAAGTGACAAACGACGGCAGCTCGACTTCATTCAATCTCTCAACCGGTCCGCTGCTCGCAATACAGCCGGGGATGAGCAAATGGAGGGCATGATTCGGGCCATGGAGCTGGCGTTTCGCATGCAGGTCGAAGCCAGTTCCCTGGCTGATTTCACTCGCGAATCCACCGCCATCTTGAAACGCTACGGAGTCGATCAAGAGCCCACCAACCGCGCCGCACGCCAGTGCCTGTTGGCACGGCGGTGTCTAGAAGCGGGTGTTCGGTTTGTCAGTGTTACTCTCAGTTCCTGGGACCATCACGGCGACATCGCAAACTCTCATCCACAGAGTTGCCATGCTGTGGATCGGCCGATTGCCGGTTTACTCACCGATTTGAAGATGCGGGGTCTATTGGACGAGACCCTGGTCGTCTGTACCGGCGAGTTTGGACGCACACCATACTTTCAGGACGATCCCCGTCGCGTTGGTCGCCCCGGCCGAGAGCACAATCGTTATGGCTTCACAACGTGGCTTGCCGGGGGGGGAGTCAAGGCGGGATACCGCCACGGGGGAACGGATGAATTTGGAGCCGGTGCGGTGGACGGACGAGTTCACATTCATGACTTGCATGCGACGATCCTGCACCTGCTTGGACTGGCTCACGAGCGACTTACGTATCGCCATGTCGGTCGCGACTTCCGGTTAACTGACGTGCATGGTCGTGTCGTGCACGAGATCCTGTCATAGCGGTCGGTTCGGCAAGTCAAAGCGCTTCGGAAGTGATTCAGAATCAAGTAGGCCAGGCGGTCGTCTCTGGCGCAGCCACTGAGACGACTCCAAATGCAGCGCTGAACACCACGACCTTTGGGACTTTGGGACGCGAGTCCTCGCCACTTGGGTCGCAACTGGTCATTACCACGCCGAGATGACAGCAGGCGTGCTGATGGTCGTAGGCGAAACGGTGTCAGAAACCTGACTTCACTCAATTGACGTGCCAGTTCGGCAGTTTTCAGACATGTCGAGAATGATTCCGCCCTCATCGGCTCTGGAAAAGTCAAATCGACTTCTGACTGCTGGCAGCGACGAGTACTCGCCAGATGTCGCGTCTGCTGTTAACCCCGTTCAAAAAAGTTCGAGGAGAGTGGGTTACCTCCGAGCCACTGTGGAGGACTCGAACTTTTGTAAAGCGTTACTGTTTCACGACTTCCTAATTCGGGTCGCGCGCGAGTCGTTACGAAGAGCGT
>Ga0315332_10001821_pt1 | contig 11614 bp, 7 predicted proteins | sample M110034915metaG_FD_203455 | JGI IMG/M metagenome (GOLD analysis project Ga0315332, IMG submission 203455) | Ammonia-oxidizing marine archaeal communities from Monterey Bay, California, United States - M1 100m 34915 | ecosystem: Environmental > Aquatic > Marine > Intertidal zone | place: USA...
TCAACGGATTGAAGAAATTCGAAAATCGATTGGGATTCCGCATCGACTTCGTGATATTGGTGCAACTCGAGATCAGCTTGAAATGTTTGCCGACAAGACGATGCCGATTCAGCGATTATTTTGGTTGAATCCTCGCCGCGCCACACGAGATAATATTTTGGAGATTCTTAACGATGCGTTTTAGTCGAATCTTATTTTTTGTTTTAACACTTTGTGTAATTAGCGGTGTGGCTAGCGAATTTGGAATTATTGGGCACCGTATTATCGCGTTAGATTTCCAAGCAACCGGCGAAATTGTTGATGTTTCGAGTGTTTCAGCGGATCTTGTTGTTCCTGAAATGGAGCGAACGCAGCCTGCTGCTGGCAAAAGAGTACGCCAGACATTACCCAGTTATAAGAATACTGAAGTTTATCATTCGCTCTATTTGCCGAAGAAATGGCAGTCGGGAAAATCAAGTGTTGCTGCCAGCAAGTTGCCAGTGATCGTAGAATTTGCAGGAAACGGTCCCTATAAAAATGAGTTTGGTGATATTAGTACTGGGAAAGTAGAGCACAGTAAACTTGGATATGGGATATCTGCAGGTGAGGGGTTCATTTGGATTTGCATGCCGCTATTGAATGCCGCCGGGACCAAAAATGTAATGAAATGGTGGGGCGATGCTCCTGATTACAATCCACGGCCAACTGTCGAATATTGCCAGAAAACAGTAAAATGGGTATGTGAACATTACGGTGGTGATTTAGATCGTGTTTTACTAACTGGTTTTTCTCGAGGAGCCATTGCGTGTAATTACATTGGATTACATGACGAAAGAATTGCTGGCCTATGGCGGGCCATGGTCCTCTACAGTCATTATGATGGTGTATTGAAGTGGAGTTTTCCATTTTCTGATCGAGCATCCGCGGTTAAGCGTTTACATCGGCTAAGAGACTGCCCACAATTTATTTGTCATGAAAACACTAACACTAATGCCGGATTGGATCAAACAAAAGCGTTTTTAGATCAAAGTGGAATTGAAGGTGACTTTACCTTTTATCCAACGGGCTTTCGCAATCATAATGATGCATGGGTTTTACGTCCTAGTGATGCACGGAAAGCTTTACGAATTTGGTTGGATCAACATTTCGTAAGATGAAAAGACTAAGTTAACTATGGAAACTGAAGGGTGAATAATCGATGACACAACGGAAGTTAATCATTTTGACACAAGGGCACTCAGACCCGCATACCGCAAAAACTGCTTGTAGCGTGATTCGATATCGACGTAATGAAGTGGTGGCGGTACTTGATAGCACATTGGTTGGACAAGACGTCAGTAAATCTTTGGGTGTCGGAGAGGGTTTGACGATGGTATCGTCGTTGGATGCTGCACCAGAGGCAAACTGTTTGTTGATTGGTATTGCGCCTCCGGGCGGAAAAATTCCAGCCGCTTGGCGAGTAATTGTGTTGGATGCAATCAGTCGTGGAATGGACATTATCTCGGGGTTGCATGATTTTTTATCTGACGACGATGAATTTGTGACGGCAGCTGAAATAAATAACACGAAACTGATCGACGTTCGCAAAAACGATATTACAACAATCGCGCGTCGACCGGGGTTTCGTGAAGGTTGTTTTCGCGTACATACAGTTGGACATGACTGTAGTGTTGGAAAAATGGTTGTTGCTATCGAAATTGTTAAAGGGTTAAAGCAACGTGGAATAGATGCGAAGTTTTGTGCAACCGGCCAGACCGGCATTATGATTGAAGATGCTGGTTATCCTATGGATCGTGTGATTTCGGATTTTGTCAGTGGTGCGACTGAGCGTTTAATGTTGGAAAGCGAATTTCACGATGTGTTAGTTGTAGAGGGCCAAGGTAGTTTGGTTCACCCCAGTTATTCCGCGGTGACACTCGGAATCCTACACGGATGTTTGCCGCATGCTTTAGTGTTGTGTTACGAAGTGTTACGTGATGCAGTTACGGGCGTTGAACATGTAAAGATTCCGGATTTACCGGAAGTTAAAGCGATTTATGAAATGATGGCGAGTATTCACCAACCGTGTGAGGTGGTCGCCGTGGCAATGAATAGTCGACGAGTCGATGATGCAGCGGCTGCCGTGGAACGTGAACGAGTGCGAGAACAATTACAGCTGCCGGTTACCGATATATTTCGCTATGGAAGTGACGATATTGTGGAAGCGGTTCTGGCGGCGCGGGACCGTTGGTTGGCGAATTTGTCAGAGCAGGCGGGTGAATAATGGACCTGAAGATCCATCAATTTGATTTGCCACTGCTGCATCCTTTCACGATTTCAAGAGAATCGATAACGGTGCAGTCGACGATCATCGTCGAGTTAATTCAAGACGGGGTGAGTGGTTACGGGGAGTCGACAACCAATGCCTACTACGGAGTAACGGAGCAGTCGTTGCGAGATTCTCTGCAGCAAGTGCGTGCATTGATCGAAAATACTGAGATGTCGACGCCCGGTGAATTGTGGTCAGCAGCAAATGAACTACTGGATGACACATTTGCTTTGTGTGCTCTAGACTTGGCAGCACATGATTTGTGGGGGAAATTGCGAGGTGCGCCAGTGCACCAGTTGTGGGGCTTTAGTACGGATATGAATCCTCTAAGCAACTATACGATTGGCATCGACGACATCGACGTCATGGTCGCCAAGATGGCTGAATTTTCCGATTGGCCTATTTATAAAATCAAGCTTGGCACGGATCATGACATCGAAATTGTGACAGCATTACGTCAACACACGGATGCGGTATTTAGAGTCGATGCGAATTGTGCATGGACGGCCGAACAGACGATTGCCAATTCAGGTCCGTTGCAGAGCCTCGGAGTGGAGTTCATTGAGCAACCGTTGGCTGCCGATGCGATTGACCAAATGCCAACCGTGCTTGCTCAATCTAAGTTGCCGCTAATTGCAGATGAAAATTGTTTAGTACTTGAAGATGTACAACGGTGTATTGGTCGGTTTCATGGAATCAATATTAAACTCGTCAAATGCGGTGGTTTGACACCGGCGCGACAAATGATTGAACTTGCCCGTCAAAATCATTTGAAAGTTATGGTTGGATGTATGACCGAATCGACTGTCGGTATTTCGGCAATCGCGCAGATATTGCCATTGTTAGATTACGTGGACATGGATGGTGCGGCACTTTTAAAGTCTGACATTGCCACGGGTTGCCAAGTGGTAAACGGTGTTTGCCAATATCCGCTGACCTCGGGCAACGGTGTGACGTTAATTTCGAACTGCGATTGAACATCATTCGCATCGGTGTCCGTTGTCAACTTGTGTGAGTCTTGTGTTACAATAAATTCTATGGGCATATTGTTAAGATTATTCATCGGTTTTTTTTTGTTTGCGGTAGCGTTGTGTGGTGTGCGCGGGGCAGAGCCAATTCGTTTTAGTCGCGATATTTTACCGATTTTGTCGGATCGATGTTTTAATTGCCATGGACCTGATGAGACGCACCGCGAAGCAGATTTACGCCTCGATATTCAGCATTCTGTGTTTCAACAACGTGATGATTATGCCGTAGTTGTCCCTGGAGATTTGCGGGCTAGCGAATTAATTACTCGTATCACAAGTCGAGATGCAGCTCTACAAATGCCCCCTCCCGATTCTGGCCGAGAACCACTAAGTAAACAAGAACAAGATTTGCTACAGCGGTGGGTCAAGCAAGGGGCGCCTTGGGGGCAACATTGGGCATTTGAAAAACCAATTCGCCCTGAAATAGATAACTCGAAGATGCACCCGATTGATTTCTTTGTGCAGCGTCAACTAAAGCAGAATAAGATGCGTCCTGCTAATCCTGCGGCTAAGAATACACTTATGAGAAGGCTCTCGCTCGACTTAACAGGGTTACCACCAACACTTGATGAATTACGCGTGTTTGAAAAAGATAATTCGCCCGAGGCCTATGTTAACTTGGTTTCACGATTGCTGGCTTCAAAACATTATGGTGAACGGATGGCGATGTGGTGGCTTGATGCCGCTCGGTATTCTGATACGGATGGATATCAAGGCGATGCCACTCGTAATAACTGGCCTTGGCGTGATTGGGTGGTGTCCGCGTTTAATAATAACATGCCTTTTGACCAATTTACGGTAGAACAGTTTGCCGGAGATTTATTGCCCGCTGCGACCCCCGAACAAATACTGGCGACTTGCTTTCATCGTAATCATATGACAAACGGCGAGGGAGGACGGTTGCCGGAAGAATCGCGAATCGACTATGTGATTGACCGAGTGAATACGACGGGAACCGTATGGTTAGGATTGACGTTAGGGTGTGCTCAATGTCATTCCCATAAATTTGATCCTATTTCACAAAAAGATTATTACAGTCTCTTCGCGTTTTTCGACAATATTGACGAAGATGGTCGCGCGTCCGGTGGTGCCAAGCCATACATGAAATACACGTCTCCCTATGCGGCACGAGCGGTTACCGAGGCACAACAACTTGTTGCTGCTCGCAGTAAACGGGAAGGCGAAGTACGACAAGAGGTGGAAGACGGATTTGACCAGTGGCTTAGCCAAAAAATCAATGCTGTAAAAACTGGATTTAAGCCTTGGCATGTGATGCAACCCATCAGAATGGACTCTGTTGAGGGTACACAGTTTGTGATCTCAGACGATGGTATGGTCCAAACAACTGGCCCCCATCCGAGACAAGATGATTACCACGTGATGGTCAGTTCAGCCATCAAACGCATTACAGGGCTGCGACTCGAAGTATTTCCACACGATTCGCACACCGATGGAAAATTGACTCGCGGAAAAAATGGCGAGTTCATCATTACGGATGTGAAATTACAAGTGTTGCGCAAAGGCGATTCGCAGATACGTGATGTGGAACTTTCAGGCGCGATTGCGACAGCTGAAATGAATGTTGGTGGTCGAAATTATGGTCGTGTCAGCGGAACGCTAGACGATGACCCTCGCAACGGTTGGACCACACAGACTCATGACCCATTAAAATCCTATACTGCGGTGTTTGCCTTGGCGCAGCCACTTGTTTTGAAACCTAACGAAACTTTACGATTTGTGATGTTGCATCGGTCGACAATTGGGGATGCAAATACGGGCAGGTTTCGTATTGCATTGAGTGACCAAGTAGGCCGCGCTGTGCGATCTTTTGATAAGATGCCACTTGAACAACTCGCAAATGCACGTGTTGATAGGGCGGAAAATGTTCCTGCTGAAATACGACAATTATTGCTGGAGCAATTCCTGAAGGATCAGCAAAAATATCAGACTGCCAAACGACATCTCGATCGAGCCAAGAGCCAGTTGGCTGCTGCGAATAAAGCCGTTACTCCACAGAACGTGATGGTGTTGGCCGAGCGCAAGACACCGCGAACGACATTTGTACTTGAGCGTGGAGTGTGGAACAAGAAAGGTCCGGCAGTGACCGCAGATGTTCCCAAGTCAATTCTAGAGCACCAACTTGCGACCGCGGATACACCACAGGGTCGGCTAGATTTAGCAAAATGGCTCGTTTCCACGGAACACCCATTGACGGCTCGAGTACTTGTCAATCAGTTGTGGCAACTCTGTTTTGGCGCTGGGTTGGTGCGGACACCTGAGGATTTTGGGTTACAAGGTGAACGTCCAACGCATCCAGAATTATTGGATTATTTGGCAATTGAGTTTATGGAAAGCGGTTGGGATGTACAGCATATTTTGCGATTGATTGTAACAAGCAAAACATATTGTCAGAGCAGTGAGCTTGTTGCCGCGGCGATTGACCGTGACCCTGACAATCGTTGGTTAGCGCGAGGAGCTCGATTTCGCTTGCCGAGCTGGATGATTCGCGATGGAGCGTTGCGTAGTAGTGGTTTGATGAATGATGCACTTGGCGGACCGACGGTCATGCCGTATCAACCCGATGGGGTATGGGCGGAAATGTTTATGGGACGATTTCGCTATCAACCCAGTCAGGGCAACGCACAGTATCGACGCACGTTGTATGCATTTTGGCGGCGGTCTGCTGCGCCCACCTTTTTGTTTGATAGTTCCCAGCGGCGTATTTGTGAGGTGCGGCCAAGACAGACGAACACTCCACTACAGGCGCTGACCATGCTGAATGATCTGAATATTATGACCTCTGCACGTAACTTAGCGAAAAATGCTATTACACAAAGAACCGGTGTTTCGCAACAATTAGAATATCTATTTGAAGCGGTTCTGTGTCGACAACCAGATCGTAATGAGTTGACTGTTTTGGCACGCGAGTATGATGCTGCCATGAGGCACTATGGTCAGGGTGAATTTGGGAAAGAACAGGCCGTTGAATTACTGAGATTTGGTCAGCCCGAACAGTTTAGCGATGGGAAAAATATTCTGCTCCCAACGGAGCATTCAGCAAAGCTGGCATCCCTGATGATCGTGGCCAGCGTGATCTACAATTTAGATGAGGCTGTGACTCATGAATAAAACAGTAGATAATCTGGACTTAAATGTAAATTCAAATTGTAGCGCATCGTTGGAAATGGCACGGCGTTATTTTCTAGGGAAATGTACTGGTATTAGCCTTGGTGCAATGGCACTAGGTGTGCTTGATGAGCAAGCAGTCAGAGGGGGGGGAGGTCGCAGCGATGGCCGGCGGAATATTACCAGTGGCGATCGATTGTTAGGTCGAGGGGACTTGCCGAATTATACACCGCGCGCGAAAAATGTGATCTTTCTCACTCAAAGTGGTGGGCCGTCGCAGATCGAACTGTATGACTACAAACCAGAGTTAAAAAAATGGGCTGGCAAGGAACTTCCCGATAGTGTTCGTCAAGGACAGCGGTTGACCACAATGACCGCCAATCAAAAACAGCTAATTATGCCGTCGCGGACATCGTTTAAACAATACGGTGAAAGTGGCGCTACAATTGGCGAGTGGTTACCGCATATTTCAAAGGTTGTGGATGAGATTTGTTTTGTTAAGTCGATGGTGACCGACCAGATCAATCACGCTCCAGCGATGACAAAAATGATGACGGGACACCATTTGCCTGGTCGCCCGAGTTTGGGTGGTTGGACTAGCTATGGAATCGGCAGTGAGAATCAAAACTTGCCGGAATTCATTGTGTTGATTTCGAAAATGAAACGATCTAGTGACCAACCCCTGTATGACCATTATTGGGGAAGCGGTTTTTTGCCATCCCAGTATCAAGGCGTCAAGTTACGCAACGCTAAGGAACCAGTATTATATTTGCGCGACCCCGATGCCATGCCGCGACACGTTCGCCGGTCAATGTTAAATGGCATACGCGATCTTAATACGATGAGACATCAACAGACCGGCGATCCAGAAATTGAAACGCGAATCAAGCAATATGAAATGGCATGGCGTATGCAGTCGAGTATTCCGGAGCTCAACGATTTGAGTGATGAACCGGAGTCGACCTTTGAATTGTATGGTCCTGATTCTAGGCGACCAGGAAGTTACGCAGCGAATTGTATTCTAGCGCGGCGTTTGATTGAACGTGATGTACGTTTTGTGCAATTGTTTCATCCAGATTGGGATCATCATAGTCGACTGAGTTCGTGGTGTACCGCGCGTTGTCGCGATACGGATCAAGCTAGTGCGGCATTGGTTATTGACTTGAAACAACGTGGGCTGCTTGATGATACGCTGGTGGTCTGGGGCGGTGAGTTCGGGCGCGGCGTGGCGGGCCAGGGAGCGTGGGATAGTCCCGATGGCGGTCGCGATCATCATCCGCGCTGTTTTACGATGTGGCTCGCCGGTGGCGGAGTGAAACCTGGGATAACCTATGGTGCGACGGATGAATTTAGCTACAACGCAGTGGTGGATCCAGTTCAAGTACGAGACCTACATGCAACGATTCAGCATTTACTGGGAATCGATCATCGCCTTTTTACGCATCGGTTTCAGGGACTGGATTACCGTTTGACAGGTGTTGAGCAAGCAAACGTTATCGAAGCGATTTTAAAGTAGGATTTAATACTCAAAACGAAAGAGATATAGCTATGCGAATATTAACCTTTGTATTAATGATGGGTGTTGCGGGTGCAATATTTGCGAATGCGTTGCCAGCTACAGAAATAAATGATGTTTGGCCCGGATTAGCACCTGGTGAAACCACTCGCAATCGAGGCGAAATATTACCGTTTCGTGAAAATGAAAAACCACGTGTAACGCGTGTGGTGAAAATCTCGCAACCGACATTTACTGTTCATTTAGCAGCGCAGCCTAATGGTGCTGCTGCGGTGATTTTACCAGGCGGTGGATTTGGCAAAGTTGTACCGGATAAAGAAGGCACTGAGGTGGCACAATGGCTAAATCAGCAGGGAATTGCGGCATTTGTGCTGAGTTATCGTACTACTGAGGATAATCGTATTCCGGGTTGGGTAAAACCGTTACAAGATGCTCAGCGAATGATGGCTTTGGTACGTTCACAGGTAAAATTGTATGGACTCAAAGCGGATCGAATTGGGATCGCTGGTTTTTCTGCGGGGGGTCAAGTGGCTGCGAAGTTGCTATGTGATCAAGGTAAATTGAGCTATCAACGAATTGATGAAGTCGATGATGTTTCGCATCGACCGGATTTTGCGATGTTGATTTATCCATGGAGGATCTACGACGCGGCGACAGGGAGTTTGATTGACGGGGTAAAGGTTTCGGCAGATGTTCCTCCTACGTTTATTGTGCATACCGATGACGATGCATCGACTTCTTTGGGGGCGGTATTGTTTTACGCAGAGCTGAAAAAACTGAAGATTACATCGGAATTGCACGTATATGGTAACGGTGGACACGGATATGGTCTGCGAGAGGTTCCAGGTTCTCAAATTTCAACATGGACTAATCACGCCGCGCATTGGTTGGCCAAGTAGGTCATGAACTTTTGCAAACGTTCCCAATGTAAGTTGTACGACTATTAGCGAATACGTTGGACACTGTTGCCGGTGGGGCGGCGAATGACGTTTTTGAGTTCCAGCGAAGTAAGGGTGGCTAAGAGTTGTGGCATCGTGTGTTGTACCGTGGTGGGAAGTAGATCGATAGAGGTAGGTTCGCAGGGAATTAGTTCGTAGACCTGCTGTTCAAGGTCGCTGAATGGAGGCAGTGTAACCGGTTCATGGAGACTGTTGGGTGCACAAGTAAGCGTATGCTCCAGCGCTGTGTAGACGTCGGTTGTGTCTTCAATAAGTTGTGCTCCATCTTTGATTAATTGATGGCATCCTGCGGCGGCAGGCACGTCGACCATACCGGGAACGGCCATGACTTCGCGATTCTGTTCCAGTGCATGGCGGGCGGTTATTAGAGCGCCCGATCGCATTGCTGCTTCGACGACAATCACGCCAGCGCTGAGGCCTGAAATGATTCGATTACGTCGAGGAAACAATCGACTGTGAGGTGAATCATTAGGTAGAACTTCGCTGATTAAGAGGCCATTTTGGCGAATGGTTTGAGCCAGTCCTTGATGTTCACTGGGGTAAATGCGGAGTAGCCCACTGCCGAGCACAGCAATGGTGATTCCATAATGATCTAAAGTGGTTTGATGCACTGTGCGATCAATTCCGCGTGCTAAGCCGCTGACCGTACGCCATGCACCAACGGTAAGATCACGCGTTAGTGTGTGAGCAAGACGTATCCCGTATTGTGTTGCTTGACGAGCTCCGACGATGGCGATCGTATTTTGCGTGGGCCACTCGTGTTGCAACAATGTAAGGTTACCCTGGCAAAAAATCACCGGTGGTGGTGCCGGGATGTGTTTGAGTGGAGCCGGATAACGCTGGCTGGTATAGGGAACAATCTCGATGTCGTGGGATTGGCAAAGCTCAATCTGGTTTTGCATTTTGGCGCGAATAGTTTGGCTATCATGAATCGCTTGAATTGTCTTACCACCAATGCGCGGGATTTGCTGCAGCGCACTCGCAGGCGCCTTGAGAATTTCAGTCGCACTCGAAAAATGAGCGAGGAGGTTTTGGAAAGTGAGAGGTCCAATGCTGTTGCAAAATGTAAGCTGCAGAAAATCTAAGAGCATTCGCTGGTTCATGATTCGCCACTATTCCTCGAGAATTAATATCGTATGTAGAGTACCTTCGTGATTGGTAATTCGTAATGTAGGTTTGCCCCTTAAAAATGTAAACAAAACGGTTGTCACAGAAGTGACAATGAGTGCTATCAAATTGAATACAGTAATTTAACGGTTAAATATTGATGAACATTGAGATGCTGCTTAGATAGGCAAAAATCGCCTATATTGTAATGAAAACTACGTTGTATTGCATTAAAATCGAATCATGGCATACGTCTTGCATCACTATGTATTGATGAATAAGGATTTACAATCGTAAAGATGAAACGATGGATTTAGGGAGTATCCAATGAAACGTATCAAGATGGGTTTGTTAACAACTTGTTTGGCTATATGGATGATTGGCGATGTCGGCTTTGCTCAGGTGGACGATGTACCCGTTGCACCAGCGAATACTCCAAGTACGGTCACGGAAGATGCATCCAGTGATGAGGATATCGAAGTGTTAGCGCGGGGACCTGTCCACGAAGCTTTTGCCTCTCAAATAAACTACGACCCCAAACCTGGCATGATTGTCAGTAACACACCGCCAGAGCAGGTGGATGAGATTCCACCAGACTACAAACCGGATGGCGAGAACGTAATTTGGATCCCAGGTTACTGGGGATTTGACGATCAGCGTAAAGACTATGTATGGATTAGCGGTGTTTGGCGGACTCCTCCTGCCGGTCGTCGCTGGGTGCCGGGTTATTGGAATGAATTAATGAATGATCGTGATTACCAATGGGTATCGGGATTTTGGGCATCGAGCGAACGTCGCAAGATGAACTATTCAAATGCTCCACCGGAATCACTAGAAAACGGTCCCTCTGTTTCTGCTCCGACTAACAGCCACTTTTGGGTGCCTGGTGTTTGGCTCTATCGTGGTACCAATTACCGCTGGCGTGCTGGACACTGGGTCCGCTATCGCCCGAACTATGTATACATCCCATCACGTTGGATGTGGACACCTGGCGGTTATGTGTTTGTTGATGGGTACTGGGATTATCAAATGTCGGCTCGCGGTGTGATGTTTGCACCGGTTGTTATGCGTGCTCCTATTATGCGTTACCGCCCCAGTATTGTGATGGACATTGGCCGCTTTCATATGCACTGGTTCGTACGCCCGCGTTATGGGCACTACTATTTTGGTGATTATTATGATGCACGTTATCAGCAACATCACCACATCTATTCACATCACCATTTTCACTTGAACATGGGCTACGATCCGTTCTTTGCCTATAACCACGTGCACTATCGTCATCATCATGGCATCAGTTATTTGCACCATAGTTCAACCTGGCACAACTATTTCAGCAGCCATCCGTTGCATCGCCCAGCTCACACGTTTGGAATGCAGTTGAGCATTGGTCGTAATTATGGTGAGCGGTATTTCGGAATGTCGATTTATGCTCGACACATCGATCGATATCGTGTGCAAGATGACTTACATCGGAACTTTGTCCGAGTTGGCACTCAGTATCGTAATGCGTCAGTAAACCAATCGGCTAGCTATACACGCTTAGCCTATGAGCGTCACCGCATTGAGAATGGAAAATTGGCAACGGGTT
>Ga0315332_10001823_pt1 | contig 11613 bp, 6 predicted proteins | sample M110034915metaG_FD_203455 | JGI IMG/M metagenome (GOLD analysis project Ga0315332, IMG submission 203455) | Ammonia-oxidizing marine archaeal communities from Monterey Bay, California, United States - M1 100m 34915 | ecosystem: Environmental > Aquatic > Marine > Intertidal zone | place: USA...
AAAGCTCTTGCACGTTTTGAAATACAGGATGCAAACAAAGAATGGCACTGGGCGACAGCCGAAATTATGGGTAAAGATTCCGTCAGAATCTCCAGTAAATCCGTCAGTGATCCAGTTGCCGCTCGCTATGCCTGGGCAGCCAATCCTGAAGGAGCAAACCTCGTCAATAGCGAAGGTCTACCGACGTCAGTTTTTTCGACGAAGTAGAACAACGAAACAGTCGATGCAAAGTGACAGCCGTATTCGCCGCAAAGAAGGTCGAGCTTCGCCACAGCACGTCCGGTTTTTTAATTTGCATGTGGACCGTCAAGAGAGTGAAATGAGACAATGAGAAGAAAACGAATCACGATCCTGCTGCTTGCTGGCCTGACGATTACATCCACCACGTCGCGACCTCTGTTTGCTCAGGCTTCCAGGCCGAAAGTAAACAACGAAAAGCCCGCGAAGGTGACCGGACAGGTTAAGCGTATCCACCCGCATGCCCTCAAACTGATCCTGCAGGGCAAGACCATCGAAGCGATTGCCTACCTTGAAAAGTCTGAAGCATCGAAAGTGAACCCAGCTCACACGAAACTGCTGCTGGATATTGCCCATGGCAAGTCGGATGCCTGGCAATTTGACGCCAGAACCTGGCCATGGAACCGGACGCTTCCGGATACCTCGCTGAAAGAGAACGCTCCGACGGACCGGTTCACAATTGCGTTCGGCGGGGGTGCAGGATACGTGCCGGAGAACGAGCGCATGTGGAACACGATCGGCGCAATTGATCCTCGTGCCCTGCTGCTTCTGGGTGATAACGTTTACATCGACGATCCGGAAACTCCGGCAATGCAACTGTTCCATTACTATCGACGCCAGAGTCAACCGGAATGGGCGAAGCTCGCGAAACGCGTACCGATTTACTCGATCTGGGACGACCACGACTTTACCACCAACGACGGCTGGGGCGGGCCAGCCATCGACGAACCAGCCTGGAAACGCGACGTCTGGAAAGTCTTTAAAGGTAACTGGGACAACCCGTACTACGGTGGCGGCGATAAGAATCCCGGATGCTGGTATGACTTCCGCATCGGCAATGTCCACTTCATTATGCTCGACGGTCGCTACTACCGTGAGTCACCCAAGGCAGACGACCCGTCCATGCTCGGCCCCGTACAAATGAAGTGGCTCAAGAAGACGCTCACCCACAAGCCCGCGACATTTACGGTCATCTGCTCCAACGTTCCGATGGCTCCGAAAGTCAAACCAGGATCGAAAGACACCTGGGACGGGTACGACGGTGAACGGCAAAGAATCTACCAGTTCATCGCGGATCAACAGATTCAAGGGATCATCATTCTCTCAGCGGACCGGCACCGCTCCGACGCATACCGGGTCGACACAAAGATCGCAGGAATGTACCCACTGTATGAGTTCAGTTCGTCGCGACTCACGAACCAGCATGTGCACCCAATCATCAAATCATCACTGTTCGGGTACAACGAAAAACAGTCGTTCGGGCGTGTTGACTTCGATCTGAAAGCAGACGACCCGACGGTAAAGTACACGGTTATCAACATCGACGGCAAAGCAATTCACTCCCTGGCGGTGAAGCTGAGTGAACTCAATTTCGAGTAGGTCAGTCATAAGCGACTGCACTCGACGAAATTCCTGACCGTGATAGTCGTCCTGTTGTGCGCCGTCACTGCAAGAGCGGAAGAGAACCTCAACATCATCGTCATCTATGCTGATGACATGGGCTAAGGCGATTGCACGATCAACAACCCGAATCCGAAGATTCTCACGCCGAACATCGACCGCCTGACAAAAGAGTACGTGTCAAACATTACCGAGCTTCAGCAAAAGCTGGACGATGTCCAGACGGATGAGCAGAAGGAAGCCCGCAAAGCCGAACAAAAGCAGGCACTCGCCGAAGGGCTGAAAGGAGTGAAGCTCCGAGCGGCCGCTGATGCCGCCGCCAGAATGACTGACGAACAGAAGAAGCTGGTCGACGAATTGCGTCAGGTAATTTCAAAGCTGTCTCGTGAGCGTCGATCGAAACTTCACGCTATCGTGACGGACAAGAAACAGGACTGCCAATCACAGCAAGCAGTAAATGACAGACTGCACCCTCGAAACAATGAATAAGATATCTGATATGGAATTGCAAAACTTCAAACGGTCCCGGTGTATTGCCGTTTTCTGGCTTGGCATGGCAGTTGTCACGTTAAGCACGCAGGCTGCCGAGACCTTCACAACGTATGAACCGGGGAGCGTTCCGCAGAATGTGATTGACCTCTGGAAAGACTATGACGCTTGCAAAGAACCGCTCGACGTCACGGTTGTCAAAGAGTGGAAGGCAGACGGAGTTGTCACGCGGTACGTGACGTTCAATGTCGGATCGTTCAAAGGAGCTAATGCTCGCATCGCTGCTTACTACTCTTTTCCAGACAATGGAAAACAGAAGAACGCGGCATTCGTGTGGAGCCACGGTGGCGGGCAGCGAGCCGAACGCGGTCGCGGCATCTACTTCGCGAAACAAGGATTTGCGACAGTCGACATCAACTGGCTCGGTCGACCGATGGAGCCGGGAATCGATCTCAACACAGACTGGGGAAAAGTAGACCCGACACAGGGGCCTCGGTTCTACTCCAAAGCACTGCGGAAAGGCTGGAAGCGGAATCTTCAACCAGATGAGTTCTCCATCGATCCAGTCGCCAGCCCACGGAATTCCAACTGGTTTCTGCTGACTGTCGCGGCTCGACGGGCCATTACGTTTCTCGAACAGCAACCGGAAGTCGACCCTCATCGTATCGGCTTCTCAGGCTTCTCCATGGGCGGAATGATCACGGCTCTGACGGCAATCGATTCTCGGCTCAAAGCTGTCGCCCCTTTTGTAGGTGGCTCGGGGTTCAAATTCATGGACTTCCCCGGAGGTATTGAAGGGAGCAGTATTCGTGGACATTTCCAGAATCTGGAACTCTACAAGAGCACCGTCGACGCCAGCGCGTACTGGCCGCTGGTGGAATGCCCTGTGCTGTTCATCAGCTCGTCGAATGATTTTCACTCGACGTTTGAACGCATCTATCAGTCAATGGCCTTACTGAAACACAGCGACTGGCAAGTTTCCACCAACATTCACCAGAACCACGGGCCCGGTCCGGAGCAATGGGTTCTCCTGAACCAATGGTTCAACGAGCACCTGAAAGGAATCGATCAGAACATTCCTGTAACGCCACCATCGACATTCAAAGTAAGTGGCGACACGGCAACTTTTACGGTGACTCCCGCCGATCAGAATCGACTGGTGGACACGGAGATTTATTTCAGCTACGACCCCAATTCGAGAACGCGGTTCTGGAACAAAGCTGATGCAAAACGATCCGTTCCACGCTGGTCGGTGCAGTTGCCGGTCTACGATGATCTTCCGTTGTATGTCTTCGCCTTGTGCCGCTATCGCCTGCCGCAGTCCGTGCCGCTTGAGCGGGGATCAACCTCAACCTTTGTGTTGAATTCCGTTGAACAGTCAATTGTTCCGGAGTCGGTCAACCTGCAAGCATTGGCAAATCTGCCGAAAATCCGGACGACGTTCGAAGACTTCAGCAACGGCATTCAGGACTGGTCCACGAGAGATCAGCGGTCCATCAAAACCTACAAGTTTCAGAACCCGCAACTGGTCCGCTCCAACACAAAGAAGCTTTCCCTGACGATCGACCCGCAAGGCAAACGTCTGTTACTGCGACTAAACGCCGGTAGTAAATTCCTCAGCAGACAGGACAACCTTGGCGACTTCTCATTAGCGAAGAGAATCAGCGGTGACGGTCCCCAGGAAGTTATCATTCGCAGAGAAGACTTCAGGAGTACTGACAAAAAAATGCTGGAATGGTCAAAGATCGCGACGTTTGAAATCACGATTCTGGATGCAGCGACCAAGCAGAAAATTGATCTGACAAGCAATGCAGGACACGCTGTTTTACAGCGAATCCTGCTCGTTAACTGAGCGATTCTTCAGGCAGGTGTGTCAATCAGTTGATGTCTGGAATTCTGACAGGTTTCGTCCACATCCGGTCCCAGTTGTGAGTCGCCCAGTTGTCTCTGGTGGCATAGCTGCGGACGACAAACCGATCATTTTTCACACCTGCCTCGTTGATCAACTCGACGTAAAGAAAACCATGCAGTAGGCCCTGACCTTTGTTCGGATTGCGACGATCAGCCTTTGCAGCGGCCAGGTCATCGGGATCAAAGACGTCGACGCCTGATTCCAGCCTGGACGAGAACTGTTTGCCGTCCCATCGCAGACGTTTCGGTGGCGATCCATGAGTGTGCCCGTGAAATAGAGCAATCACGTTGTAAGCCTGTGTGATCTTCCACAACTCGGCAAGGTCCTCTTTCGGCCAATCGTACTCCGGACAGTTTGGATGCAGATGGAACGACAGAATGACCGGACGCCCGCTGTTACCGACGTACTTTGTTAAGTCGTTCTTCAGAAAACCAAAGCTGGCTCGAGGCGAGTAGTGGTGATCGTCGCGACGTTTCTCTCCCTTACCGACAAAGATTCCAAGGTTGACCAGATGCAAAGGCCCCCAATCCCATGAGTAGTGCAGCCCGTTGCCTTCGTTGTGGATTCCCTTTCGTTGCTTATTCCGCCGAACGATTTCGTCAATGACGAACGTGTCGCCCTGTGGGCCATCGTGATTGCCGTGCAATTCGTAAGCGGGAAACGGAATGCGTCCATCGTCCGGACCTACTCCAAAGTCTGAAATAAAACGCTCCCATTCGAACCGCTGCATTGCCGGATAAGGTCCACCGTTCTTGTCGGCACTGTCGATTAAATCTCCGGTAACAATAAGTCCCCGAATTTCACTGCTGACGCTCCCGCCGCCAAACTGTTGTGGGATGTCTCGACCTGGAAACTGTTTCAACAACTGAACCATCCGCACAGCCGCCTGCTCAGAGAACGGATCGAGCCGCGTCGGGGAATCCGACTTCTCGGCGAGATACTGCGGATCGCCTCCTACGAGAAACGCGACTCTATCTTCTGCTTCGATTGATCCGACAAGCAGCAACGGCGCAATTGCAACCGTCATAAGATGCAATCTCTGTTTCATTACGTACTCGTCATAAATCCGGCGTCATTGGAATTCAGCATTTCTAAGACTCGCTTATATCGGTCTCCGTCGCGGAAAAGAACACCGGACAATAAGCTTGTCGGATTTATGTGCCCTCATTGTGAGTGAACGCAAGTAATTTGCGAGAGCATGAGAGCTTGCTGAGAGAGTTCCTTTCATTCGGATCTTGTCCATGCGCGTCTGGCTCCTCGTTCTGACTATCAGTTCCACCACGCAAACCACTCGTGTTCTGGCTGATGGAGCGGAACAGGTTTTACTCGATGCATTTGAACTCAAAGACGTCTATTCGACGCCTGATAGCCCATCGCCTGTTCGGTACATGGCGCAAGCGGCAAGAAACGGCGTCATCGACCTTACAGCAACAAATGGATTTTTTGACAGGTGTTTCGAGGCTCGCGACCAGCGTCCTGGCCTGGCCAGTGACGACAGACTGATTAACAACAGATTCGGATACCTGATCGGCCGGAACACGGATGTCGGTGGAACTGCTCGATGGCATTTATGGTGCTCTCAACCCGGAAAAATTGAAGCCCGATTTTTCCTCCACGTTCCGCCTGACGAAGCAGGGCACACCTGGACGATTCGATTTGGTGATGATGCCCGAAAAATAAGCGTCAATGAATCTGATGCTTCCGGGCCACAGAAGCAATCACTGATGTTCGACGTCAAGAAGCCAGGCAAGGTGACATTCGCGGTCGATTGCTCAAAGCATTCGCCGCCGGCGAATACTCGTCTTCATTTTATCCGTTTAACGGGCCCGGCGACTGAGAAGGCAAGCCTGCTTAGAACACGCTGGCGACCTTCGGCAGTGCATGCACGCTACAGTGCACCGGCATCCTGCGTTGATCCCGACATGTGGGTGTTTGAAACGCAGGCCGTGAGCGATGAGTCGAGTTATTCGCCGCTGACCACGCCGTTTGGCTACTTCGGCACATCTCTTGTTAGTGGCCGAGTGCCCGAAGCGGCTGGATTCAACTTCTCCATGTGGATCACCGGGCGTGACGCAACCGAGGTTCCACCAATCCCTCATCTGCCGCAGTTGATCGGCACTGCACTACGCGACGCCGACTACAGTAGCTTTGGACACGAAGGCACAGGAATCAAATTCCGCAACGCGGTCGCCTATCCTCGCGGAGCCGATCGCATTATTCAGGCGATGCGAGTCACAATGTCCAACGGATTGACAACGTACTACGGATACTTCTACGACGAAGATGAAGGCCGCTGGAAGCTGTACGCTTCGGCCATCAAGCCGAGCAAACAATTGATTCGCGACCCCGATTCAGCCGACTCGCTTGATCACATCTCGCTGACGTCGACAGGTTCGTTCTGCGAGATTCCCGGTCCACCAAACCGCCAACGATCGGGAGACATCGTTCGCGAGATCAAACGCCGCGGATGGTTTCACGGTAGTGACGGCCGGTGGTATCGGGCACAGTTCCCAGAGAACACTCGGAAAAACAGAAAGGTTGAACAGGCCATCGCACAAATTAAACGTGGCGAACGGGTGATGCTGGATGCCAGACGCGTTTACTACATGGACGACTACTTGACGGCTGGATGGATGGGCATGGCCACAGGCGGAATTGAGTGCTACTCGCCGGAATTCCCTGGTATCACCACTCCGGGCCCGCAGTCGAAGGATGACACCGAAGTCGAAATCCCGGAGTATCTCACGAAAGAAAAGACAGCTCAGTTGTTCGAGTTACCTGTCGAGTTTGGTTCGTCACAGATAATCGATGTTACCGCAACAGACGCGACGATCGAGTATGATATCAGCAAGACCGGCCCTGACTCGAAAGCGATTCTCTACTACGGCGTATTCGACGCACTGACCTATACGCCCAGGCCGGACCAGCGAGGCTCGGTCGTCCAGAAACAGTTATTCAGCGTGGACAGAACCTGGCAACATGCCACTCCACAAAGACACGTCTCTCAGGGCATCAGTCGTTTCACACTTCGCAGCCTCAAACCGAGCACAACGTACCACTACCGACTGTTTGTCACTCACGATGAAGGCCAGAGTTGGGATTACCGTTCCTGGAGTTTCAGGACACGATAGGTTTGATCCAGTGCGTCGATACTCACAACTGGTTACTCGGCAACGTGATGACTGTTCCCCACTCGCGAGGGGCCAGAACCGCTACGCAATGATCTCATCGATCGGATGTCCATAGTCGATTTCCAGCCGCTTTCGGCCTGGGACTTCCAGTCGGTGTGGGTCGAGGCCGAGTTGCTTCATCACAGTTGCGTGGATGTCGGTGACATAATGGCGATCCTCGACGGCGTGGAAGCCCAGTTCGTCTGTCGCTCCGTGGACCGTTCCGCCTTTGATCCCGCCGCCCGCCATCCACACCGAAAAACCGAAGTTGTGATGGCCGCGACCGTTTGAACCCTGGCCGCCGGGAGTCCGTCCGAACTCTGAACCCCAAACGACGAGCGTTTCGTCAAGGAGTCCTCGCTGTTTGAGATCCTTCAGTAGTCCTGCGATGGGCTGATCAATCTGCTGGCAGTTCTTCGCGTGATTCGTCTGCAGATTACTGTGAGCGTCCCAGGCACCGGCACCGCCACCGCCGTGGTAGATCTGTACGAACCGCACGCCACGTTCAACCAGTCGTCTCGCTGTCAGGCAGAGTCGCCCAAACGACTGAGTTGGACCGCCGCTTGTCCCGTAGAGCTTGTGAGTCGCCGCAGTCTCGCCCACAGAATTCACAACATCGGGCACGGCTGTCTGCATGCGAAACGCGAGTTCGTAAGACTTGATGCGAGCAGCCAGCGCAGCATCGTGCGGATAGTCACCAGTAGTAAGGCGGTTGAGACGACCAAGCAGTTGCTGTGCTTTCAATCGCTCAGCCGAGCCAGCACCTGCGGCAGGGATAGCAAACGGCAGCGGGTTCTTCGGATCGACCGACAGAGTGACTCCATCGTGTTCCGGGCCGAGGTAATCGGCTCCCTCCGTCCCCTTGCCGCCGCAGCAGTCTCCAATCTTGTTCCCCATAACAATGAACTGTGGCAGGCTGTCATTCAGCGAACCAAGTCCGTAATGCACCCAGGCGCCAATCGTCGGAAAGAAACCGTCGAAGCGGTTTCTTCCCGTATGAAACTGCAGCTGAGCGTCATGATTGCTTGCCGTCGTCCACATCGACCGAACGATTGCCATGTCATCAACACAGTCAGCAAGATGCGGCAGCCAGTCGCTGACCTCGATGCCGCTTTCGCCGCGTTTCTGATAACCGACCTGCAGTGGATAGAGCTTATCGTAAATTTTCCCGTTGGCATCGCCCTTCACCAGCTCGATGCGATTCTTGATGTAGGGCGATTCGAGCACACTGGCGAACGGCGTATCCGGAATAGTCTTCCCGCCATGCTTCGTCAGTTCGGGTTTAGGATCGAACGACTCGACCTGACTGACGCCTCCAGCCATAAACAGCCAGATCACGCTTTTCGCTTTCGGAGCAAAATGGGTCAGACCATCCGGCGGAGCCCAGTTCGATTGAGCTCCAAAGCCGTCTTGCTGCAGCATCGATCCGAGCGCCAGCGACGCGAAGCCGGTACCGAGATCGGAGAGAAAACGCCGGCGAGGTCCTGCAGAATTATTCATCGGATTTTCCATCATCGGATTGTCACGAAGTCGTTGTGGTTCAACAGCACAAGGGCAAGCTGACGTCGCGCCTCTACTCCGCCATTGAACTCTGTAAGAAACTGAGTGCACTCGGCCCGTTCTTTCGAACTGGGGTCGCGACAGAGCACGTGTTCGAACATTGCTTCGACCAGGTCGCTGCCGTTTAGTGTGCTGTACTTTATGGCGATCTTCTGAGCCTGTCCGGCCGAGATTTCACTGTTAAACATGGCGAGCGCCTGTTGTGGAGCCACCGTTGATTTCCGTTGGTAGCACTCGTTGACCTTCGCTCCATCGAACAGGCTGAGGAACGTCATCTGCTGTTCCTTGTTCTGACGAAAGTACAGGCTGCGACGAAGAACTTTCTGCCCCTGCGTATGCTCGATGGGTGGGCCGCCCGTCGTCAGGTCGAGGCTGCCTCCCAGCGATAACACGCTGTCACGCACGACTTCGGCTTCCATTCGTCGGGCATTCATTCGCCACAGCGTATGGTTGTCGGGATCAGCCGCTCGCGTCACGGCCGATGCTTTGCTGGATGAAGAACTCAACCGAAAAATTCCGGACATGACAATTCGCTTGTGAAGCTTCTTCAGGCTCCAGTCTTCTTCCATAAATTGCACCGCCAGCCAGTCGAGCAGCGCAGCATGACGAGGTTTCACCGACCGTAGTCCGAAATCGAATGCGCGTTCCAGCAGCGGTGTGTCGAAGTGACGCAGCCAGACGTGATTGACAAGAACACGAGCGGCGAGCGGATTATTTCGGCCAGTGATCCACCGCGCAAAGGCGAGGCGACGGCCGGAACTGATTTTCGGATACTGTGGACCGAGCGCGGCGTACTGCTTTGAGTCACTGTCGAGCTGCTCTTTCGCAATAGCCAGCTTTTTCTGCACATCCGCAATCTGTTTTTCCGCCGCCCGAAGTTCAGATGTCGCTTTCGCAAGGGCCGCCGCCGTTGAAGTTTCCTGGTGCTGCCGAGCCTGTTCCGTCTTCAACCGGGCCTGGGCGACCCGCTCACAAAGCAGGTCGACAGCGTGTTGACGACTCGCGCGGCCAGCGATCACGGCGAGTCTGTCGGCATCGCCTTCGGCCAGTCCGTAGTTCACAGTGTCTGCCGCAATGCGTGCTTCGAGCGAGACTACTGCGGATTGCGTCACCTGACGATGCGCGAGGGCGACATTTTCATTTGCTTCAGCAACTTTCAGTGCAAGTTGCAGGTGTTTTCTCGTGAGCAGCTTCGGCGGTGTTGCCGAGCTTCCCGCAGCAGGCTCAAGTTTCGTTTCCTGTGACAACGTCGTAACGTCGAGCTGATCGAACTCGGCGGTCGCGGAGAACGCCCAGATTGAGATTCGGCCAGCTTTCCGTTTCGGCAGGTTGTATGCCACTTTCAGTTCGCCATCGATCAGCACGTTCAGCAACTGATCCTTCACGGCCAGCTCAAGCACGTAGTCCTGCCCGACCTTAACTGAGTGCGACGCTGCACCGCCGGCCGGGTATTGCCAGCGACCGTTGCTGCCCTGGCTGGTGACCTGCACCTTCGCCCCGGACACCGAAAGATAAACAGAGTTCATCGCCAACCCGTGCCCGTCAAAGCCGATACCGACAGACTTGTACGTCTCACCGCCGGTAATTCGTAACCGGAGCCTTACTCGAAAGTCTCGAGGGTGATCGACCGACGAAACCAGACGGTGTTGATTTGTCGCGCCGATTGACTGGACGATTCGCCCATCCTTCACCGACCAGACTCCGCCTTCCACATTCCACTGATCGGCATTCAGCTTCGAGAAGTCATCGCTCAGTACGAGCGTGCCAGGAGCAGCGGGCGTTTCTGCGATAGTCTTCTTTGAAGGATCAACGGGAGCCGGCTTCGGTTCCTTGAAATCTGCAAGCTTCTTTCTCGACACCGCCAGCCCCGCACGCGAATTTTTGAGGCCGGCGTCGGCAGCAGCGATCTGCGTTCTCGCGGCATTCAGCGCCGCATCGCGGTTTTCCTTTCGCAGCGCCGGATACCAGACTGTCACCGGAAATGAAACAGGCTCGACCGACAGATCGCCCAGTAGTTCCGGTAGACCGGGAAGCAGTGGATCTGTGGTTGGACGGTCCTCATTGCCTTGAAGAAATGTGAAAGTCTTTCGATCCAAATGAGCGTCGTAGGCCCGAACGAGCATTCCGTCTGTCGATCTGGCCGATGCCAGTTGTAGTGCGTCATCGCGGACGTCGTGCGTTTCAAAGATCGCCCGCATCCGATAGTAACCCGTCTGCTCGATCGGGTCGTACTTATGGTCGTGGCACCGGGCACAATTCACTGTGAGGCCAAGGAACGCCTTCGAAGAATGCTCGACAATGTTGTCCAGCCAGACGTTCCGATTGAACTTGTACCAGTTCCTCGCAAGGAACCCGGTTGCCCGCAGCGATGCCTGATCCTCGGGCGAGACCTCATCCGCGGCGAGCATCTCGACAATCATTCGGTCGTAACCTTTGTCGCTGTTGAGCGACTCGATGATCCAGTCCCGCCACCGCCAGATGTGCTCGCGGCTGTCGCGAATTTCTTTGCCGTAGCCGGACGGATCACTGTACCGCCAGATGTCCATGAAGTGCCGAGCCCACTGCTCACCATAGCGAGGACTCGCCAGTAAACGGTCAACCGCTTTCTCAAAAGCGGAGTCGGATTTATCTTCGAGAAAAGCCCGCCGTTCGACCGGAGTCGGCGGCAGGCCAGTCAGTGCGAAAGACGCTCGCCGCAGGATTCTCGATCGCGATGTCTGGCCGACCGCACTGACTCCGATGCGTTTGTGCTCAGCAGCAAGGAATCGGTCGATGTCACTACGAATCCAGTCAGCCGAAACGCTCGGCACATCCGCCTTGAGGGGTGGCAGAAAGGACCAGTGC
>Ga0315332_10001827_pt1 | contig 11602 bp, 8 predicted proteins | sample M110034915metaG_FD_203455 | JGI IMG/M metagenome (GOLD analysis project Ga0315332, IMG submission 203455) | Ammonia-oxidizing marine archaeal communities from Monterey Bay, California, United States - M1 100m 34915 | ecosystem: Environmental > Aquatic > Marine > Intertidal zone | place: USA...
CTGTTTTCTTACCAGCAGGCTTTGAATACTTGACCTTATTCACAAGTCCTTCCGAAACACTCAGGCCGGTCTTTGCAAGATCATCCTTAACAGTCTTTGAGTTTGCGCTGGGATTCGATTTCAGATAATCCCGAATCGATTGACTCTTGCTGCCGTCACGTTTCACGCCTTTTTTCGCCATTACTTCACACTCCGTAAGAATCGAAATCTCCGCCGCCCGCATCAAACCGGGGCGATCAACAACTATCAGTATCAGGGAAGCCCGTTCAGTGGCGGCATACTTATCGAAGTACCTACCCAAACACAAACGTGTTTGATGTACTGAGGCGATATTTTCTACCTGCTTCGAGCGGCTTACAACAATCACTGGGTACAAAACCGTAACTACGCGAACAAACTTACACGTTATTTGTTCAGCAGCCTGTCGCGAGCTTCGCGTACTGTTCTGTCAGCATCATTTATTGATTTGCCGAATGCAGTAATGTGTCCCATCTTGCGGCCTGGGCGTGCCTCGACTTTCCCATAAAGATGCAATTTCACATCGGTCGCCAGCAACGCACTCCAATTCGGAACCACATCATTCCACACGTCCCCCAGGATGTTGGCCATCGCTGCATTCGTATGCTGCGTTGCATCTCCCAGTGGTAGACCACAGATCGCACGCACTTGTTGTTCGAACTGGCATGTATTGTGTGCGTCAATTGTCAAATGCCCCGAATTGTGAGGCCGAGGTGCAATCTCGTTGATGAGAACCTGGCCATCCTTTGTGACAAACAATTCAACACACAACACACCGACAACATCTAAGCAATCAAAAACCTGACGAGCCACCTCAATAGCACGAGCGTTCACATCCATAGCCAGTCCGGAGGGACAGACTGTAACATCGAGAATGTGATTAGTATGCGTGTTAAGAAACGGTCCAAAGTGGGCAATTTCCCCTCGTGCATTCCTCGCCCCGACGACCGATAGTTCACAATCGAAGTCGACGAACTGTTCGACGATCGCCTGATTCGTCGCTAATTCGGTCCATATTTCTTGTACCTGACCAACGTTGTGAAGTACCGCCTGTCCCTTACCGTCGTAACCACTCGACGCTGTTTTAACAACGGCAGGTACCCCCAGCTCCAAAACCGCGGCGAGCAGTTCCTCAGCCGTTGTCACTTCACAAAACCTGGGAACCGCAAGGCCAGCATCCCGTAACGTCGACTTTTCGCGTATCCGGTTTTGAGCAACCGACAACACATATTTCGAAGGGTGAACCGGGCAATACTTCTGAATGCAGTCTGTCGCTGCCGCCGGAACATTTTCGAACTCGAACGTCACGACATCCACACTACGAGCAAACTCGGCAAGCTGTACAACATCGTTGTACGCTGCAGAGAATTCTCGATCGGAAACCTGCCCGGCAGGAGTATTCATATCCGGTGAATAAACGTGCACGCGATATCCGAGACGCCTGGCGGCAATCGCAAACATTCGCCCCAGTTGACCGCTGCCGAGCACACCGAGAGTGGCTCCAGGAAGAATTGGATTCGTCATAGGTGTGAGTCAGCAAGAATTATTTCGGTCTGATTCTGGTTAAACTTTTCCAGCGCTGCGCGCAGGTCATCGTCGGCCGTCGATAGAATTCGGACTGCAAGTAGCCCCGCATTCTTTGCTCCGGCAGCGCCAATCGCCAGCGTCGCAACAGGAATTCCACCAGGCATTTGCACGATTGAGAGAAGCGAATCCAGTCCTTGAAGTGCCCGAGTTTGAACTGGCACCCCCAGAACAGGCAATACGGTCTGCGATGCGACCATGCCAGGCAAATGCGCAGCCCCGCCGGCACCGGCAATAATAACTTTCAGCCCGCGTTTGACTGCAGACTCTGCGTACTCTGCCATCCACAGTGGAGTGCGATGAGCTGAAACGACCCGGCATTCATGCGGGACATCAAACTGTTCCAGCATGTCTGCTGCATTCTTCATGGTTTCCCAGTCAGAACGGCTACCCATAATGACCCCAACGATGGGAGATTTACTTGATGATTCGTTCATTCTTCAGTCCACACACCGGTATTAGAAAATTAAAAGCAGACTGTAAGGTGTACCAATCAGCGTTCAAGTGACGCTGAGCCAGCATAGCAGGAATTCTAATGGATCGGACGACTACGTGTGACCTTCTAAGCTGTCCGGCTCATCGCCATCTGCGACGAAACCGGCATCAACTTCAGGGGGCTCTGTCGCCGACAAATTCCCGTGGGTTGCAGAATCGATCGACGACTCGCCAAAAGCGTCGTCACCGATCCGCCCTTCGTCCCGTGACGCATCTGACAACGGCGGCATCACCCAAATCTCGCCAAAGTCAGCATCCTGCTCAGCTCGAAAGCTGTGGTGTCGCAGCAATTCGAGAATTGCGAGAAAGATGCCAACAATCTGGCTCTTGCGGTTGGCATCGTCAAAAAGGGTCGTAAATGCGACCCGATCTTTCTCTCGAACCAGCGTTCCCACCCGCTCAACGTAAACATGCATCGGCGTGTCGTCGTCGCGAATCTTTGATTCCTGTTCCAGAATTTTTTTCTCAAGAACGCGAGCGATCGCACTCACAAGATCCCACAACTCGACTTCTTTTATCAAATCCGCCGCAGGTTCATTCCCAACTCGCGGCCGATCACTGGAAATCCGCGGATAGCGCTCCTGCCATTCAGCTGCGTGCTCTTCCAAAGCAGCCGCTGCCTGCTTGTACTTACGATACTCAAGCAATCTCTTGATCAGATCGCTACTAGGATCGTCGTCAACGATCTCGCCTTCCGGACCTTCTTCTTCCGGAACCGGCAATACGACGCGACTCTTGATCTCCGCGAGCGTACTGGCCATAACCACAAAGTCGCCAATCATCTCCAGGTCCAGGAACTCCAATAGATCGATAAACTTCTCAAACTCATGAACAATCCTCGCCAGCGGCAGATTGAGCGGATCAAGCTCGTCCCGCCGGACCAGGTACAAAAGCAGGTCCAACGGTCCTTTGAAACAATCGAGATCAACTCGGTACATTTGCATGAGTGGCCGAAGAATTATCGTGAAGTGACGACGAAAGTTTTGGCGAATCCTAGCGGCAAATCAGTTCTCAACGTGATACGTGATTGATCAACCGTTGCGATACTTACCAGATTCCTGTTTAAACCTAAACGGCTGTGGCTGCAGGCATCGCTCGCTCAAGAGCGGCCGACGCTGCTGATCGTACACGTTCGTCGACGTCGCGAGTTGCCTCTTCCAGCGCAGAAACCGACTCCAGACTTGGGATGCAAATTGAGTCCAATGCCTCGACACCAGCATGTCGAACTTCTGCCACTGAATCGCCCACAAGCCTCACAAGCTGCGGAATCGCCTCACGTGATTCCTGGCCGAATCCCGACAAAGACACTGCTGCTCGAAGGCGAGTTTCCGCATCCGGGTCAACGAGCGAATGGGCAAGCGTCTGTACGATGGCACCACGAAACCTTTGAGTATTTCCGAGTGCTGCCACGACTTTGCGGCGGACTTCCGCTACCGGATCAGCAATAGCATTCACTAGCTCAGCCACGGATTCATTGATGGCCTCCGGAATCGCAGAGATTGCCACGACGGCATGACCCCGAACATCGGCCGCTTCATCACTCAGTGCCCCTTTCAGCGCAGAAACGATGTCTGATCGTCCGGTGCCAAAACCTCCAAGTGAACGGGCAGCCTGACGCCTGACTGTAACATCTTTGTCACTCAAAGCTGCAACAAGAGCAGTCAACACGTCATCGTTCGGTTGCCCGATTGCCCCTAACGCTCTGCAGGCTGCCGCACGGACTTTCCGATGATCTTTTCCCGCGGCTTCCGCCAGCGTCTGCGTTGCCTCAACAGCAACCGGTCCTATTGCTCCCAATGCGTTGACCGCGGCCTGTCGACATGATGTCACTGGATCGTTCAGCAAGGTTATGAGTCGCTCTACCGAATCTGCGGCCACTGCTCCTAACCCTCCAAGTGTCAGAGCGGCAGACAATCGCACATCCGCGACCGAGTCACCCAGTCTCTGAATCAGCAGCGGCACGGCCGCTGCGTCAAATGAAGGCGGCAGAATTTTTGCACTTTGGTGTGGATTAAACTCACTCAACCTGACATCAACCGGCACATTTCGCGTCGGGTCTCCTGCCAAGGGCTCTGGCAAATTCGTTGATCGCGCACGAACGACGCACTTCATCTCGGCAACCGTATCCTCATCGTCAAAGACGAGAAGGCATGGCAGGTCGCCAACACTCACTGCCGCCTGAAGTGCAGCTTGAAAACCGGTGGGAGTCTGGCTCCACTGATCCGCAATCGGAAGAATTCGACGCGTTTTGATCAGACACTGAAGTAAATCATCGTCCAGGTTTGCCGCGACACCTGGCATGCGACAAAGTTCATTCCGAACAACCTGCAACCAGTGAGACAACGTGTCGGCAGACCTCCCACTGGCCCGGAGACGCTCGACACAATTCCGATCAAGAATCACGGGAATTGTCTTATGCGACAACAATCGATGCCCACGCTCTGCATGCATGCACTGCTGCACGACAATGTTGAGCACCTGTTCGTTCCATTTACGTCCATCGCCATGAAGTGCCAGGACAAAGGCCGTATCAGGCAGAATCGCTCGAACAGTTAGTGAATCAGCGATAGCGATTGCCTGCCCGTCGACTCGCACAAGAAGATCACGATCTCCGGCCTCGACGCCACGAGCGCCGCCCGACAGCCAGTCGTTAATCGCCGACGAGTGCCCTTCAAGCCATTGATCAGCAACCCACGGGTGCCCAGCAAAGGCCCTCACAAATGTGAGATGTGCAAGAGTCAGCGGAACTCCACCCGAAAATGGAATCCGACCCAACCTGATGTTCCGCATCGATGCATCGATATTAAACAAAAACCGTCGAGCTCCAAGAAGCGCGAACGACCAGACACTTAACCAACCTACAAGCCACAACTCGGCCAGACCAAGCGGCCAGAGAATCCAAACAGGAACACTCAGGCCAACAAACAAAGCACTCAACAGACTATCCGTGTTCAAATTCCCGGCACCTGCTGGTGACGTTGCATCTTCGATCTTCGTCATAGTGTTGCTGGGCGCAGGTTGCTCTGCCAAGTTTTTCACAGCCGCGTCAAACGAATCAGCTCCTACCGTGGTCGACAAAAGTAGCCCGCACAACACTGCCAGCAAAGTGAGGTTCCAAATTCGATGCATGTCTAAGTCACCTGATCTCGACGATTGACTTCCGTCGTTTTTTCGACGAAGGGCTATTAAACAGTTTCATCCGGAGATGATCCGTCCGCGAACTGGTCAGTTGGTGGTCCCGAAAGTTGCCGTAGTTGATCCTGCAGACTACTGAGCTTTGAGCGGTATGTTTCCAACGCCTGACGACGACCCTCAATCTGCGGCTCACCAGTAACCTCGACGGGCATTTCATCGGCCTGATTATCAACAGTCCCAACCCACTCGGACTCGCGTTCATCCGAGGCGTAGACGATCTCCGCCGAATCTACATCTGTAGCCGCGTGAGCAAGTACGCCATAACTGGCAATGCGAGGCCGAAATCCCAAACCTGAAACGCCGCCGGTTTCCGACGGAGAATCAAAACGCCTGATCAGATCACTGGACGGAGTCTCGACGAGTGTCGCATCCTTGCCAGGTTCCCAGGCGACCAACTGAGCATCAACAACCCCCTGTTCTTCAGCAATTGACTCTTCGCCACTCTCTTGAGCTTCCACCTGCAATTGGTCTTCTACTGGCTCATCTGTATGTGCGACACCGTCGACCGATGAACTGTCAGCATCCAACTCCAGCTCAACAGACTCGCATTCAACAGACACCGCTATCTGAGATAATGAAACTGGGGCATTCGACTGATCGTGCAATGCGTCTACGTACGTCATCCCTGGCAAAAGACTCGTCGCGGCAACACGCAGTTGGGCATCCATTTGACTGAGACTGTTTCGAAGGACGCTGCGTTCCTGCTCGGTCTGTTTCCGGTTGCGAGACATCTCGTCATTGAAGTCGAGTTTCTCTCTCTCAAACAGCTGACGCTGGACGTTAAGGTCAGCGCGAGCCCGTTCCAGTTCGGCTTCGTGAGTCGCGCATGTTTGCGAAAAGCGTTCCTTGTCCTGAGCGATCTGCTTTGCACACAGTTCACGAGCAGAACGAATCTCATGGTCCGCCTGCTGCATGCGTGCTGCCAGTTCATCCTTATGCTGCTGAAGATCCTCCGCAAGAACTCGTTGCCGAGTCGTCGACTCCTGCTCAGCCTGCTGCAGTGATACCTGATGGTTCCGCCACGACTCTCTCAGACTTTCCTCATTCTCAGTACGTTGTTGCTCAAGTTTGCCGACCCATTGCGTACGTTCGACTTCAACCAGGCTCCGCTCAGCTCTCAATCGATCCGCTTCGGTTTCCAGTTCGCTTCGTTCAACTTGAAGTATGGCCGCTTCCCGACCTCGCTCGCGATACCAGGCAGCACGCTCCGATTCAAATTCTTTTGTCAGATTCTCGAAGTTAGCAGTATGTTCTTTGATCAACCTGTCTGCGTCTGTCATACGCTCATTGACAAGTTCCTGTGCACTCGCCTGCTCCTGGCGAAGAGCCACCCGCATGTGCTCCTGATGAGTCGCCCACTCTGATTTCTCACGAGCAAGATGAGCGTGAACTTGTTCGGCCTCACTTTCAACGACTCGCTTCAAATCAAGCAGTTCGTCCTGTTCCCGCGTAAATTTTTCGTTCCATTCTCGACGCTCTGCGTCCAGACGCTCGATAGTGACGTCACACTCTTTTGCAAACTCCTCGCGCTGCGTTGTAACTTCAGCCTGTAGTTTCTCGTTTTGTTGTCGAAACTCGTCACGTTGCTCAAGACGCTCCAAAGCAAGCTCTTCGCTTCGGCGAGACTGCTCCGCCTGCCACGCCGCTCGTTGAGCAGTCAGCTCCGCCATACGCTGATCGCATTCTTCGATTACAGACTTCGCACGGTCGGCCCGTGAGTCATCATGAATACTCAGTTGTCCCTTAAGGCTGTCCAGTTCGACCGTATATTCGCGGCGAACGTCGATCAGTTGCTTTTCAAACTGAGCTGCCCGGTCGGCCTGGGTTCTCGCTTCAGAGGCGAGACGATCCATATCTTTTTGCGTCAATTCCCAGTCGGATGAAATGCTCCTGCGAACTTCGGTCTGAGCCTTTAACGCTAGTTCGCGAGCCCTTACATCGAGTTCTCGCTCACGCTGATCCAGCTCATCTTCCCGAACTTTCACCTCGGCATCAACCTGCGCAAGCTGTCGGGTTTGCTCCTCGATTGACCGCACCTGCATGGCATGACGCTCCGTCCAACGGCTCTGTTCCTGAACCAGCTCTTCCATCAGTTCTCTGCGAATCACTTCGGCATTGCTGTTCGACTCAGTCGTTTCCAATGCTTCTGGCAACGGAGCGTCCTTAGGCCCATTGAATATTCTAAGTACGTCAGGATCCAGTCCTTCAGCCGCTGGTGAGCTGCCAAACCGAGCCCACTCTCCGTCAAGCTCGGAATAGACATCGCGGCCAAGTTGACGGCCAGCTGAATTCGAAACGGCAGTCCCCATCGACTCTGTCTGGTGGTCTGCACTGCCTTGACCCGCCGCGGACGCCGTACCATGAGCAGGCTCGCCTGCCTCGACCTGCAATTCCTGCTGAATCCGAACAGCTAACGCTTCCGCTTCGCGCAAAAATTGAGCTTCATCCGGCCTCGAACCTGCATGGCCATCATTGTCAGAAAACGCTTTCACTAATCGACCCATCTTGCGTTTCTTCCGTAAAATCGCGACAGGAGACGAAATGCGCGCGGAACCGCGCCATCTTCATTAGCGATATCGGAAGCCGAGACCGTTCCGGTTGAGCAGAAGTTGTCGGTCCGAGCAAAAAGGTAATCTAGGAAGATTTTTCCGGCCGAGCAGCCATTCAAGAGGTCAAACCACGCTTCAAGAAACCATCGCCAACAATCACACCAAGCAGTCAGCCAACTGCCTTAAGAGTTTTGCAACACAAACAGGCTTCAATTTCTCGCGTGCACATCGAACAAACCGAGATATGAAGGTCAATGCTCGATCAGGAAAATTGAGATAGCTTCCGCAAGCGTACGGACAAAGCAATCAACAACAAGAACGGATCGAAAACAGCCACCACCGGCAACATCCGAACCGTTTCGGCCACCTTACGATCTGGTGTGGTAAATTTACCCACCATGGTGGCGACTCCAGGAAAGCCAAGGACAGTCCAGATAAATTGGCATTGCATAGTTAGCGATGAGTTGGGTGGGTCAGAAGAGACGAAGTTGACATAACTTCATTCCCGAATTCTGAATCAACGGTGACTCTCCCGCATTTGGCAACACAGCCATCACCGGCTGTCTGGATGGTGCTTCTTGAAGGCAGCAACCATTTCATCGTGGATACGTTGCTGGAGTTCTGGTGGCAGCAGATTGAAATGGTCTCGTCCAGCGATAATCTCCACCTGAGCGTCGCTGCCAAGCTTTGCTAACGACTCCTTCAGCAGAATCGTCGCTCCTTCCAGGTAGAATGTGTCCTGATCGCCCATGAAGATATGCAGCTTGCCGCGCAGTTTCGGTTCGTGCTGCTTCCAGTTACTTTCCAGGATCAACCGGATGTCATACTTCTCCCACGTCCTGGCAACGTCGGTAAACACTTTCCCGGAATCGCGATCCCAGACGAGCTTCGGTTTACCATCTTCTCCTCGTGGACTGAAGACTGCCTCAAAACTGTGAAGCTGCCCACCAGATCCAAGCGCCCACTCCATATCGGCGAAGCCCTTGTACCAGAGCCGAACCTGTCCACCAATTCGAGCGAGCGGACGCGGCTTTCCGTCAGCGGTCGAGTACATATTCTCGTTCGCCGAGTAGAGATTGATTCTCTGAAAGTCGCGAAAGTCAACCGGGTCCGGAGCCGTGCTCCACACGCCGCCGAAGTGACCTGGATACGTCACCTGAAGCCAGAGACTACTCCATCCGCCTGATGAGTGACCAGTAACAAAACGAGCCGTGGGTTTGGCTATGCTTCGATACTGCTTGTCGAAGGCCGGCAAAAATTCTTCAACAAGACTCTGACCGCGCGGACCGTTGTTCGCCGAATCGGCAAAGACGTGATGCCCGAGCGGGCATGATGGATCAAGCATTACCCGAATAAACTCAACACCGTCATTCCCCAGTTCCACATTAGCCTGGCCACTCGCGCGGTAATTGTGATCGCCGCCAAACCCTGGAATTTCATAGATGGTCGGGTAACGTCGTTCCGGACTGGTTGCATAACTGACTGGCACGGTGACCGCCGCGCGAATGAAAACATCATGGCCATAGAAATCGCTCAGTAGATTTGATTTGACTCTCAGCAGCTTTGACCATTGCGTCTCCTGAAACTCATGTTTCGGAGCGAGCGCATTGATGATCAACTCGGCCTGCCGCCCTTCTGTTTCAACCGTTGCAGTTGCACTGAAGCCGTTTCCTTCACCCTTGCCAATCTCCCGCTGCCATGCATTGAACCGGGCAACTGCCTGCACTCGAAATCCCGACAGTTCCAGACTGGAGAATGCTTCCGGGTAAGACCGCATAGTATCCGCCACACCTGCTGACGACGAAGCGCCGCTTGCAATGGTCAACAATGTGTCCGGTGCCCAATTCTTGACTTCCGCGGAAACAAACAACTCAGGACTGAACCAACTCGGACCAAGGCGAGGCTCGCGATCTCGTTTCGTAAAGATCAGGTAGACTCGACCTGAATATGGAGTCTGTCGAACAGCCTTGGAAAATTTGATCGGAAACTCCCATCGATCAGCCGCCGACGCCGCACCAAAACCGCGACTCGCCATCGAGACGGCAATAAGACACAGAATTGAGATTGTATGAGCAAACCGCGGCATGACTGAGCCTCTCTTATGAGCCATCGCCGAGAACACCGGCGATAGATTTTAGCAGAATTCAGCGAAGAATCAGTGAGTCAGACAGCGGTGTATCGTAACCCGCTCGGCAACTCAACCGGCAGCCGACGACCTGCCCATCCTGTCTCGCGATCTAAACCTGATTTAGCCATTTTCGAGGTCAGGCACTATCATGCGTCTACGTTATGCTTAGCGTAGATTCTGGTCAATTTCCCGCTCACAGGCTCTACAGAAATGGATTCTGAAGTTACAGCGATTCTCACTCTGGCCGTCTATTCGACAATTGCCCTCGGACTGGTTACGCAAAGTATTCTTCAGTGCCGCGATGGCTGCGGCGTCTGGTTTCTTTACGTTATTCAACGAATTTATGGCGGGCTGATTTTCCGATGGCGTTGCAACAATGGCCCGTGTCCAATCCCAGCAGAAGGAAGCGGCCTGATCATTGCCAATCATCGTAGCCCGGTGGACCCCATGATGATCTGGACTAACCACCATCTCCGTGGTAACGCAAGCGGCGAATCACGAAACATTCGTGTCGCTGGATTTCTAACCGCAAGCGAGTTCTGCAACGTCACCGGAATGCGATGGCTGGTCCAAACGATGCGATCAATTCCAGTCAACCGCGACGGTCAGGATATGGCCCCCACTCGCGAAGCGTTACGGCGTCTCAAGAATGGCGAACTGGTTGGCATATTTCCTGAAGGAGGCATCAACTGGGGGACTCGTCTTCGATCAGCAAATCCTGGTGTCGCGTTTCTGGCTTTGAAGAGTCGCGTCAAGGTTTACCCCGTTTTCATTCACAACGCCCCACAGCCAGCGACCAGCATGATCGCCCCCTTCATTTACCGGTGCCGCGTACGAGTGAGTTATGGTGAACCGATTGATCTGTCTGAATTCCACAGGAAGAAGACAACGCCGGAACTTCTCAACGAAGTAACGGATCTTATTATGTCCCGTCTGGCGGAAACAGGAGGCGTCGACTACACCCCCGTTGGAATGAAAGACGAAGAGGGTGCAGATCGCCGTGTTGTTCCCAACACTGCGAAGGATCAACTCTCTGCTTAGTTTCGACTAAATTGCAGGTACGTCTCAACGCAAATCAATTTACAGAACAATGTGGTTCATCGTGACGCCCCCTGCAAAGCTCATGAAAAAGGTGACCTGATAACGATGTTTCTTCGGCGAGTAGACGAAGTCCTGACACGCACCTTCCGATCGCCAAGGAATCCACCGCGGCGCTGGAAGCGACTCGCCCAACGCATTCACCTGGCCGCGGCGAAACTGCATTCCCAATCAGACACCGACATGCGTCAAGCTGCTGCGGCGCTTCGTTATCGAGCCCGAACTGGTGAACCGCTCAGCGCTCTCCTCCCAGAAGCATTCGCAGCAGTCGTCGATGCGTCGCGCAGACATCTGGGTCTGACACATTACTACGTTCAGATTCTCGGGGGGATCGCTCTACATCATGGATGCATTGCCGAAATGCAGACCGGAGAGGGAAAAACTCTAGTCGCAACCTTACCGGTCTTCCTGAACGCTTTGCGAGGCATGCCGATTCACGTCGCCACTGCGAACGATTACCTCGCGCATCGTGACGCCAACTGGATGAAACCAGTTTACGAATCTCTGGGGCTGACCGTTTCATCAATCACCGGCG
>Ga0315332_10001831_pt1 | contig 11581 bp, 7 predicted proteins | sample M110034915metaG_FD_203455 | JGI IMG/M metagenome (GOLD analysis project Ga0315332, IMG submission 203455) | Ammonia-oxidizing marine archaeal communities from Monterey Bay, California, United States - M1 100m 34915 | ecosystem: Environmental > Aquatic > Marine > Intertidal zone | place: USA...
CCATAGTCTAAAATTTCTAGTCCCATTTCTTCATTCTCTTGATGGATCGCCGCATTTGTTTTCTCCGGTGACTCTAGATAAGTTTGCCATCCTCGCTTACTTGCACGGACCATTGCTGCAACCAACTGAGGATTCGTATCTACGGTATCACTACGGGTAATTAGCAAACTCGCATAGGGATTAAACCCTAATTCAGAAACCATCAATACATGCGGGTCACCACCTTGTTGTTCCGCAATAAATGGTTCGCTGAACACATATCCCTGCTGGGCAAAATTTCTGTCATTCAAAAACACAGACATACTACCTGGATAACCAACCACCCGAACACCCTCAAGCGATAATTTTTTCTGCATGTACAAAGCAAACGCTCTGCCCGCGCTCAAGGCCACCGTCATATTTTGCAATTCATCCAAACGCTCGATACCAGAAGACGCATGCACCATAATACACCGCGGACTCATTTGGATTGGAGCAAACAGTGCGGTGACATCCGCTTCTTGGTTTCTTCCCGTGAGCACTTGGTCTGCGTTGCCAATAACAAACGTTGTTTGATTTGCAACCAATTTTTGAATCACGGGACTTCCCGGTCCACCGGGAATGATTTCTACATCCAATCCTTCGGCAGCAAACAATCCATGTACTAACGCGGCATAATAACCACCATGCTCCGCTTCCGGAAACCAATTTAACTGCAATGTCACCTTTGTCAGCGATTTATCATTGGTGGCAGACATCGGATCCGTATTTGCCTGCACCCCCTCTTCGGAATCCCTAACCTCACTACACCCAACAATAAATCCTACGCTCGCTGTTATTAACAAAATCCAGCGGCAAAACGTATTCGACATCTTTGGCATTTATCACCTCAAAATTGTAAAAGCTGCGCCCATTTGACAATTAATCCATACACATCGTTCTAGATTATAGAGTATCATCTAGGAAGAGACATTTTTCTGGAGATTAGACTATGCAACATATTATTGTTTTAGCCGATGCTAGTGGCATTATTTGGACTGTTATTTTTGGGTTCGGTGGCATCGTCGCGCTCTCCATATTCATCATCGCATTAAAATATGGCGCGCTGTGGTTCGAGGGCTTTAATTGTGGGGCACAAATTGGCTTACTTGAACTAGTTACCATGGGGTTTCGACAAGTAAATCAAAAAGCCATGATGAAGGCCAAAATCAAAGCAGTCCAGGCAAATCTACCAACCGAAGCTAACGCTCGCGGTGATACGGTCCTCGACGGGCGAATTGTCACCACTAAACGACTCGAAGCACATTACTTAGCCGGTGGCAATGTGTTGCGAGTGGTGGAATCGTTAGTGGCTGCCGCGAGTGCTGGCATTGACCTCGAATTTGATCAAGCCGCCGCTATCGACCTCGCTGGACGTGATGTTGTGGACGCTGTTCGTACCAGTGTTGAACCTAAAGTCATCCATTGCCCCGACCCAGAACGTAGTGGCAAAACATTTTTAAGTGCTGTCGCTCGTAATGGCGTTGAGCTAAAAGTACGTGCTCAAGTGACCGTGCGAACCAATCTTGCACAATTGATTGGGGGTGCAACCGAAGAAACAATTATTGCTCGAGTCGGTGAAAGTATCATCTCCTCAATCGGATCCGCCGATGGGCATGCCGCTGTTCTTGAAAATCCAGACATGATCACCAAGGCAGTGCTCAATCGAGGATTAGATTCCCAAACCGCTTTTGAAATTGTCTCGATTGATATTGCCGATGTTGATGTTGGCGAAAATATCGGTTCGCGATTGCAAGCAGATCAAGCAGAGGCTGATACGCGGGTCGCTCGTGCTGAAGCTGAGCAACGTCGGGCAGAGGCTATCGCCGTTGAACAAGAAATGAAAGCGGCTGTCGTCGCCAATCAAGCTCAGCTTGTGCTCGCAGAAGCACAGGTACCGCTAGCAATGGCCACCGCATTCCAATCCGGTAAAATTGGATTCGATGGAGGGTCTCCATCGTGATTAGAGGTCTCATTCTGACAACTGCCGCTGTAATTATCGGGCTATCATCGACAACCATACAGGCACAACAACCGACCGCAAGCCAATTAGCTTTATTGAAGGTTTTTCACAGCGAGTTTGTAGCGATTGGGCCCAGCAGCAAGCACTTTAGCAAGACGTTCCAAATGGGTGGCGGCAAAGATGCCGTGTCGCTTGAACAACCACAGCATAGCGTAGCCATCACATATAATTTTTCAGTGGCTCGCTACGAAATTCCGCAAAACCTATGGGAAGCGGTGATGGGTAACAACCCTTCCAGATGGAAGGGACCCCGAAACTCCGTTGAGATGCTCTCCTTTGCTGAGGCACAAGATTTTTGTCGCAAAACGACTCTATTGATGAGACAGGCAAAGCTGATCAAGGAAAACCAGGTCGTTCGGTTACCATCAGAAGCCGAATGGGAATATTTCGCCCGAGCGGGAACGCAAACTGTCTACAGTTTCGGTGACTCTGTTGACAAACTAAATGACTATGGCTGGCATACAGGAAATGCCGCTGGGAATGATCCCCCAGTCGGTGCAAAAAAACCAAATCCCTGGGGGCTCTATGACATCCATGGGTATTTATGGGAATGGTGTTTGGACACTGGGCACAATAACTACAATCAAGCGCCAGCGGATGGATCTGCATGGATTACCGCGAAGAGTAAAACTCGTATCGCGCGCGGCGGTAGCTGGAAAGATAAACCGCTGAAATTGACTAGCAGCTTTCGTTATATCGTTCCCGCTGACCACAAAGACGACGCATTGGGTCTACGCTGCGTCTTGACTGCTGAAAAATAGTGTTCGTAACAGGAAACATCACCATGAATTACAAAAACCGGCGGCAATTTTTGGCCACTAGCGGTGCTCTGGCTACAACACCCTACTTTTTTTCCCATGTCGATTTATTTGCTCAGGAGAACAAATCTAAAAACGACAAGCTTAACGTAGGCAACATTGGCGTCGGTGGGCGGGGCACGGCCATCGCTAGGCAATCACTCAAACTCGGCAATCCTATTGCTTGCTGTGATGTTGACAAAAACCGGGCGGCGGCATTTTCCAAAAACTCGGGTAATAATTGTGCTATCTATAACGACTACCGTGAATTGCTTGATCGCGATGATATCGATGTAGTTACCATCGGAACGCCTGATCATTGGCATGTGAAAATTGCTGTCGAAGCGATGCGGGCCGGTAAAGATGTTTACTGTGAAAAACCACTTACACTCACTATCGAAGAAGGCATCCTTGTTGGCAAAGTTGTTAAAGAAACTGGCAAGGTTTTTCAAGTTGGTACCCAGCAACGAAGTGAATACGGCGGACATTTTTTGAATGCCGTAGCCATCTGCCAACTTGGGTGGATTGGTGACAATCTCAAAGCACTTTCCTCTGTTGGTAACGCTCGAAAGGGCGGACCGTTCACTCCCTCAAAATCTCCCGACCATCTCGATTGGAACATGTGGCTCGGACCCGCTCCCGAAACACCATACATCACCGAACGAGCCCATTACCAATTCCGCTGGTGGCTCGAATACTCCGGAGGACAAGTTACCGACTGGGGTGTGCATCACACGGATATCGCTATGTGGGCGCTTGGTCTGCAAAACACTGGACCAACAACCATCGAGGGAACGGGTACATTCGATAATCGTGAGAACTGCTACAACGTGGCCCATACCTTCGACGCTCTGATGACATTCGACAATGGCAGTACTATTAATCTTACAAGCGGAAAAAATGAACTTATTCTCACAGGCTCTAAAGGAAAAGTTCGTGTGAACCGTGGCGGAATCACGGGACAAATAGTCGACCAAATCAAAAGCAATAAGCAGATGCAAGAAATCCTTGCTGCTAAAGTCCAAGAAATCTATCGCGGTCCAGTAACACCACATATGGTCAACTTTTTCAATTGTGTAAAAAGCCGGAAATTGCCAATTTCGGACGTATTCACGCATCACCGCAGTGTCAGTGTTTGTCACCTCGCAAACATCGCCATGCTGTTAAAAAGAAAATTGACTTGGAATCCCAATAAACAAGATTTCGTGGATGACCAAGAAGCTAGCAAAATGATCTCACGAAAAAAACGTGCGGGATTTGTAATCTAAATTAATTCAATCCCTAATATTTTTCGCTCGGCGTACTCACTATGCCAAGCGGCGCTTACTGCCCCTCTTCTCATTAAAAAGTTATTAATATGCGCAACATTTACTGCTATCGCCATGTTCTGACACTGTTGGTTACGGTACTGTTTATCGCCGGTTGTGACTCCGAGGAAGAGGTGCCGCCGCCACTACCACCAATTGTCGGAGATACGACCGCCGCTGGTACCACAACAGAGGTAATAGACACTGCAAGCACAACACCAGTAACGAATCTCCATGGCAGTAACTCAGTAGACACTTCGGTTATTCTTGCTGATTTCCAGTTTGCTGTGTTAGCACGCCCCACAAAGCTCATGACATCCAAACTTGTCACTCCCATCATGGAAGCTTTGTCTATCTCTAGTAATCAAGATCCATTAAGCCAACTACAAGCCCAAACGGGGATTGCCGTTAGTCAAATCGATCAAGTGTTGGTGCTCGGCAGTATTCCAATTCCCGAACCAATTAATGAACCTGCTATTGATGAACCGCAAGAAACACTCCAAACAATTGACCCCACACTAGATGAAGCGCAGCCGGTTCCTGATCAATGTGAGTCTGAACCCGAGCTCGACGAAGACATGGATCAAAAACCACCGATCGCAAAATATGGAGCGGTTATTACCTTGCTCCAAGGTGCCAATACGGACACACTCAATGACAAGCTAAGAGATAGTGGGTTTGAAGTGACAACGGTAGACGACATGGACATCTGGCAAACTAACTTTCTCCCAGAGTTTGCCGTTCACATCAAAGATAATTCCACGATTCTTTTGGGAACGAAACCTGAGCTGTTACAAATGGTCGCTGGCAAAGGTGGTGGTAACCCGCTAGCTGAACTCGTCTCCACTCTGAGCGGAGATAATTTGCTTGCGATCGCAAGCGAAACAAAGTCGGTTTTTGACTCCATTCCAAATTGGGCATTTGACAGGCTTGCTGTCGAAACACCTCAAATTGCACCCATCATCACTTTCATGAAAAAGGTAAGTTCATCGGCGATTGCCATCAATCCTGATTCTGACACTCCCATCTTTATCGAACTCATGGCACCCGATGAGGAAACGACCATCGATGTATTTACACAAATTAATTTCTTTGTGTCACTTGGGAAAAGCATCTTGCCCAACCAAGTACTACAATTTGAAGCCAACCCCAATGCTGAACCAGAAATAATTGAAGCCCTAAAGATGGCTGATACACTGGTACAAAATATTAGCGTGACGAAAACGGACAACACCATCACCGTTTCCTTAAAAACCAATAGCGAGTTACGTGAACAGATTATCAAGTTCATTAAAATCGGAATTAAAAATGCTCAGGATGGCAGCGCCTTGGAATTGCCCTAAGGCCTCCTAGGATAACGTGGTGGCAATTTGTACTATTTCTATGGTTCTCGCTCCACGGGAACGAATAACCAAGATGAAACTGTCTACTATCGCCGCCTGTTTTGTGGCAACATTATGTTTGTCGACCTCAGCAGCGGACCACACGTATAATGGGTCCGCCACGCACTATGCCGAACATCAGGCTGATGAGCATGGCTCCATGCTTAAGCTCACATTACCGGGTACGGTAACAATACCTGTTAGATGGAATGCAAATTTGATTCGCTTGGATTTCGGCATTTTCCCATATCACATTGAAATCCGCGATCAACATGGCGGGAGGGGATCCGCTAAAATAGAACGCCTGACGTATGAATCTCTGCGACATATCTCGGTTCGAAAAGGAACCGGAGTATTTGGGCCAACCGATCTCAAATCAGTACGAATAACCAATTAACTTCGATTAACCTTAAGCAATGCCACGCTCAATACATAATTCGATCTATAGCACGTTGTTGTTTTTGACGACCACGGTGATGGCCGTTGACGCACCCGGAATACGAACGATTTCCACCCTCACCAAACAATACTGTACTGAGTGCCACAACCCAAGCAATGAGGCCGTAAGGCTTGACTTCACCTCACTTGCTTTGGACTTAGACAATCCAGCAGTCTTTAGCCAATGGGAAGCCATTTTTGATAAAGTCACGTCTATGCAAATGCCTCCCGACCAGGACGCCATGCCGACAAACGCACGTCACGACTTTACAAAACTCCTAGGCAGGACGTTACACCGACGTGATCGACAACAGATTGAGAAGTATGGAAGAGGTACGATTCGCCGACTAACCCGCAGTGAATTCCAACAAAACCTTCGAGACCTTCTCCACATTCCTCACTTGGATATCCAGGACTACCTGCCTGAAGATAGAGAATCCCATCACACTAATCGCATCACCACAACTCTCGACATCTCCCGTGTGCAGTTAGCTGCTTATCTTGAAGCTAGTGATGTCGCCTTGCGTCAGGCTATTGCTTCAGGAACTCAGCCCAGGACTCCCGTCAAACGGAAGTTTGCTGGAATCAATATGTTTTCGGGAGGAAGTACCTTTGGTGGCCCGGAAGCAATGTTTTATGCAAAAAACAACAAACGACTCCCTCTTGCTGGTCTCGAACTACAGAAACTCCGCAACCAAAAATCCCTCGACACCAGCATCGAACTCGCCATTTTCCGATCGGCGACATGGCCATATTATGGTTACCCAAATGGCTTTCAAGCTACGGAAGAAGGATTCTATCGCGTACGTTTTTCTGCAAGAGCCGTATTGCAAAAACAGGATTTTACCCTAACGCCTGCGACCAAAACCATTCCTATGACGTTTCGAGCGAGAAAAGTCTCAGGCCCTGACGTCACGGGTGACGTTCGGGCCACCGGGGGGATCATGGATATTCCTCCAACCCCGATGGTCTTTGAAACCACCGTCTACCTCAAAAAGACCGAAACGTTCGAATATAGCCTATTAGGCCTACCACAACCTCGAGCAATCAATCCACCCGACGCCCCACTATACTACGATTTTCCTCCTATGCCTAAAGAGGGACATCCCGGAATTGCCTATCAATGGTTGGAAATCGAGGGCCCTGTCGACTCGGAACGTTGGCCTCCTGATTCACACCGGGTTCTCTTCAGCGATCTCCCTCTCCAACCTTCTGAGTCGGGCTTCTTTATCAAGTTGGTTTCAGGTGATTTGGAAACCGATGCGCGTTACCTATTGTCTCGTTTTATCAAACAAGCCCAACGCCAACCACTAACAGATGCTGAATTTCAACCTTTTCTAGATTTAGTAAACAGCGAACTCAAAACAGGGCAACCTCTAGCCGAAGCTTTGTTAACAGGCTACAGCGCTTTCCTTAGTTCCAGCCATTTCATTTATGTCATCGATCCCACGTCATTAGCCAGGCCAACAGGTTTGAGCTATCAGTCAGCCCTTGCTCAACAACTGTCTCACTTCCTCCACAATTCCCGACCAACCCCGCCCCTTCTGGATCTCGCGGCCAAAAAAGACTTACTGAAATCAGACAACCTTAGAGCGCAAACTGAAAAGCTGATTAACGCGTCCTCTTTTGATCAATTCCTCGAACCATTCACTTACCATTGGCTGGATCTCAAATCAGTCTGGCGAGACGAGCCAGATATCCGGCTTTACCCAGAATATCGACTCAACGATTATCTTATCGAGTCAATGCAGCGAGAAGCTTATGAGACCTTCAAGCTAATGGTCCAAGACAACCTCTCTATTACCACATTAGTGGATGCCGATTTTATACTGATCAACGATATCCTGTCCGATCACTACAATCTCCCCATCCAATACGGATCGCAATTAAAACGTATCAATGTACCGGTCAACAGTCCATACGGCGGTTTATTGACCACGGGAGCAATCATGAAAGTGACAGCCAACGGCACAGCCAGTTCGCCAATCGTACGTGGCGCCTGGGTGATGGACCGATTGCTTGGCAGTCCGCCTCCACCTCCGCCAGCCGATATTCCTGCATCAGAACCGGACATACGTGGAGCAACCAGCCTTAAAGAACAATTAAGCAAACATGCCTCGGACACCACCTGTGCAGCATGCCATGCAACTTTTGACCCAATAGGGTTCTCTCTCGAAAACTTTGATATCTACGGAAAATGGCGCGCCCGCTACCGCAGTCTTGACTCCGGCGTGGAGGTAACCGGCATCGACCGCGCTGGCCATGACTTCCGCTATTTCGAGGGACTAGCCATCGACAGTACCGCAACACTCCAGGACGGAAGCAGCCTAAACGGTGTTCAGGACCTCAAGAACCATCTTAGCCAAAAGTCTAGGCAACTTGCACGTTCACTGGCAACTCAACTGATCCTTTATGCCACGGGAACTCCCATTCGTTTTTCTGAACGTGAAACCATGGAAGACATCCTCGATCAATGCGCAGCCCGAGGTTACTTAACCCGGGATATCTTTCACGCAGTGATCCAAAGTCGAATCTTTACGGGAGTCAAACGTGACTAACTTTCCATTGATCAATCGGCGTTCATTTCTTCATGCTGCGGGCATCAGTATCGCACTCCCTTGGATGGAAAGCACTTCAGAAGGTACACCCCTCGAAAAAACTAAACGGATGCTCATGGTTTCCAACAACCTGGGTGTTCTTCCACGTTACTTTTTTCCAAAAGATGACGGTGCACAGTATACCCCCTCACTTTATCTTCGGCAGCTTGAGGATTATCGTGACGAATTCACTGTCTTTAGTGGGCTCTCCCACCCCTATGTTGAAGGCGGACATTCGACCGAGAATTGTTTTCTGACGGCGGCCAAACATCCGACAGGTAGCCAGTTCAGAAATACGATTTCTTTAGATCAATACGCAGCCGAAGCACTAGGTCGAAGAACGCGCTTCCCAACTTTAAACCTTGGTGTCAACCTCAACAAAGCACTGCGCAGTCTTTCCTGGACACGTGATGGGATTCTGTTGCCGGCCATCGACAGTCCGGCCGCACTCTTCACGCTGATGTTCTTACAAGGATCTGCCAAACAACAACAAGACGTTATTCAGAAACTTAAGCGACACAAGAGCATTTTAGATGCGATCAGCAACACAACAACTTCGTTGAAGAAACGTTTATCAAAATACGATCACAAACGCCTTGACCAATATTTCACCTCCATCCGCGAATTAGAACAACGACTCGAGGCTTCCGGCCAGTGGGCAAACGAGCCCAAGCCCGCCATCGACACCCCTCCCCCCAAAGATATCACCGACCGCGCCCGCTTTATCGAAAAGCTTGACCAAATGCTGACGATGGCCCGTCTGGCGCTACAAACCGATTCAACCCGAATCGTTACTATCATGATCGATGCGTTTGAAACAGGTGTTTTCAATTACGACGCGGATAAGAAATCTTTATCCAACTACCATAATTTAAGCCACCACGGCCAACGGGAAGACCACCTCCAACAACTCGAGATCACCGACCTTCGACAAATGCAGTTACTGCGACAACAAATAAAAGTGATGAAATCGACGCAAATCACGGACGAGTCACTCCTTGACCAAACCATGCTGCTATTTGGCAGCAACATGGGAAATGCCAATACCCACACAAACACCAACCTTCCTATCCTTCTAGCCGGTGGTGGATTCAAACATGGGCGGCATATGGTCTTCAATCGCGAAAAAAACACTCCGCTAAGTAATCTCTTTGTTTCCATGCTTCAGAACATGACGATTGAAACGAACCGTTTTGGTTCCAGCACTGGTGCTTTAGACGGTTTGCAATTTTAACGCCTTTTTCACCGGAATGTTATGTTTTAGGCTGCCACGTGTAGAACGGATGGACGGTTCTGGATCTGAATTCCCCATCTGCTTTTAGTACCGTCGAAGGACAATTGGGTTTGTTCGGCGTGTCAGGAAAGTGTTGCGTTTCCAGGCATAATGCTCGATTGGTATTGCACACCACGCCATTTTTACCCGGTGTCTCTTTCATATGAAGGGATATATAGAGTAGGACGCTAGGCTGATCTGTACGCAGCGGGATTTACTTTCCACCTAGCGGTAGACCAGTATTGGGCACCCATCGTCCACTACGGAGTGGATGAACATAACAGTTCGATTTGGTCTTTTTGCGTACCCCCATTGCTAATTTTTACCCCCAGATGTGGCATCCCAAAGTTGCCAGAACATATGTCACAAACCCAAGGCGTTGCACAACGGAATGCCTGGATACGGACTTGTAAAAATGGATAAAGGCACGCGAACAGCTGGCGGCCGGCACCCGCTATGACCATGCCGTTAGGCTATAGCGAATCCCAAAATATTTCCTGCAGGAATATATACCATCGTTGTTAGTGAGCCAGATAGAGGTTAAGCTCAATCGTTCAAAAACATCAAAGCAACCCTGACTGCTAATGGAACAATCAAGGTAACTCTCGCTCCTAGTCTTTTGCCTGAGGACCATTTACAGCAAATTCCATGATCCGTATTGCCCGTCCCTGACTTTGCGCGTCGGTGCCCTTACTAATCCGTACTATTAAATTATGGAATCCCGCATCCAAATCTTCGGCAAAAACAACCGTGCGTGGATAATGTAGGCCTCGGCTATGGCGATGATATAAATTAACGGTTCGCCATGAACCACCATCCACTTGTACTTCAACCATACCAGCATCAGGGCCTGCTAGAACAAAGGCGCCCATAAACGTTCCTTGAAATGTAAAACGAAATTCATCCCCTGATTTTTGACCGTGGAGCAGTGGTACGCCGCCAAATCGGTTGCGAAAGCTCCCTTTGATTTCTTTCCATACTGGCTCGGAAAACTGCCAATCCGTTGCCTGCTGAGCTTTTTGAGGGCTAACAAAATGTCCGTCCACATAACTCTTCGCGTCAAACAGAGAAGCTGGCTGAAAATGGGGTGTGAGCCGAGTCACCGGCTTTGTCCACTCCTGCTGCAGCAGTTTGACTAACATCGAATGACAAATCGCATTTCCGTAAGGTTTCGGATGCACTCCGCCATACAATGCCCATGTCGTTTTTTTTGCGTCAATCAACTGGGTAATTTCACTGCAAAGGTCGTTTGTTGAAATGCGATGATGTTTGCAAACCGCATTATGGGCCTCCATGGACACCGGCATCTCCCCTTTGCGAAGTTGATCCATCATTCCAGGATTAGCAAAATGCGTCACAATAATATCTACATAGGGATTATGTCGACGTACATGAGCTATCATTCCCTCCATGCCACGCACGGCATGAGCAAAGTCGAATCCAGCATCCTGGTCATCATTGACTGCAAACTCGATGAACAGCAAATCCACGGGGCCTTTCGATAAGACGTCCCTCTGTATTCGGTGCGCACCAGTCATTGAACATGTTGAGGCAATACCAGCATTGGTAAATGTAAATTGGGTTGCCGGAAATTGTTGCGTTAAATAGTCACTCATTAACGGACGATAGCCGTTCATTTCGGTAATACTGCCACCGATAAAGGCGACATGTCCCCGTTTGGTAGATTCAAAAACAAACTTGCTGTTGGTCAATGATCCCCGCTGGTGATAATGATCATCGGAAACA
>Ga0315332_10001838_pt1 | contig 11570 bp, 10 predicted proteins | sample M110034915metaG_FD_203455 | JGI IMG/M metagenome (GOLD analysis project Ga0315332, IMG submission 203455) | Ammonia-oxidizing marine archaeal communities from Monterey Bay, California, United States - M1 100m 34915 | ecosystem: Environmental > Aquatic > Marine > Intertidal zone | place: USA...
TCGATGCCCAACTCGCGAAAGAGATTCTTCTCGACGATCCGATCTCCGGAGATCACCAGCGCCTCGGGCGCGGGATGAACCGCGACCCCACGCTCCAGTCGTTCCACCGCGGCCGAGGGGACGTTCTCGAATTCGTAGGTGACGACATCACAACCGGCGAGCGCGGCGAGCGCGTCTGGGTCCGTCCAATCGGCGACGAGGTGCTTCGTCACCTGCCCCGCCACAGCGTCGAGCTTGGGATCAAGCACCAACGTCTCGAACGAGAGCTCGGTCGCCGCTGCGGCCAGCATCTGCCCAAGCTGCCCCCCGCCAAGGATGCCGACCTTCATCGAGGGGTCAATCTCCCGAGCGCCCGAGCGCAGGGTCGGCTTGGGACAAGACGTCGGCCGTCTGTTTCGCACGCCAGGCCTTGAGGCGAGCACGCACCCCCGCGTCGGTCGTCGCGATCATTGCCGCTGCCAGCAGCCCCGCATTCTTGGCGCCGGCGTTCCCGATCGCCAGCGTGCCGACCGGAATCCCTCCCGGCATCTGCGCGATCGAGAGCAGCGAGTCGAGGCCCCGCAGCGCCTTGCTCTGGACGGGAACGCCGAGTACCGGCACCCAGGTCTTCGCCGCAAGCATTCCCGGGAGATGCGCCGCACCTCCGGCGCCCGCGATGATCGCGCGGAGGCCTCGATCCCCGGCCCGCTCGGCGTACTCGAAGAGCAGATCGGGCGTACGGTGCGCCGAGACGACCCGCGTCTCGTGGGGCACCTCGAGGGTCTCGAGGATCCCCGCTGCGTGTTCCAGCGTCGGCCAGTCCGAGGTCGAGCCCATCACGATCCCGACCTGGATGGCGTCTTCGTCGGCCATGCGCGCCCCCCTCCGAAGCCGCGAGCTGCCCGGGCCCGGACTCCCTAAGCACGGGGGTATAGCGCGCCCATCGGCCTTGAGACAACGCAGCCCGCGAGCTCTCCCGCTCTCGCTTGCGCGCGGCCGACCATGCCGTACGGTCTCGACCGACCCACCCGATGCTTCTCGGGCCGGGACGCGAAAGGAAATACATGCCCCTCAGCACCGATGACCTGGTCGAGATCCAACACCTCTATGCTCGCTACAACACGGCGATCGACACGGGCGACGGCGCGGCCTTCTCCGGCTGCTTCATCCCCACCGGTGTCTTCGACCCGGGCATGGGCCTGATCGAGGGCCACGAGGCCATCGCCGAATTCGGCACCTCGACCCATAAAAACATGCCCCTGATGCGCCACAACGCCACCAACGTCGTGGTCGAGGGGGAGGGCGCAGACGCCACCGGCTCCGCCTTCCTGATCGGCTACCTCGCCGGAGCCGACTACAAGGTCATCGTCACGGGTCGCTACCGCGACGCGCTCACAAAGACTGCGGACGGCTGGCGGTTCACCGAGCGGATCTTCCACGCAGACCAGTAGACGAGCGCGCCCGGGCATGCTCGTCATCCCGGCGACCTCGGCCTCAGGAGGCGGTGTCCTTGAACCTGCTCGCCCCCTATCGAGTGCTCGACCTGACGGATGTCCGCGGTCAGCTCGCCGGGATGATACTCGGCGACCTCGGCGCGGACGTCGTCCGGATCGAGCCGCCCGGCGGGAGCCAAGCTCGGCGGGTGGGCCCTCTCCTCAGCGACGGCCCGGACGCCGAGCGAAGCCTCTCTTTCGCGGCCTACAACCGCAACAAGCGCTCCCTCGTGCTCGACCTCGAGCGCGCGGAGGGACGCCGCCAGCTCCTCGCGTTGGTATGCGGCGCCGACTTCGTGATCGACTCGGGCCCGCCGAGCCTGCTGGATGAGGCCGGCCTGGGTTTCGACCGACTGCTCGCGGAGAACCCACAGATCGTCCACGTCCGTGTCACGCCCTTCGGCAGCGACGGACCCTACGCCGACCTCCCCGCCGCCGACCTGACGATTGCCGCTCTGGCGGGACCCATGTCGCTCCAGGGCGACGCGGACCGGGCACCGCTGCGGCTGAGCGTTCCCCAGGCCTGGCGCCACGCGGGAGCGGAGGCGGCGGTCGCGGCGCTGATCGGCCATGCCCGCGCCCGCACGACGGGAGGGGGCGTCTTCGTAGACGTGTCTGCCCAGAGCGCGCTGACCTGGACGATGCTCAACGGGCTGACCGCTGCGCCCATCCAAGGCTTCGACTATCAGCGCGACGGATCTGCCCTGCAGATCGGCCCGCGCTGGCTCCCGCTCGTCCACCCGACGAAAGACGGTTATTGCGTCGCCCTCGGGCTCGGCGCGCTCACCCGTCGGCTCACGCCCTGGATGCTCGAAGCCGGCACGATCGACGCGGAATGGCTCGACCGAGAAGACTGGACCTCCTACGACTATCGGATCTTCCGCGGCGGCGAGTTCACGATCCCCCTCGACGAACTGACGGCGACCCTGGACCGCTTCTTCCAGACGAAGACGAAGCGCGAGCTCTTCCTTCCCGGACTGGAGATCGGCGCCACCCTCGCCCCGGTGATGCAGGTCGACGACCTCCTCGACTTCGAACATCTGCGCGACCGCGCCTATTTCCAGGAGACCGAACTCCCGAGCGGCCTCAGCGTACGCGCCCCCGGCCCCTTCGCCCGATGCTCGAACACGCCTTTCGAGATCCGACACCGCGCGCCCAAGCTGGGCGAGCACACGGCGGAGCTCCTCGAGGAGATCGAGCGAGCCCCCCGCAGTCGGGTCACCTTCCCACCCTCCGAGCCGCCCCGGGCTCTCCCCCTCGAGGGGATCAAGGTGGCCGACTTCAGCTGGGTCGGGGTCGGCCCGATCTCGGGCAAATATCTGGCGGACCACGGCGCCGACGTGGTCCGGATCGAGTCCTCGACCCGAGCCGACAACCTGCGCACGGCGGGGCCCTACAAAGACGACGAGTCGGGCTGGAACCGTTCCCAGTTCTTCGGCGAGTTCAACACCTCGAAGAGAAGCCTCACCGTAGACCTCAAGCACGCACGCGCGAGAGAGATCACGCGACCGCTGCTCGAGTGGGCAGACGTCGTGCTGGAGAGCTTCACCCCCGGCGCCGTCGATCGCCTCGGGATCGGTTACGAGGCCGCCCGCGCGGCGAACCCGAGCGTCGTCATGGTCTCGACCTGCCTGATGGGACAGACGGGTCGAGCCGCCTCGATGGCCGGCTACGGCTACCACGCCGCGGGCGTAGCCGGGTTCTTCTCCCTGACCGGTTGGGCCGACCGACCCCCAGTCGGCCCCTGGAACGCGTACACGGATACCGTCGCCCCGCGCTTCCTCACCACGACGCTGCTCGCTGCGCTCGACCATCGCCGTCGCACCGGCGAGGGCAGCCACATCGACCTCGGCCAGATGGAGGCTGCCCTGCACTTTCTCGCGCCCGAGATCCTCGCTCGTCAGACCACGCGCCTCGCCTTCTCACGCAACGGCAATCGCGCGGCCGACGCGGCGCCCCAGGGCACCTACCCCTGCGCGGGGGACGACGAGTGGCTCGCCGTCGCCGTCGAGGACGACGCCCAATGGGCCCGCCTCGTGGTGGCCGTCGGCTCCCCCTCCTGGGCCAAGGACCCCGCCTACGCAACGACCGCCGGCCGCCTCGCCGGACACGATGAGATCGATGCGGGGCTCGCCCAATGGACGCAGCACCGCACACCGCGGGCAGCCATGCAGGCCTTGACCGAAGCGGGCGTGCCCGCCGGCCACGTCCAGCGCAGCAGTGACCTGCAGCGCGATCCCCAATACGCCCACCGTGGCTTCTATCGCGAGCTCGATCACGCGGAGATGGGCCGCATCCCCTACTCCGGACACCAGTTCCGTGTCAGCGGCTACGCATCGGGCCCGCGCGGGCCCGCACCACTGATCGGCGCCGATAGCTTCGAAGTACTCGAGGGGGCATTGGGGTTCTCAGCCGAAGAGATCGCGGACCTGATGGCAAGCGGCGTACTCAGCTAACCGGAAGAACACCGGCCTAGACAACCCATGCGCTCCCCTGCCAATGGCACATGCGCTGTGTGCGAACGATTTCGATGAGCCACGATCGCGGGCGGTCTCGCTGGCCAATCGAGATGCTTCGGATGATCGGGGTTTACCCGCAGAGGTTCAATCAACAAGACCTGCCCCCCCCGCAACGACGTCGAAGCGCGAGTATCCTGCCGGCCGCGTCGTCGAAATCGACTCAAGCAGCGCAAATGGGGGGGGAGCGATGCTCGTCTCGTCCAACACGTTCGGGCGAAAAAACGGAAGAAGAAGAAACGGGAACTGGCCCGAGAATACCGGCACCTGGCTGGAGGAACGAGGCGCCTATGTGGCTCGGTTCGCGCGGACTTCGATGGACCTACGAGCGGTCCGGAAGCTGCGCGTCGAAGTCTTCGCCGCCGACCAGGGTCAACCGACCGCGGGTACGGAGAATGGTCTCGACGTCGATGAGGAGACCGACCACCTCATGGTCATCGAGCGAGCCAGCGGCGCATGTGTCGGCAGCTGCCCCCTGCTGACCCGTGAGTCCCTCGGCCAGAAACCGAATTTCAACACGCCACTCCTCTTCGACCTCTCTTCGCTGGATCCAACCGTCATCGCGACGGGCGTCGAGCGCGGTCGAGCGGACGTCGCCGTGGAACATCGAAACGGCGGCGTCTTTCGGCTTTTGCTGAGGGGCATCGGTGCCTATCTCGCCGGCTCTGGAAAGCGCTTCCTCTTCGGCTGCGAATCGGTCCGGCTCGAGGAGGCTGCGCAGGCCGCCCTGACCGTCGCTGTGATCGAAAAAGAGGGCTGGTTCGACTCGGATCTCGAGGTTGTTCCGACCTCTGACTACGCACCGCCCGTTGCGGTCACATCAAAGAGGGCGGCACCGGAGATTCCGGCCCTGCTCTATGCCTATTGTGCTCTTGGAGCGCGCCTCGCCGCATCACCGGCCTACGACTCGAATTCCAAAACACTGGACTTCTTCGTTCTGCTCGACCTCGATCAGGCCGAGCAACCCACTTTCTCGCGGTACTGTGGCCCTCAATGAGCCGCTGCGAGCTGTTCATTGAAGAGACGATCTCTCCTTGGACCGCCCAGTCGAAGAAGGCTTTCTCAGGGTGATTGCGGAGACCGAATCCACTTTCTCCTCGAGGCGCAGCCTGCTTTCCTTCCCGGAGGGCACACGAGGCCGCGAGCCTCTACGGAAATGCCAAGCCGCGCCGATAAGGAACCGTGGGGCGTACGAAACGTCTCATCTCTTTAGTCCCGCTCGCCCCGCATCCGGCCCGACACCCGACGCTCGAATGAAGGAATGCAAGCAGCTTTGCCGCCTCGCCTACGAATAAGCCAAGAAGAGCTCCACTCCGACGCCCCCTCGAAGCGACGGACGCCAGCAACCAAGAACGATCGTGGAACCGGTGGCAGGGACGACGTCGGCTGGCGAGAAATCCCCCCGGCGGTCAGCGAAGGAAACGTCACTGCGCTCGCCACCGACGAGTGCGTCGCATTGCTCAGACAGGGCCTTTCGCTGGTCGAGGCTCTCCCAGACGAAGATTACGGTCGTTGCGGATCCACCTCCAAGAACGGCGGGTCGAGCCCCGGATTACATCTTCGGCATCTTCTCGACTTCGTCGACTGTCTGCTGATGGGCATCGACTCTCGACGCATCGACTACACCGCGCGGAAGCGACGGGCCGAGACCGAAGAGTCTCGCAAATCGGGATATCGAAGCCTCGAGGAGGGCATCGAAGGGCTGTCACGGATTCGAAGCCTCGATCCACGGCTTCCCCTCGAGATTCGGCCTGAGCCCAACCAGGGATGGTCGCGTTCGAGCCTCGCCCGCGAGCTTCAGTTCGTCTCGGCCCACGCCGTGCACCATTTCGCCCTGATCCGCCTCAGCCTGGCGAAACGGGGGATCGAATTCCCTGCGGAATTTGGCGTCGCCGCCTCGACTCGCGCCCATCTCGCGGAGAATGGCTCCCGGGACTGAAGCCGAACGCGCTTTACAGGAGCACGACGATCCAGGACGCTCGGACGATGTCTGAGGAACCGCCCAGCGATCCCCCGCTCTCGCGCAGCGGGATGGCTTTCGCCGCGACGTGCTACCTCGCCTGGGGCCTTACGCCGATCTACTGGAAGGGCGTGCCGGACATCTCCCCCCAGGAGGTCCTGATCCCACGAGTCCTATGGACGCTGGCTCTCTTGATGGTCGTCGTACTCGCCACGGGCCAGCGAGCTCAGCTGCAAGGTGCGCGGGCGGCCGATTGGGCGTGGAGCCTGGTCGCAGCAGGACTGCTCGCAGCCAACTGGATGATCTTTGTCCATGCCGTCCAAACCGACCAGGTCATGGCAACGAGCCTCGGCTACTACATCAATCCCCTGGCGAGCATCCTGCTCGGCCTCGTCATCCTCCACGAACGGCTGAGCACCCTTCGTGGGATCGCCGTAGGGGTCGCCGCGCTCGGCGTAGCGATGCTCACTGCCCATGAAGGTCAGCTCCCCTGGATCTCGCTTCTGCTCGCCGGCACGTTCGCGCTCTACGGATTGATTCATAAGCTGCGACCACAGCCCCCACTCGGCGGGCTCTCCAGGGAGATGATCGTACTCGCCCCCTTTGCGCTGATCGCGATCGTCTGGCTCGCGTCGACCAATCGGTCGAGCCTGCTCGAATCGTCACTCCAGGACCAGGTCTACCTTTCGGCCACCGGTCTGGTCACGGCCGGTCCCCTGCTGCTCTTCCACGCAGCCACCAAACGTCTTCCGCTCGTCGCCGTAGGCATGTTTCAATACATCGCGCCCACCATCGCACTCGTGTTGGCAATCACGGCCTTTGGGGAGCCCTTCAGTCGGTCGCACGGATTCGGCTTTGGACTCGTCTGGATCGGACTCCTGTGCTTCACCTATGACTCGATACGTCCTCATCATCCCTCCTCGATCCCAGCTCCGTCGAGAGATGGCTAACCCCTTCGCGAAAGACAACGAGAAAAGAAGACGACGCGTCACGGGCGGCGTCTTCTACCCCGCATACCGGCAACTTCCTACCGCCGGGGCCCGTAGGTCAACGACATTCAGAGACCTCTCAAGACGGAAGGGAAGTAGCAGCTCGAATGGAGATCGGTCGCCAGAAGCGCTCTCGGGCCTGAGATCGAGCCTCTTCTCCGACTAGCAACGGTTGACAGCAAGAGGTCACGGTGAGAAGATCCGGCTGTTCGGAACGGCTTTCCGCGCGGGAACCGATCCGCTCGAGACGAACTGCCTCAACTATCCTGACGCTGCCACAATTGATGCTGCCATTGCTGAGACGTCCGGAGCCGACGGCCAATCGTCGACCCCCTCGTCGTCTCGCGGAGACGGACATGACCCACGAAGAGATTGCGACCGAGTTCGCCGAAATTTTCGATGACCTGCCTGACGAACAGATCAACGAGATGCTCGCCAAGAACATTCCCTTCGAGACGATCGACTTTTTTTCCCAATACGCCGAGTCCTTCGCCGACGGCGCTGGGATCGAAGGAAGGACTCGAGGCCGGCTGCCCAACCTGCTGCTCTTCGGATACCTGATCCGAGTCCTGGAAGAACGTTTGCTCCCGGAACCAGACCCCACGCTCTCATAGGCAAAGCTCGCGGGAAAGCGAGAGCGTGCGGTAACGTGCGCGCATGAACGATCCCAGCCGGCACGAAGAAGTGAACACGAAGGCCGCCCCCGCACCGGTCGGCCCCTACTCACAGGCGATCCGCTCCGGGGGGTGGGTCTTTGCCTCGGGCCAGATTCCGCTTGATCCTGCCACGGGTCAGAAAGTCGACGGCGAGATCGAGGACGAGACGCGCCAGGTCCTCGCCAACCTCCGTGCAGTCCTCGAAGCCGCCGGCAGCGGTATGGACCGGGTGGTCAAGGCGACGGTCTACCTGACTGACCTCGGCCTCTTCCCACGCGTGAACGACGTGTACGCCCAAGCTTTCGACGTCAGCCCGGCGCCTGCCCGGGTCACGGTCGGCGTCGCCGCGCTGCCGCTCGGGGCACAGGTCGAAATCGACGCGATTGCGACCATCCCCGACTGAGCTCGACCCTGTGCGCCGAGGCTCCAGGTCCCAGGGCCACCGCCATGTTCCCGTCAGTCACCGTCTGGACTCGACGAGGACCCGTCGCGTCTCGATTCCGCGCGACGTGCAAGACGAGGCAGGTTGATCCCGTTCACCACGACATGGGCAGCCACCGGCGCGAGCAGATGCCCGGTCCATTCGAAGAGCCAGCCCAGAGCGAAGCCCATGCCTGTGGCATAGAGGCTCCAGAGCGCGAACTCCCTGCGCGGCAGGAAGTGACAGGCGCCAAAGAGGGCGCTCGCCCAGAAGATCCCGACCTCCGGCTGGAGCGCGCCCCGAAAGAACATTTCCTCGGCGATGCCGCTCGCCAGCGCAAGGAGGAGCGCATCGGCGGTGCGGACGCCGGCCAGGGTCGTCCCCAACTCGTCCGCGAGGGTCTCCCCAATCGGTGTAAAACGGGTGATGCATTCCGAGAGTGCCACGCCAACGAGCCCGAACGTGACCCCGGCCACGAGCGCCTCACCGCCCCCCCCCGCCGAAGGCAGGACGCCATCGGGGTGCAGAATCGTCGCGCCGGGGGTCCACATCCGCCAGACCAGAGCGATGCAGCCCATCAGGCCATAAAGCAGGAGCCCCGCGCGCACGAAGGCCCCCCGGTCGGATGGCAGGGGCTCGCGATCTCGCTGATCCGAAGCTGCATCTCCCATTCGCCCCCCACGGGTGATCCGGAAAATCCAAAAGTCTACGGGGATCCATCGGTTGATGCCACGCACGGCCCTGGGTAGCCTATTGGGGCGGCGGCCCCTCTTCAGGACCGCGCCCCCCGCCAACCCCGCGCTCACCCACTGAGCGCGCAGTACGCAGTGCGAGCCGGTCCTCCCAGACCGTGCGAGGACTGTCGCTGATTGCGGCCAAGCTCAATTTGCACGCCCCATGAGGAATAAGATGGACGAGCGAGTCCCGATGACTCTCCGCGGCTACGAAGCCCTCAAACAGGAATTGCACCGCCTGAAGACCGTCGAGCGGCCGGCAAACATCAAGGACATCGAGGAGGCGATCGCCCACGGCGACCTGTCGGAAAACGCGGAATACCACGCTGCCAAGGAGAAGCAGGCACATATCGCGGGACGAATGGCCCTGCTGGACGACAAAATCGCCCGTGCCCAGGTCATCGAGACCGCCGGGCAGACCCCCGACAAGGTCCGCTTCGGCGCAACCGTGACGCTCTCCGATACCGAGACCGATGATGAGGTCAGCTACACGATCGTCGGGGAGGACGAGGCCGACGCCAGGCAGGGCCGTATCTCCGTAACGTCGCCGGTCGCCCGCGCCCTGATGAGCAAGGAGGTTGGTGATGATGTCTCGGTCAAGGTCCCCAAGGGCCTTCGCGAGTTCGAGATCCTGGCGATCCGCTTCGACGAGCTCTGAGACACCCCGTAGACGCGCAGTTTGGAGCAGCGCGCGCCGCTGCCGCTCGGCCCGAACTATTCGCCTGTCGATGAGCGTTGCGAACCCCCCATCAGGGTCTAGACTCCGCGCTCGCGAGCATCCGTTCCCCGGTAGCTCAGCTGGTAGAGCAGGCGGCTGTTAACCGCCTTGTCGCAGGTTCGAGTCCTGCCCGGGGAGCCAAATCCCATCCAGGCCATCGAACGTCGGTTCGGTGGCTTTTTTCGTCTGGGCGGTGGCGATGGTTTGCTGAAGAAGATCGAAGGGTTGGCGTAACTCGGCGCTCAGCTCGCCGCCCTTCCAAGAGCCGTTCGATACCCGGAAACCGAGCATATGGCAGACACAGCCGCCCAACTCGTCGACTGCATCCTTCCTCGTTCCCGTTCGCCCTTCGAGCCGGGTGGTTGGCGCCTTGGCGCCGGAATCCGCGGACAGGTGGGCGACGCTATCTTCCCGAGGTGCTGAAACGAGCCGTAGCAGCTCTGCTTCTCGTCACGCTGGCAGGCCCCGCCGATGCCACATGCCGGCGGGATTGCCACACCTCGCACGCAGCGATTGCCAAAGCAGCGACCGATGATCGCTGCGGGGATCCGAGCGCCACCGTACACGCGCATGGGATGAGCGAAAAGATTCAGCCACACCACGGTGGCGGCCATCCTTCCGCCGGTGATCCAGCCGATGATCATGCCGGAGAGCAGCTCAATGGCATCCCGCTGTCCGACCCATGCCGATGTTGCGAGGATCATGACCACGCAGAGGCCCAATCGGGCCCAAGCTCAGGCGCGCCCACCCTCGATTCCCCGGTCGCACACGCAATGCCACTCTGGAAGAACAAGGGCGACGCCGTCACGTTCCGTACGGATCGCGCGAGGCCCGCACGCGCTCCTCCAGCCTCTCTTCATTGCCCCTTCAAGAAACGAAATCGAATCCTGTTGATCTGAAACGATGCGTGTCGCTGCGGCATTTGCGGTGGCTCCACTCATCTCATTCGCTCATCAACAGGACCCCTTCTCATGATGATCCCCACGAGTCCTTTCCCAGCTTGGCTGGGCAAGAAGCTCGCGCTCTTATTCGTCCTCGTCCCGCTCTTCGTCGGCGCGAGTTCGCTCACCCCCCTCGACGCCTCGGCTCAGCGAGTGGTCGAGACACAGCTGACCATCGCGCGCGAGCAGGTCTCGATCGAAGGCCGAGACGTCGAGGCCATGACGATCAACGGAGGGATCCCCGGTCCGGTCCTTCGATGGAAAATCGGCGATCTGGCTCGGATTCACGTCACGAACGAGATGGACGTGCCCACCTCCGTTCATTGGCATGGCCTGCTCCTGCCCAATCGCCAGGACGGCGTTCCTGGACTGACCACCCCAGGCATTCGACCCGGGCAGACCCATACCTTCGAGATTCCGATCCACCACGCCGGCACCTACTGGTACCACTCTCACACGTCCCTACAGGAACAGCGCGGCGTGTACGGCGCGATCGTGATCGAGCCCGAACCGACCGACCAGGAACGCGCGCAACCGTTCGACCGGGACGTCGTGCTGGTCCTATCCGATTGGACGAATCGCGATCCCCATGACGTGCTGCGTCTCCTCAAGCGTGGATCCGAGTGGATGTCGATCGAGAAGGGCACCGCTCAAAGCTTGTGGGGTGCGTTGCGGGCAGGCGAGCTCGGGGCCGTGTTCCGACGATCTCTCATTCGCATGCCGCCGATGGACATCTCGGACGTATCCTACGACGCCTTCTTGACCAATGGCGAGAGAGATCATTCCGCGTTCGGACGGCCAGGGGAGCGCATCCGACTTCGGGTCGTCAACGCGAGCGCGTCGACCTACTTCTACCTGGGCCTGGGCGAACGGCCGCTGCGGATCGTTGCCGCCGACGGCCTCGACGTCGAACCGGTGGAAACGAACCGAATCCTCATGGGCATCGCCGAGACCTATGACTTCGACCTCCGAATCCCCGACGAAGGCCGTCTCGAGTTCCGAGCCACCGCGCAGGATGGCTCCGGAAGGACGAGCGCCTGGTTCGGAGATGGCGCTCCAATCCGTGCTGAGCCGGTCCCCCGCCCCAACCTCTACGCGATGAGGCATGGTGACCATCGGGCGAAGCACGCGAATGCCCCGGAACACCAAGCCCACCGTAACGA
>Ga0315332_10001840_pt1 | contig 11566 bp, 6 predicted proteins | sample M110034915metaG_FD_203455 | JGI IMG/M metagenome (GOLD analysis project Ga0315332, IMG submission 203455) | Ammonia-oxidizing marine archaeal communities from Monterey Bay, California, United States - M1 100m 34915 | ecosystem: Environmental > Aquatic > Marine > Intertidal zone | place: USA...
CGTTCTACGTGGAACCAACGGGTGAGATTTCCAACGACAAGCTTGTCGAATGGATGCAGGAGATGTTTCGCGGGCGGGACCTCGCTTCGTGGCGACCTTCGTCGTTTCTGTTTGGCGGCGAGTTCTCCCCGTCGAAGCCGAGCGACACGAAAAAGTCCGCCATATCATCAGGTAATCTTTTGATCGATCTGGTTCGTTCCGCCGATCGCACAATCAAGCGATTCGGCGAGCCCGAGTCTGGCGGAACTGCTCCGTCCGTCAAAGAAAAAATCGCTGCGGAAGAACCGACAATCATCACGATGGAAGACAACGAGTCGGCTAACGTCGAAGAACTGGTTCCTCTTGAGATTCGATCGGCGGCCGACTGGGCTGAACGGTTCGATGAATTCAGCTCGGACCTCGACATCTTCCTGACAATCATGACGAGCATCGGTTTGACGATCGCCGTTTTGAGCATTATCAACACGATGCTGATGAGTGTTTCCGAACGGATCATCGAATTCGGGATTCTTAAAGCGAACGGCTGGTCACGATCCGACATCATGAAGTTGATCACATACGAAAGCGCCAGCCTTGGTGTGGCTGGCGGCTTGTGCGGTGCGTCCTCTGGCTGGCTGCTGACGCAAATCATCAACTGGCAATGGCCCGAACACATCCGCCTGCTGGCAAGTCCTGAGTTACTCGCCTTCAGTGTTGTCTTCGCAACAATCCTTGGCATCCTTGGCGGGATCTACCCGGCACTCTGGGCAACGCGAATGATGCCGATGGATGCAATCCGCCGCGGGTAGAAATGTCGCCGATGCTAAATCGCAGACACCGCTGAATTCTCGCTAAGAAAATGATGGTCTGGTGTCTGGCTTCGGTTTTGGACTCTCGAACTTCTTTGCTTGCGACTATTCAACCGGTGCTTTTGCATAGGCAATCATTTTGGCGAGCAGTCGCGCAGCTGTGAACTCATTGATTTGAGTGTTTGGCTGCGGAACGGTTTCGACGAGGTCGCAGCCGATCAGATTGCGTGAGCGGTTCTCAAGAAGGATGGCACGCAGAATTCGCAATGTTTGCCACCAGCCGAGACCGCCGGGTTCAGGAGTTCCCGTACCGGGGCACATCGATGGATCAAGGCCGTCAATGTCGACCGTCAGATAGACGTCGCCATGGAGTTCGCGAAGCTGGGAAAGCAGCGTTTGCTCCACGCCTGAATTTTCGGCAAGTGTCTGCGCACGGTAAATTTCGACCAGATTGACTGATTTTTCGTACTCACCTTCCGGTTGGCTTATCGCTCGAACGCCGATCGCGATGACTCTTGCACCGCGTTCGGTCAGACGGCGCGTCGCGCAGGCGTGTGACTGCGGCGTTCCTTCATACGTCTCGCGAAGATCGGCGTGCGCGTCGATCTGCACGACAGTCAGGCCGTTCAAGTCGTTGTTGTTCCTGGACGCCGCATAGACAAGTGGTGGAGTCAGGCTGTGTTCGCCTCCAATCCCTATCACAAGGCGTCCATTGCCAGACAGTTCTCGAACGTTGACTTCAACCCTCCTCAAATAGGCATCCGCTGCTTCGTCAGGTTCTGGGCAAATTGCCGGAGCGGTGAAGTATCGAAGGCCCTCGAGGTCATAGTTGAGTTCATCATCCCAAAGCTCCACTTGAGCACTTGCGACAATGATGCTGGCCGGCCCGGCCGCCGTACCAGAGCCGTAGCTGACTGTGCCTTCAAACGGCAAAGGCACAATGCAGATTTCGGCATCGCTGATGCCGGCATCTGGACAGTCAAGAAAGTCGATATTTCCCGTGCTGGCAGTTTCATTAGTGGCCATGGTCGAGTACCTCGAACAGTGCGCGAATCAGCAGCGGCAGAGCGACAGTGGCGTCTGCGTAAACTTCGGAGAACTGCCCACCTTCGGACTCAGGTACGAACTTGCCCCAGCTAACGCCTTCGGAATAGGTGCAGCCGGAAAGCCCGCCCCAGTGAACCGGTTCGGGACAAATGCGAACTCCATAACGGAATCGCGGCACGGGTAGTTGTGTGCCGAGGCGTTCGTTCGAAATGTCATAGTACGGAGCGACCTGCTGTGCCCAGTTTCGAGGGACTCCGCCGCCGATCGTCAGAATTCCCAGTTCTTTTGTCGTGCCAATCCGTCGAGCGTATTCCTGCAGATCAAGAAATGGATTGAACGCTGGCGTCGCTGCCAGAACTTCGTCAGGCGTCAGCGACTCGCGGCCGGACTTTTCCAGTGCAACGTCCATCGCCCATGTCGAAACGTCCAGACCAATCTCGCTGTCAGTAAAAGCGGGAATAAAAACTGGCACGTTTTTTTCATAGGCGCTGCGAAGAATTCCAGGACCGTCTGCTGCTTCGCTGAGCCTTTCACCAATCGCTCGACATAAACGAGCGGACGACCAGACTCCGTCTTGCGGTTGAGATTCCATCAAAACTTTTCGGACAAGCTCTTCGACATGGTTAAGGTTGGATTCCATCTCGAGCGTGTCGAAGATGCGGTTGTAGCCTTGTTCGAATAGCGTCTCGTCGGAATTCGTCGGGTCGTAGCGGTAGTGAGCGCCGCCGATGGATTCGGTCAGTCCGTGCGCCATTAACGCTCCCGTCGAGACCACTGAGTCAACAATGCCGCGGTCGATCAGGTCGCAGATAATGCGTCCCTGTTTCGCGACGGTCATCGCTCCGGACAGGGTCAGGACGACGTGGCAGTTCTCGTCGCGCGACATGCCGAGAAGCACGTCGAGAGCCCGCCCCAGTTCCCGGCCAGAGAAGGCCGTCTTCGACATCGCCCGAAGCAGGCCGGCGAACGAACTGACATTTTCCAGTGACAGGCTCTCAAGCGGCTCAAATCCGTCGTCACGGCCGTCGTGAAGTGATCGATGATGCATGATTTTTCTTCGGCTATCAATAACGTCGCAGGAACGCCAAAGCCGACTGAAGGCATACGGCAAGTCTCGACGCGGGTGGAATCGTTGGCAGTTGGGTGTCGAACTTCAATCCTGCGAATGGAAATTCACGCTATGCAACAGCGAGGATTCCAAACTCATGGGGCAACGGCCGACGTCCTCGCTCAAAACGAATGACAAAGTTAGCACCCCGCCCGAATTTCAGCTTCCACTATCGGAGAATGCTGGTTCGAAGTTCAATATTCTGCTGCACCGAGGCAATGCAAACATGCGGTCTCAGCATGCTGGAATCGGTTGTGAATGGTCGGAGTGGTGCCGTACTCGGACTCCGAATTCGACTGCAACGAAAGACAACGATGAACGAAGATGCTAAGCCGACCTGGTCAACTGAGGATACCAGCGAACTATACGACGTGCCTCGCTGGGGCAAGGATTATTTTTCAGTCGATACGACGGGCGATTTGCTGGTCCATCCCGATCCGAGTCAGGACCGGTCGATCAATCTCAAAGAACTGGTCGACGGCTTGCGCCAGCGCGGGGTCGAACTTCCCGCGCTTTTGCGATTTGACGGAATCCTGAGACATCGTCTTCAGGAACTTCACGACGCATTCACAACAGCGATTGCCGATCACGATTACAAAGGCAGATACAGCTGCGTTTATCCAATCAAGACTAACCAGGCACGACATGTGGTCGAGCGAATCGTCCAGTACGGACGAGAGTTTGACTTCGGTCTGGAAGCAGGCAGCAAGCCAGAACTGCTGGCGATCCTGGCTCTCGCCGATCCAGACATGCCTGTTGTCTGTAACGGTTTCAAAGATGCATCGTTTATCAAGATGGCGCTGCTGGCTCAGAAGATGGGGCACACGGTCATTCCAGTCGTGGAGAACTATGCGGAATTTGAATTGATTCTGGATTACGCAGAACAGCTTGGGATTCGACCGATGCTTGGACTGCGCGTGAAGCTGGCCTCCCAGGGAGTCGGCCGCTGGCAGGAATCCGGCGGGATGCGGTCGAAGTTTGGATTGACCATCAGCGAAATCCTAAGGGCGTTTAATACGCTCCGGTCGAAGCAGATGGGCGACTGCTTCCAGTTGTTGCACTTTCACCTGGGGAGCCAGATCTCTGACATCCGTTCGGTGAAGAGCGCCATGATCGAGGCCGCTCGCGTTTACACCGGTCTTTACAATCAGGGGGCTGGCCTGAAGTACCTCGACGTTGGCGGGGGCCTGGGCGTCGACTACGAAGGCTCACAAACGACCGCTGACTGCAGCATGAATTATTCGCTGCAGGAGTATGCAAAGGACGTCGTCTTTCACATCAGCAATGTCTGTAAAGACGCGAACGTGCCACATCCGAATATCATTTCCGAAAGTGGTCGAGCGGTCTCCGCTTACAACAGTGTCCTCGTCTTCAATGCGTTTGGTGCATCAGGCCCTGGTGTTCGGGCTCAGTTACCAACGACTCTGATTGACGATGCTGAGCAGCCCGTTCGCACATTATGGGACACATACCACGATCTGGCAGTCGATAATCTGCTTGAAAGTTTTCACGACGCGCAACTGGCGCTGGAAATGGCCATCAGCCTTTTCAGTGGTGGGCATCTCCCGCTGAATCAGCGAAGCCTGGCCGAAGATCTGTTTCGAGCGATCTGTGCTGCGATTCGTGATCTGGCGACTGAACTGGATGAACCACCTGAAGAGTTGTCACAGCTCGATCGGATCATGCGGGACATTTATTTCTGCAACTTTTCGCTGTTCCAATCGATGCCGGATAGTTGGGCAGTCGACCAGCTCTTTCCCATCATGCCGATTCATCGATTGAATGAACAACCCACACACAACGCCGTGCTGGGTGACATCACGTGCGACAGTGACGGTAAGATCGACCACTTCGTCAGCTCAGCCGGGACAAGCCGAACTCTGCCGTTACACACTCTCAACGACTCGCCATACTACCTCGCTGCTTTCCTTCTCGGTGCCTACCAGGAAATTCTAGGTGATCTTCATAATCTGTTCGGCGATACGAACGTCGTGCACGTTGACGTATCAGAGAACGGCGGCTTCACATTGACTGCCATCGTCAAGGGAGACAAAGTCAACGACGTGCTCGACTACGTCCAGTACGACGTCAAAAATCTGCTTGATTGCGTACACGCAACTGTCGACGCCGCAGTCCGCGCCGGCAAACTCGGGCACCTGGAAGCAGGTGCGTTCCTGAAGTTCTACGAAGAGTCGCTGAACAGCTACACTTATCTGCAGACTGATGGCGAATGAGGCTCCAGCCAATCGGCATCAACTTATCAAGGTCTGATTGAGTATCCCCTGAACCATGTCGCCGTTTACGCACCCACGTCCAGAATTTCCGCCGCCGATTTCTTACGGATCGTTGCGGCTGACGTCTCGGTATCACCTGTCGCCGCTGGCGGGGTATACGAATCTTTCATTTCGTCGGATTGTTCGGCAGATCGGGGGCATTGGTTTAGCGACGACGGACCTGGTCAGTGCTGACGCGATTGTCTACGAGAATCCAAAAACTCTGAAGATGATCGAGACGCATCCTGAAGATCGACCGTTCGCGGTTCAGATTTTCGGACGCAATGCAAAGATGATGATCGATGCTGCTCAGATTCTGGTGGAACGCGGCGTTGACTCGATCGACATCAATATGGGATGTCCGGTCGCAAAGATCGCAGGCGGCGGATCGGGTGCGGGCATGATGTGCAACGCTGGTGAAACGGTTGCGCTCGTACAGCAGATCGTCGAGGCCGTCTCGATTCCGGTCAGTGTCAAAATGCGGCTTGGCTGGGACAGCTCTCAGTTGACCGCTCCGATGTTTGCTCGCGAGTTTGAGAAGATCGGCGTCGTGGCGATTGCAATCCACGGCCGGACTCGTGCGCAGGGATTCAGCGGTAGCGTCGATCTGGGCGGTATTCGAAAAGTCGCTGAAGCCACGGAGTCAATTCCTGTCATCGGTAATGGCGACGTACGAACTGTCTCGGATGCCGCCAGAATGTTGAGTGAAACCGGTTGTGACGGAGTGTCTATCGGCCGAGGCGCTTTGGCAAATCCGTGGATTTTCAAACAACTCAGCCAGTGGGAAGAAACGGGTGAATGGTCGCCACCTGGTCGTTTCAATGACCGGCTGGAACTACTGCTGCGACAGTTTTCTTACATGAAGGAGCAGTGGGGACCGGAGGGGGCGATCGTTCGATTTCGCAAGATGAGTCACTGGTATTTAAAATCAATGCGAGTCAAGCCAGCGCTGCGGCACCATTTCCAACAGGCAAAGACGGTCGAACAATTCCACGAGGCACTGGCGATCATCGTTGAAACTGGACCCGTCGGCGGAAATCGAACAGGATTACTACCGGACATGCACATCCCCGTGCCGTCCGGACCGATTGAACGATGGTAGAGAACATCGAACACTCAACATCAAACGGAAATAATTCAGCCATGCAACAGACTTTTGCCTGCGTCCTGACGGCGGTGATCATCTCAGCGGCTTCGCTGGCCACAGTAACGATTTCAAGAGACGCAGCCGACGCATTGACACCTGCTCGCGGAATTGTCTTTCACGACGCCAACGAAAACGGAGTTCGTGACACGGGCGAACAAGGGCTGGCCGACGTTCGAGTGTCCAACGGTGTCGAGATTGTCAAAACCAACTCCGATGGCAAATACGAAATCGGCGTCGACGATGACACGATCGTCTTCGTGATTAAGCCGTCGGGGTGGCGGACGCCGATCAGCGAACATCAAATTCCGCAGTTTTATTATATCCACAAACCGAAAGGTTCTCCTCCGCTCAAGTACCAGGGAGTTGCCCCCACCGGCGATCTTCCTGATTCGATCGACTTCGCGATGTACCCGCAGGACGAGCCAGAGCAGTTCAACGCAATCCTGTTCGGAGATCCGCAGCCACGCGATCAGAAAGAGATTGACTACATTGCTCACGACGTCATCGAAGAACTGGTTGGTACTGATGCGTCATTCGGAGTCACGCTCGGTGACATTCTATTTGATGATCTTTCACTGTTCGAAGCGCAGGCTCGATCAATCGCACTGCTGGGCATCCCCTGGTACAACGTCGTCGGAAATCACGACATCAACTACGACGCGCCAAACGACTCGATCAGCGACGAAACGTTCGAGCGTCACTTCGGGCCAGCGTACTATTCGTTCGATCATGGCCCTGTGCACTTCATCGTACTGGACGATATCGAATGGTACGTCGCGGAAGGTCAGGAAAAGGGACGTTACCGCGGCGGCTTTGGTGCTAAGCAAATTGAATTTGTCAAAAATGATCTGGCGATAATTCCAGATAACCAGCTTGTTGTTCTGCTGATGCACATTCCATTTGACGAAGTTCACGACCGGCAGGGCCTTTATCGATTGATCGAGCAGCGTCCATTCTGCATGTCGGTTTCTGGTCACACGCATTATCACCAGCATCGAATGATCACCCGCGAGGATGGCTGGATGGGGCCGGAGCCTCATCACCACATCGTCAACGTTACAGTCAGCGGAAGCTGGTGGTCGGGCGCGCCGGACGAACGCGGCATCCCTCATACAATCTGCAAGGACGGTACGCCCAACGGTTACTCGATCCTTTCTTTCGACGGGGCCGAATACCGACTCGACTACAAAGCTGCTGGTCGTCCCGCTGATTATCAGATGCAGATTGACGCTCCTGAAGTTGTCGCGATTGCGGATGTTGCGGAAACAATGATAACAGCAAACGTGTTCAACGGGCTGCCGACGTCTGTGATCGAAATGCGAATCGGGTCAGGCGACTGGGTCAAGATGGCAAGTACATTGCGACCGGATCCAACCTACAAACGCATTTACGATTTCGAACTTGCCGTAACAGATAAGCCCTGGTTGAAGTTGCCGTCACCGGGAAACTCATCACACCTGTGGGAAGCGATGTTGCCAGAAGGGATTGCTCCGGGCAGTCACCTGATTGAAGTCCGTGCGTCAGACGTCTTTGGCAAAACGTACTCGGGCCAGCGAATTGTGCGAGTCACGAAGTGATGGGCGTGTTGACTTCAGCCGACGAACAGCTGACTTGGTCTTCCGGTCGACCGCTATCTTCCAAAGTCTGGCTGCTCCGATGCCTGGCGATCGTGTGCGGGCTTTCAATCTTCGTCGTAATTGAAATCGCATGCTGCCTGTTGGGGGTAGGCGAACCTCGGCTGGATGACGATCCGTTTGTTGGATTCAGCAACCAGCAACCGCTCTTCAAAAAGAGCACGAGCGGCGACAGTTTTCTAACTGCCAGATCTCGGTTGAAGTTCTTTTCGGCTGAAGAATTTATGGCATCAAAGCCGACTCGCACTAAACGCATTTTCTGCCTGGGCGGGTCGACAGTGAAAGGACGCCCCTTCTCCAAAGAGACTTCATTTACAACCTGGCTGCAACTGGCTTTGCAGGAAGCACAACCGAATCATGGCTGGGATGTGATCAATTGCGGCGGCATTTCCTATGCAAGTTATCGACTGACTCCGATTCTGCAGGAATGTCTCGCCTACCAGCCAGATGCGTTCATAGTCTGCACCGGACACAACGAGTTTCTGGAAGACCGGTCGTATGGTGAAATACGGAAATCTTCGCCGCTGATGACGGGCGTGTTTTACGAATTGTCGAAACTGCGAAGTTTTCGGCTGATGCGGCAATCAATGCTGACAGATCCACGGGCCGAAGTCGATGGTCGAGATCAGCTTGGTGCCGATGTTGACGCGTTTCTTGACTATAGAAACGGTCTCGCTGCGTACCACCGAGATGAAATCTGGCGTCGAGAAGTTGCCGGGCATTTCGAAAGCAATCTCGAACGCATGGTCAATCTGGCTCGACAAGCCAACGTACCGATCATCCTGATTCACCCGCCGTCAAATCTTGCGGACAGTCCACCCTTCAAGTCTGAACATCGATCGGACATGACGCATAAAGAGCTTTCCGAATGGAAAACCACGATTGAGGCTGCGAACTCAACTTTAAAAGTGTTTCCGGCGGCGGCTGTTGATTCTTTCCACGAGGCGATCTCAATCGATGCTGACTACGCTGATACTCATTTCGGATTAGGTCGACTGCTGGAGCTGATCGGTGATTTCGACGCAGCTCGTGAAGAGTTTCTTCTTGCACGCGAGCATGATATCTGCCCGCTGAGAATTATCGTTCGACTGGAACAGGCTCTGTCACGAGTCGCTGACCGAAACTGTGTGCCGTTGCTGGACGCCCACCAGCTCCTTGAGGCAGAAACGCGAAACGGAATTCTCGACGGTTCGATACTCGTCGACCATATCCACCCGTCATTCGCGGGTCATCAATTAATTGCACTGGCGCTTGTCGAAGAGCTGGAGCGAGCTTCACTGGTGACTCCGCAAAGTGGGTGGGAGAACCTGGCGAAGGCATCGTTCAAACGTCACTTTGATCGGTTGCCCGATATCTACTTTGCACAGGGTGAGCAGAATCTGGCGAATCTTCGGCTCTGGACGCAGGGCATGGCTGACGGGTCACCCGTTGAATCACGCAGTCCGCAAAAAGCGATGTCGAGCAGAGATGCTGAGTGACGAGGTTCTGTGTGATGCAAATTGTCCATGCACGTTGGGGTAACTACTCTGCTTGCGGATGCTATTCTTCGCCGACTCTGTCACGATGTGTAGCTGTCGCTTTTCGATTTCAAACATTTCTCCACCAAACCGGAGACTCCTGTGATGCTGGTTCTACGCCTGAAAGTTGTGTTTGTCCTTCTAACCGCTGCTGCATGCTTCGTTTCGAGCCAGGTGGCGTGTGCTCAGTTGCCCAGGCTGACGCCAGCAAAGCCGGTTGCAGAACCACAAGCAACGCTTGGACCGTTCGACGAGTGGGTCGCTTCTGTCGCCATCAGCCCTGACGGCAAGCACGTTGTAACGGGCACTTACGACGCGATTCAGATTTCTCCCTCAGACTCATCTGGTTCGATCCGTATCGTGAAGCACAAGCTTGGCCGCGTCCGTTGCCTCTCGTTTTCGCCGGACGGTACCAGGGTATTTGCGGGAGGATTTCGGAAGATCGCAGTGCTGAATACTAAGTCCTGGAGCGTCGAACAGGAACTGAGCGAGCATCGAGCATACGTCACTGCAATCTCGGTTTCGTCGGACGGAAAAAGTCTCGCATCTGCCAGCGAAGACGCGACTCTTCGTGTCTGGAATCTTTCAAACGGTACGTCGCGTGTGCTACATGCGGAAAAGGAAGACCCGATCACCGGCGTTGTATTTTCACCGAATGGCAAGCAGCTTGCCGTCGCTTCAGGCGACGATACACGACCGACGCGGCCAGGGCATGTTCGATTGATCGATGCAACCTCCGGCGACGTTATTCACGAATTTGAAAAGCACGACAGAGCGACCACAGGAGTAGCGTTCTCACCGGACGGAAAACTGGTAGCTTCGACCGGGTTCGACGAGCGGGTCAAGTTGCACTCGGTCGAGTCTGGCAGACTTCTGCAGGACTACGATGGCCATTCACGACCAACTAACAAAGCAACGTTTCTTCCGTCAGGTACTCACATTGTGTCGGCCAGCGGCGGTCGGGCCGTTGGGAAAAACGAAATCCACGTCTGGGAAGTTAACACGGGCGAGACTGCCAAATCGGTCGAGTCTCATAAAGGACCGGTATTTGACGTCGCTGTGTCGCGCGATGGCAAACTGATCGTGTCAGTAAGTCGTGACGGCACCGCAAAAATCTGGGAGTCAAGTACGCTTACTGGTGCCCCCGACGGAACGAATCCGGTCGTTGCTGGAGTGGGTAACCTGGCGACTCTTGCGACTTCCCTGATCAAGAAACCCGCTCGCGAAAACTCTGTGAATCCGAATGCGGTAAGCGGGAAGGCGGAATCGCCAGAAGTGGCAACCGCGGAAAAGAAGGTCGTCCGTATTGGAATGATCGGATTGGACACTTCCCACTGCCTCGCGTTTACAAAACTGTTGAATGATCCGAACGCGACTGCGGATGTTGCTGGTTTTCGAATGGTCGCGGTTTACCCGAAAGGCAGCCCCGACATTGAATCCAGCACGAGTCGCGTGCCGGGTTACATCGAGCAGATGAAGAAGCTTGACGTAAAGATCGTGGACGATCTGGATGAACTTGTTGGCCAGGTCGACGCCATCCTGCTCGAAACCAACGATGGACGGCCTCACCTGGAGCAGATCGTTCCAGCGTTAAAAGCCGGGTTGCCGGTATTTGTCGATAAGCCAATCGCCGGTTCCGTGACAGACGCCGTTGCGATGTTTGAACTCGGACGCCACTTTAAGACACCGTTGTTCTGCTCTTCGTCGTTGCGTTTTTCAGATGGGCCGCAGGCGTTGCGAGCCGGTTCGATTGGAAAAATTCTCGGATGCAGTACTTACTCGCCTTGCTCGTTGGAAAAGACCCATCCGGATCTTTTCTGGTACGGAATCCACGGCGTCGAAATGTTGTTTACCGTGATGGGCACCGGTTGCAAATCGGTGACTCGGGCCAGTTCGAAAAATTTTGAACTTGTCACCGGAACCTGGAACGACGGACGAATTGGAACTTTCCGTGGGATCAGATCCGGCAAGAGCGGATACGGCGGCACAGCGTTCGGCGAAAAAGGAATCGTCCCGGTTGGCAAGTACGACGGATACAAACCGCTGGTTGTC
>Ga0315332_10001841_pt1 | contig 11559 bp, 9 predicted proteins | sample M110034915metaG_FD_203455 | JGI IMG/M metagenome (GOLD analysis project Ga0315332, IMG submission 203455) | Ammonia-oxidizing marine archaeal communities from Monterey Bay, California, United States - M1 100m 34915 | ecosystem: Environmental > Aquatic > Marine > Intertidal zone | place: USA...
CTGAAGAATGAGTAATGGCCTGAAAGTGAACTTCATTGTATCGCCAGCGGCTTACATAGAGGCATTAAAAATGCGCCATCACAAGCGCATTACAGTCAGTGCCGACGCTCAACGTTGCCGACGCTCAACATCGATCCAAAGCCATCGCTAATGCGTTTAAAGTTCCCTCAGCAGAACACGTTAACGTTCACTCCGAGTGACAAACGCTATGAATCACATCAGCAAGCCGTTGCAAGCGAATGGGCTTTGATAAGTACGCATCCATCCCAGCTTCGAGGCACGCATCACGGTCACCCCGCATCGCGTTTGCAGTCAACGCAATCACAGGCAAGCGGCCATCGACCTCTACTTGCCGCAATCTCCTGACAGCCTCATAACCGTCCATTTCTGGCATCTGGATATCCATGAGCACCAGATCAAACTTATGCGCTTCGATCGCAGCTAACGCTTCCTTCCCATGATTGGCGATCACCACCTCGTGCCCCAGTTTATGGAGCATTGCAACTGCCAGCTTCTGGTTCACAACGCTATCCTCAACAACGAGGACTTGTAAATTCCGAATTCCACCAGAACCAGCCTTAGTTGGTTTTTCGTCTGACTGACCAAACCCTTCCTCAATTCTCTGCAGCTCGCAGATCACTTTGACAACCTCTGCATAATTAAGAGGCTTGCGCAGATGTTGGCAGAAAAATGAATGATCAGATTCAGCAGCGTCTTGCCAATGTGTCGTCGAGTCGAGCAAGAGCATGAAACTCGTCGACTCACGAAAATGGTTCCGCAGTTCACCCAATGACTCCCCACCGCTGCCATTCACCAAATGTGAATCAACAAAGACAAAATCAACATCATGTGTTGACAATGCTTTGTGCTGCAATTGCCCCGCAACCTCGCTGACTGCCGATGCAACGACAACGGAACCGCCAAAACGCGTGACCCAGTCCGCGAATATCTGTTGGTGCCGTAGATTGCCATCAATCAACATGACACACGTCCCCACCAGACTCGATTCCGCTTCAAGGTGGCCAAGCTCATAAGCGGAGGCCAGCCCACCTGTAGCTGAGACGTTATTCTCTGCACCTGTTCCGTAGCAAGTTTCACTCAGGGAGAATCCGATTTTGCTTCCCTTGCCGACAACACTATCGATCAGAATCGTACCGTTCATCAAGTCAACCAAGCGGCTAACGATCGATAGGCCTAGACCTGTACCTCCAAACTGTCGCGTGGTGCTGGCGTCAGCCTGCTCAAACTCACTGAAAATTGTTTTTTGTTTTTCCTGGGCGATTCCGATCCCTGTATCACGCACCACAAAGCTGATTGCACTTTCATTTGCCTCTGTCACCGAGGACTCTATTATCAACTCAACTTCGCCCTGCTGCGTGAACTTGATTGCGTTACCGATCAGATTGATCAAGATTTGCTGTAGCCGCGTTTTATCTCCACAAATGAAATCAGGTACACCAGCATCGATTGAACAGAGCAATTCAAGCTCTTTCACGTGCGCTTGCGTTGCCATCGACCTCATGACTGAGAAAACGAGTTCGTGAAGATTAACAACAGTCTTTTCCAACGCAACGGCATCGGCCTCGATCTTTGACAGGTCAAGAATGTCGTTGACAAGAGACAAAAGACTCTCTCCAGACGCCAGCACCGTAGAGAGGTACTCTCGCTGTGTATTTGTGACCTCACCATCGAGCACCAATTCAGTTAACCCGAGAATGGCATTCATGGGCGTTCGAATTTCATGGCTCATATTGGCAAGGAACCGACTTTTAGCGTGATTGGCACGATCGGCGTCCTCACGAGCTGCCCTCTGCTCGCGGTGCGCTTCCTGACGTTCCAACACACGTCCCACTTGTTCACCCACTGATCCCAGCAAAGTCAATAATGGCTCATCCCGTTCGAATACTTCATCGTTGAAGAACTCCAAGACAGCAGCAACACGACCTTTGATTTTGACTGGAAAACCAAACCCACACCGCACGTTTAGTTTTCGGCCAGTAGCTGCGCGTGGAAAATTATTTTCCTTAGTGACATCGTCGTGCCACACCGGGGCTCCCCGTTCCCAAATCAGACCGGGCAATCCGACACCCTTGGGAAAATTGATTTCTTCTGTGACTTCACGAAAGCTCTTGAACAATACAGGATTCTGAACGAACCACATTCCCGAGGACACGAGAACATCGCTGCGACCTGTTGCTCGTATATAAATGTGCCCGAGCGGCCACCCGCTGAATTCACAGATAGCGCGGAGGCATTGCTCAAGTGCCTCTTCAAACGTCTCAACCTCCGCAGCCATGAGGACTGTTTCGTGGAGGATCCTCAACATTGCATTGGATCGCTGCAGTTGTTTCGTACCTGCAGCGACACGGGCCTCAAGAGTGCTATTAAGCTTTTCCAGACTTTGCTTTTTGTCGTAAAGCTCCCTGCTTCTTTCCTCAAGTAGGCGTTCTGCCTCAAGCCGTGCTGCAATCTCTCGTCGAAGCTTTCGTTGAAGTATTTCAGTTTGTTCCATCTACTTAACGGCTCTCCTCATGGTGAACGCGACACGCGTGCCGGCACCATGCGAAAGATCATCCCGCTGTAAATCAATCTCCTCAGAGAAATGGTCAAAACAGCCCGAGAGCAGCCCCTCAGCTAAGTCAGCGAGACCGCGTTCGGACTCATACAATAAACGCAGCTCATCGGGGCCTTGGAACTCATGGGTAAATGACGGCAAATCAGCATCCGGATACAGCTTCCGTACTTCAACGTGAATATGGTTGTCAATCGTTGCGACTAAACCAAATGAATCGTTGACGTCCTTGACCACGTCCGGGTAGCCAGCCACTAACGTTCCGAATAAGTGATACCCAAAAGCCTTGACCAAATCAGGGACCTCACGGTCACTGAGCTTCCCTAGCTGGACGATCATCTGAACAATTTCACCATGGTCGTACGTCCCTACCGAAGTGTAGGCACCGTCTGTCGCGAGGTTGCAACCAGAGATCATTTGTTCGACAACTAGATCACCGAATGAGTCTTCGACGTACTGAATAAATGCAGTAAAAACCATTCCCTTCACAGATCATTCTCCCACAATAGAAACATATGCACGGAAGTGGAACATCGGGCGGGGGTAGCAAATCACCCCCACGCTTCATCACCCTTACGTAAGTCTTGCCCATTTAAGTCAAAAAGGCAATCTAATCGGCTGAACGCCCTGACTGAATTCGGAGGGTGATCGCAAGGGTGGATATAGATGCCTTAGCGCAAAAGATTCGATTGCTCAGCATGAGCGGGCGGTGGGACACAGCCAAGATATAGGGATGATCGACGACGATCGAGCGACCATTGGAAGCGATCGGGACGCAACCTAACGTCGTATTTTCCGCATTACGAGGCCCGCCGGCCGGTCGGGCAAAACACTTTGGTCCCATGATTAAGCCGTTATCACGGCTCTAGAATAAAAAATGCCGCAACCGCTAACATTGACCGCTATCGGCTTGCTGGTGGACAGCTGTGCACAGTGCACCCGCAAATAGAAGTTTCGTCCCTTAGCCGGTTGCACGCTTCGCAACGATAAGAACTGCAATCTCGAGTCCGATAACACCCAAACCCATACAGCGCCGGCGTCTAGCAGATGAGTCCGAAGCCTCTATCTTGCAGCGGAACAGCCTGTCCACGCACGATAAAACTGTCTACCCGGCTCAGCCCGCGGTCTGGGTCAGCTTCTCTGCATCGCTGGCTGTCTCAACCTCGATCGATTGAATCAAGATTTCAAATGCCCCTGGTTTCTTGTCACCCAATAGAATCCCAACCGAGTTAACCTCAGTCGGGTCCAGTGAGGCTCCTCTTACGATTCGACCGAAGGATGTCGCAACCAGCTGATCTAGGGGGATGCGCACTTCCATCCACTGATCTTTCCTTGTCATGAACTCAACTCGGTAGGAGAAGGCCATTCGCCGTCGGGGCACATAAGCGTTGAACGTATACTTCCGCCCGTCACCTTTCACCTTCAAAACAATGGTGTCGCCTCGCTTGAGCCCTAGATCGCTGCCCCTCGATCGCGTCGAGGCGAACCCACCGTTGTTGGCAAGCGAAAGGACTCCCGAAAACTTCATGGAGGCGTCAGCCCCACGGGCGACGCGACTCGAAGAACGCCCTCCCATCACTCCATCGTTCACGATCTGCCACTTCGAGAGAGCCTGCTGCCCATCGAAGTCGAACAATTCTCTGCCTTGGGATGCCTGTTCGCTTTTGGAGGGCTCATTTGCCACTGTCACGCTGGCCACTGTCACGCTGGCCAACAAGAACGCAGCGACGAGCATCGTGGAAAGCTTTGTAGACATAATTCGATCCTGAGAAAGAGCTGTTGGGGTAGGGGTGCAACTGATCCAGTGTACGGAGCCGTCCAGCGAACGTCCCCCGAAGATGAAACGAGTCAAAATTCCCCCCAACGCATTCCCTACCCATGAAGCGTTTTTTTAGAGGCAAAGTTGACTTTGCCGCTACTATTTCGGGCTTACCAATTGGTGTCCCAATTCACGCAGGTCGGCCATCGGCTCCGCAACACCCGCTTTGGTGAGTTCGAAATTGACCAAGTTGCCACGCGGCCTTTTTTCCGCCGCTGTGGTGTAGGCATCGTCGTAATAGGACAAAGCGATATCAGCAAACTCGGCAATCCGGTTCTCTTCCAGCGCAGCCATTGCCTGCTGGTACCGTAGCCCTCCGAGCCTCTTCTTCACCCTGCCAATCGCGTCACCCAACGCGTTCGACGGCAGCCCGCCGTACTCTCGCACCAGCAACTCAATACGGCTTTCTCGATCAGCTTCCGCAAAAATCCCGGGTGCCTCTCTCATTTGATTCCACAGTGGCAGGGGCAAGTTAACCCTCCCGATCGACTGACTTTCATCCTCAAGCCAAACCGGCTGCCCCGGGTCCAATAGCCTCCAACTTTCGAAAAGTTCATTCTCGAACTGCTCAACCGTGGGTTGCGGCGGTTGGCCAATTCCACCAAACGCTGATCCGCGATGACACGCAAGCGATTCAAGGTCGATCACCTGCTCGCCCTCTGCGTGCAGGTCCTGCAACAGAGCCGTCTTTCCAACACCTGTGTACCCCGACAGGATCACAATTTTCATCGGCTCAGCAAAACTTTGATGGGCCGCACGTCGAAACGCTTTGTACCCCCCTATGATTCGCGTTGCCACCAACCCAGTTCGGCACGCTAACCAGTTGAACGCTTCGCTGCGCATCCCACCGCGCCAGCAGTGGACAAAAACACTCTGTCCTTCCTCGAACTGACTCAAAGCTTGCAGCAACCTATCCGCTTTTTCACCCACCAGCCGCAAACCCAGCCCGATCGCGTGATTTCTGCCTCGATTTTTATAGGCGATTCCCACCTCAGCACGCTCACTGTCGCTAAATAACGGAATGTTCACAGCATTCGGAATATGGCCAGCAGCGAACTCACCGGGTGAACGGACATCGATCGTTAGCTTTGAAGGTACCTTCAAATAGTCATGAATGTCGATCGTCTCACTAATCACGATCACCTCGGGGTTTCAACAACTGTTGTTCTAAGACTTGTGAGCGGCGCTCGGGACCCACTATACAGCGGCAAACCTGTATGTCATACGTGCCCGAACTTTGCCTCTGAAAAACACAATCACGCCGCACAAGACGCTAATTCCGCTGTTGCCGCGGTGAGCAGCAATATGATTCTGCTCTCGGAATCAGCACAGCCCGTGCAATCGATTTCAGCGTCGTCACCAACCCCCTGCCTTCGCTATCCAAGATGGTCCGCAATGTTTTGCCACATTCCGCACTCGTTCCAACCGAATTCTCTTTCCTAGACGAGAGAGTGAACGCCGAGCGATCCCAGAAATAATACCGGGATGCAGGTCATTGTAAGAATCTCTACTCTCGACCGGCGGACGCCAAATTCTGACTGATCAACCAAGTGTCGCATCATTCAGAACAAAAGTGAGTCGCACGGAACGGGGCAAAGTCGCGTCTTGGCTGAGTTTGCCGACATGATCGATCATTAGCCCATGTGCTTTCAGCGATCATGTAACAACGATTGTCTTGGGGATGAAACCATCCTGAGGCAAATATAACTAGCAGCAAGCGTACAGGTTTGACGAGAACATGCCGATTCTTCCACCCGAGCCAGACTGCCATCCGGCAAATTTGCTCGATCAAGAACAGCCCAGCGAAGAAAACTGGTGGCTGTTTTACACCCGTAGTCGCCAAGAGAAACAACTGATGCGACGACTGCGTGACTTGGACGTCAAACACTATGCTCCCCAGATACCCCACCGCAAGCGGTCACCCGCTGGCAGAGTGAGAACAACCTATGCACCGTTATTCAACAACTATGTGTTCATGTGTGGTGCAGAGGACGATCGTTACAAAGCCGTTTGCACCGGATGCATCGTTAAATACGAACCGATCAATGACACGGAACAGTTCATTGCCGATCTGAAACAAATTCATTGTCTCGTCAACACAGGCGTCCCATTGACGATCGAGAGTCGCATCGAAGCTGGCGAGCCCGTCCGCGTCCGCTCCGGTGCGTTCGCAGGTTATGAAGGAATTGTTATCCGACGGGACCAAGAAACCCGTTTACTCGTTTCGGTCCAATTCATGGATCAAGGTGTCAGCGTCAAGTTGGAAGATTGCCAACTTGAGTCGATCGCCTGAACACCACACGCGACGTTCGCACGTCAACTCGTTTTACCACCCAACTGTCCCAGTGTCCTCCACCCCTCCCCGACACATTCGTCCTCGATCCCCCTCCCCGAGGTACGAAATGGACAGTCCCAAACGAGCACGTGCGAACGTCGCGTCGGAATCGACCCCCAAAATCCAAACTGAATCACACGGTTCAGGATACCACTCGTTGTAGATAGTGACTCCCTTCACAACGCTGATGGTCAAGACCCACTTTTAACCACTGGAAATGTCGTGCCTTCTGCAATGCTTACCGGGATTACCGGTCAAGACGGATCGTACCTTGCAGAACAACTGTTGAGCAGGAACTACGAAGTTCATGGATTAGTTCGTCGCACAAGTTCCACCCAAAGGGTGCGACTCGACACACTTTTCCATGACAGCGACGTGTACGAAAAGCGTCTGTTCCTGCATTACGCAGACCTTGACGACACGACCACGATCCGCCGAATTCTTCTAAAAACAGAACCGGATGAACTCTATCATCTCGCAGGCCAAAGCCATGTTGGCGCAAGTTTCGAAATCCCAGAAACGACTTGTCAATTCACAGGCATGGGAACGCTGAAACTGCTGGAAATTGTCAGGGATCTCACGAAGCAACCACGCTTTCTCCACATCAGCAGCTCAGAGATTTTTGGGCGTCCAGACGTGGCTCCCCAAAACGAACAGACAGCCATGCGCCCAGTGACGCCCTATGGGGTCGCGAAAACTTTCGCTACCAACATGGTTCGGCTGTACCGGGATTCGTTCGGTCTCTTCGCGTGCAACGCGATCTGCTACAACCACGAATCCGAACGCCGTGGCGAGTCTTTTGTAACACGCAAGATCACCAAAGCTGCTGCAGCGATCTCGCTCGGTTTGCAAGACAAGCTGAAACTGGGGTCACTGGACGGCAAACGCGACTGGGGTTACGCCCCCGACTACACGGATGCAATGTGGCGGATGCTGCAGCAACCCACGCCCGATGATTACGTGCTTGCTACGGGCACCGAGCACAGTATTGGTGATTTTCTCGATGCAGCTTTCAAAGCGGTTAAGCTTGACTGGCATGATTACATCGAACAGGATCCTCGATACATGCGTCCCTCGGAAGTCACCCAACTGGTTGGTGACGCGAGTAAGGCTCAGGAAAAACTCGGTTGGACCGCTACGACAACCCTCCCAGAACTCGCGGAACGCATGGTCCTTAGTGACAGAGAGCAACAGCAGCAGGACACTAGCAAATCCAACTTCTAAGCACGACTAAGCTGGTCACCCTTCCAAACCGGCTTGGGTCACAACTTAGCGAAACTCACCACGCAGCGGATATCCTGGATTCCCCTGAGCGCTGTAGTTAACTGGATTTGAGGGCAACGCCTGACCGGCGGCAGCCGCTTCGGGTGCGAGGGTCGTCAAGTCGACCATATTGGACGCTGAGGTCGGTATCGCGAAGACGTTAGTCTCACCGCTCAGCAACTGATTTAGAGTGTAAGCGCCCACATCGATCTTCATTTCCAAAGGTGGGCCAAGATTGGGTGTCAGTTTGATTTCCACCACATGGGGCAAACTGCATTGAAATTGCTCGTAATACTTGTGCTGCGACGCATGGCTTTCGGCAATCAACTGACCCGAAGGTGAGTAGAGATACTGATCGGTCACGTGGCCTGCGTTCGGATCGATGAAACAGATGCGGTGATAGATTCCGTTAGGCATGCTGACCATACTGCTAATCTCATACCGACCATCCGGTCTTTTGACTGGGCCAGCATCAACATTCGCTGGATCAATTTGCACAAGCCCAAGAGCGTCCATCACCCACGATGGATCAACGGGCAGGATGGCACGTTCTAACTGCTGACGATACTGATCATGCCGAGCGTAATAAAGTGTTTTTGACATACCCTCCGGCACCTCGAACCAAAACACTTCGTCATTGCTGCCCATGTCCATGCCAGCACCCATCACGATCGGCAAACTGGCACGCAACCGAAAGTTCTTGTCACGTTCAACATGCATGGTCGCATTGAGTCGCGGCAAACTTGGCATGCTGAGCATTTTCACCGTCGCCGAGTTGGTGCTCAACTGACGAATGGATTGACTTCGGTTGACAACACTTGCAATCTGCTCAAGAGAGGGTGTTTCATTCAGAACGGTTGGTGGCGGTGGAAACGGCATTGGCGCGCTTCTCGGTGCGCAGGTGGCACCACCTGAGACAAAGCATATAAATAGTATTCCGAACCAGCTGAGTAGTCGCATCCCTGCACTCAAATCTCGGTGTCCAGCAGAGTGTTCTCTGCCGCTGAATGTTTCATGATTGATTGTTTGCTTCGAGTAAGAGATGATGCATTCAATTGCATTGACCTACTCACGGTAAAGCCGCGAGTCACCTTCACTCATCTTGGGCAGTCTTGGCTCCTGAAGCCTCATCTTCCGTGCCGCCCAATTCCATTTCTTCCGCTTCACAATACAACAGCTCGTCTAATTCCTCTCGCAACTGATCCGACTCACCTCGTGTAATAACGCAAACCGGAATGTCGATTTCTTCTCCAGTGGCAATCACTTCGATTCGCAGCAAGTCAGTCTGACCTTCTTCGGTCTCTAATGGACGAATCACTCGCTTCCTCATCAGCATTAATGCAAGCAGGTAACGACTCTTTGCTTTCTCAGGTTGGCTGCCCATTTGCCGCAGCAAATCCGTCAGCACTTCAATCGGCGCGAGAACCATCTTCTTCTCGTCGGATGTGGGCATCCGGCACTTCCACCACCCCACTGCGTTTTCAGGTGGCTCACTCCACCCCTCAGCCGCATAATCTTGTCGCACAAAGTCATCTCCGGATTCCACCACAACGGAGTAATACCATTCACCCTCCCGCAGGGGGCGTTTCAAATGATGGCACTGACGTGTGCACCGGCTGACTTTGTATTCACCCAACATGCTTGGATCATTTCAGATTAGTTCGTGATCATGCCCATGAAACGATCGCGTGAAACACAAACATGGGTTCACCGATGACTTCACTTGAGCGGACCGTATCAAAACAGACAGACCTCGCGAAAGCCCGATGCTGCCCTGCCCAACCAGCTCTCAATGGATGCTGGGCAGCGATCACCACTGGTTAGCATCCCATTTGATGAGCGAATACTTCCCAACACGCTTGGCGGTCAACAAAGCGAACACGCCACGACGCGAAGAACCAACAACGGCGATTGACTGTACCTTTGCGTACCCAACTTATGATTTACTGCGCCGAGAGAAACCGTGAATCAAGCCCACCTGGGCCAATTGGGACCGTTAGCGAGCCCCTGCATTTCGGGCACTGTCCTTCATAAACAAGACGTAAGGGGCTGCGATAAATTCTTCCATATGTTTTGCAACATTTGAAATGAATCCCGAGAAATGGCACCCTCTGATCACCCGAGGGCTCACCCCTGGACGCATCTGTTCTTCTATCCAAAGAATCAGCAGAGGCTTCCGATGATGGTGCCGAATCCGCTACGTGCGGATCGCTGCTAGCGTCAAAACTTGGTCGATTCATTGATTTAGCTCAACGAAGATACAATTTCGAGGGACGATTATGCTGGCAACTTACAAAACAACGGGGATGCAATGTGAGGCCAATTTGCTCCTCGCCATCCAGATTTCCGAGCGACCTTACAGCACAAGCTTGCGAGAACAGGGAGTCCAAAAGGCCAACGTTTGAAGCCAGACATCGCAAGCACTCAATGCTCGGAGACGCCGACATACCACTTTCCAGTTTTCTCGAGGGAAACTGCCTTCCAGATAACGTCTCGTGAAACGGGAGGCACTGCTTTCACACCCCCATTTAACTCCGGGACCCACAATTGAAGTGATGCTTGCTTGGCGCCTTTTCCGTTCACAATTGAACTGATCGCAAAACAGATGCCATTAGCTCCCCAAGATAGTTGCCCCACACTACGGCAGGAAGCAAAACCACGCTGCGGATCCAGCGTCACCTCGCTGCTCGCAACTCCGCCGTCGCCTTTCTTGGTTGGCGTTTTTACCTGGTCCTCTCTGTCCGCATCGTTTTGAACTGCAACAAGCACCAGTTCCGTGAAGTTCGGGCGTGTGGCAAGCAGTGCCAAACGTTTGCTGTCAGGTTCCCAAACCAGTCCATCGCCCAGGCTTGTGTAACGATGCCCTTCGCGTGGTACAAGCACTCGCGATTCTTTCTTTTCGGTGTCGTACAGGACAATCCCGTTATCACGAAAAAAGGCGATCGTCTTACCATCGGGTGACCAACGCGGTGATGTCCCTTGACCAATGGAACTTCCTCCCCTGCCGTCCGCCGCCATCACCCAGATCTGTTTCCCCGCAACGCCTTCCCCGACCGTTCTAGCACAAACGAACTGGCTCGCATCAGCTGACCACGAAGGCTGCTTGCCACTGCACAGTTCTGTTACCACCTCTCCCTTCAAATCGGACAACACAATCTGACTGCCGACCTCGGGATCGTTTGACCTTCGATGAAATATCATTCGAGTTCCATCTGGTGCAATATCCGGCAACCCGAGAACAGGAAACTTCTCATCCTGAAAAATCACAAGCTTTGATTTTCCATCCAGACTTTCCATGCGCACCGCGTTCGGTTTCGCTTCATTGAACTCAAACTCATCAGGCGTCAAACGACGATCACGGTTGCGATCAAGGCGGTGAAAATACAAACGCCGCTGCAATTGAAACAGGTCAGTGTTGTGAAAAATAAACTCATCATAGGAAAGCACTCCATCACGATTCAAATCAACCGGACGCTTCGACCATGGGTAATTCATGTTTCCGAGCATGGAGACTCGAAATTCCTGAAGAGACAGGAACTGGTCACGATTCTGGTCAAAAGCAGCAATGGT
>Ga0315332_10001842_pt1 | contig 11557 bp, 13 predicted proteins | sample M110034915metaG_FD_203455 | JGI IMG/M metagenome (GOLD analysis project Ga0315332, IMG submission 203455) | Ammonia-oxidizing marine archaeal communities from Monterey Bay, California, United States - M1 100m 34915 | ecosystem: Environmental > Aquatic > Marine > Intertidal zone | place: USA...
CACTGGTCTCAGTTGATGCAAGAACTCCGCCGGCCTTCATGGCGGTAACCGCTGACGATTCGTATCGCGGTGCCCAGGCTGCATTATTTTTCGTCGAATTGAAAAAAGCGAAAGTTTCGGCCGAGTTGCATATTTATTCGAAGGGTGGACACGGCTACGGAATCCGACCGTCCGAAAAGCCAATTTCAAAATGGCATCACAGACTGGGTGACTGGCTGAAGCTCCAGGGATTGCTCGAAGCATCGGCAGCCACAAACTGATTGCGAGCTTGGTTAAAAAGTCACGCAAAGGAGCATTCAGATGCGAATTGTCAGCGGAGGCGTTCAACACGAAACGAATACGTTTTCAAAGACTCTCACTACACTTGCCGACTTTGTCCGAGACAGCAATTGTGGAGAATCGCTCGCGGGTGGCGAAACAATCTTTGATCGATTTCGCGGCACAGGTTCGATTCACGGTGGCTATATCTCGGGGGCAGAGGCATCGGATTTTGAACTCGTGCCATTGTTGTGTGCTCGTGCTCAGCCGTCCGGCCTTGTTGAGGCAAAATGCTTCGACAGGATGCTTAGCTGGTTTCTTGAGCGACTGAATCTGGCAAAACCGTTCGACGGTATACTGCTTGATCTTCATGGTGCGATGGTGTCCGAGCAGTACGAAGATGCAGAAGGAGCGTTCATTGCTGCAGTGCGTGAAGCGGTCGGGGTTGAAATTCCAATCGTCGTGACGCTCGACCTGCACGCCAACATTACGGCTTGCATGGCTGAATTGGCTGACGTAATCATCGGATTCGATACTTACCCGCACGTGGACATGCAGGAACGTGGTCAGGAGGCGGCGGAGTTGATCGCAAAAATCGTAAGGCGGGAAGTCGATCCAGTTCAGGAGTTTCGGCAGCTTCCTTTGATCACGCTTCCACCGAAGCAATGCACGCTTCGTGACCCGATGCAGGAACTGATGGCTCGCGTCCATAAAATGGAACTGGAACCGAACGTAGTTACCGCAACAGTCGCGATGGGATTCCCGTTTGCAGACATTTGTGACACTGGAGTTTCGATACTTGTCACAACGAATGGTGACGCTGAACTTGCTCACAAGAAAGCCGACGAACTTGCCGACTGTTTATGGGAACTTCGCGATGAACTTCAGCCTGAACTCACAACGGTCGAAGATGTTATCGCTCACGTAAACGAACATTGCGACGAAGGGCTGGTTATTTTTGCGGACGGGTCTGACAACCCTGGGGGGGGGGCGCCGTGTGACGGTACGATCGCTCTTCACGCGATGATCGATGCCGGTTTTGAGGGCGGTGCTGTTGGCGTCATCTTTGATTCGGAGACCGCGAGGCAGGCACATCGTGCTGGAGTTGGAGCAACCATTCCTGTACGCCTTGGTGGGAAAACAGACGATCTGCATGGCACGCCGGTTGAACGCGACGCTTACGTGAGAGCTCTCTCTGATGGAAGATATACCTATCGCGGGCCGATGATGCAGGGGGTTCAGGACAATCTTGGATTGACTGCCACGCTTGTCGTGGGCGGTGTGAATGTGGTGGTTTCGTCGCAGCGTCGACAATGCTTCGACGCGGAAATGTTGCGAATCGCTGGTGTTGAGCCAACCGGCCTGAGGCTGCTTGTCCTCAAGAGCGCGGTACATTTTCGAGCAGACTTTGGTCCGATCGCAAGTCGGATTTTCGATGCTGATACCCCCGGAATACATCGGCCAGATCTGTCGGCGTTTGATTTTCATAACGTTCGTCGACCGATTTACCCGCTGGATTCACAGACGCTATGGCGTGAATGAATAAGGTCTGTAATTGACTTCACAATGGCAACTCATGAAACCAGGTCAGAACCGTGCCTGCGTTCATCCCCATCCAGACAAGCAGGCTGGTGCCCGCCAAAATGATCGTCACCGGAATTTTGTTGTCGGGAAGTTTAAAGCGACGAATCGGCTCGTGGTGAAACATGAGACTTAGAAAATGCACAGACCGAGCCGACAGGGCCAATAGTGAAATTAGAAGAAGAACGACTGCGGTCAGCACAGACTTATCCGGCACGAGTGTTGCTCCAGAAGAAGATTCGGCTCCCGGTTGGAAAGCGTTGCCCACGATGAATGCCGCGCACCAGAACCCCGGCAGAGGTGGAATCGCAGACATCGTCAGCAGGACGCAGGCAACGGCCAGAGCGAGCAGTTTCTCATGCTGACCGAGACCGGTGAGGTCTTCGGCAAAGTCGATGGGCCTTTTGGTTTTAAGCAACCAACGCTCGATACTCAATAACATTCCAACGGCGACAGTTGATATAGAGATTGCGAACGCAGCAGTCGCCAGTCCAGTTGGAAGTTGCCAGGCAGGCTGATGATCTGTCGGAGTTTCGACAGCCAATCCGGTCGCGACGGAGATCAACGCGATACCTCCCCAGGTTAGCCAAAGACTGCTGGCGAGGCCTCTTACCGATTCACTTTGGTGTACGGTAATTGCCCCGGCGATACACGACGAGACGCCCAAAGCAATGCACAGCAGTTGAATCGTTGATTCAAAACCTGGCATTGATGAGAGAACGACTCTCCACAGAACGACTGCCGCCTGAACTCGTTGCAGCACAGTGGTGATTACGGCATGACCGCTTGGTACTGAGTTGAACGTGTTCTGAACTGCCGAGTGCAACGGAAAGAGTCCGAATGATGCCGCGACTCCTGCAAAAAGGAAGACGATTGCGCTGACGCCAAGAATCGAGCCCGCCCCGACAAGCAGATCGAGACGTTCAGAACGGTAACTCTCCAGCAAAGTTTGACGTATCACTTCGAGAGATGAACTGCCAGCGAGGCTTCCCAGGAAAGCCATTCCCGTGGCGACACACAGGAAACTAAAAATGTCGGTTGTCTGGCGAGTCCCCGGATGAAGGGTAACTCCACCGAATCGGCATTGATGCCAATTGCCTGCACATACAGCCTCTGCGCGGCGTTCTCGGACTAATGATGAAGTCGCGAGAATACTTGCGGTGTATGCAAGCAGCACGGTTTCCAGTGAACCAGCCATCGCCGAAATCACCGGACAAGCCGCGCAAATCAGAATCAGTCCTGCGAGTTGCACTGTTGTGCCTTTAGAATCTTTGGACCGTGACAGATTTGCCGCTGTTAATCGTGACTTGCCATCATAACCAGTATTGAAATCGACTGACTCAGTGACGTCCATGCAGATTAAAAATTAGGAATTTAACGAACGTTCTATTGACGTTGATGTGACTGGTTCCACCTGTTGTCCGGTCGTAGGTCGGCGGCCATGACTGGAAACGCTGCATCCTGAATTTCCAGCACGCATAACCCGTCCGCCTGCCGGACTCGGACCTATCTTTCAGGCAGGCATGTCCAGCGAGGCCTTTCGCGCGACAGATCTGCTGGTCGATGTGTTCCTGCGGCTTCGGGAATGTTCAGTACCGCCAGTGTGCCCAGGAAAATGCCCCTTCTCGGGAGTTACAGTCGATGACGATAGAACTTCAGGCGCTCGGCGTTGATGGCAGTCAATGCTCAGTCAGGTCGCTGGAGACGAATGATGTATTTCAACTGGGAAGGGCACCACAGAACGACCTGGTCGTCGACTGGGACCGGTTGATTTCACGCGAGCACGCCCAGATGCGATGGCATGACGGGCAGTTGCAGGTTCGCTGTATGGAGAAGGCCACCAATCCGGTCATCATCAACGGTGAGTCATTCCGTGAGTTGAAGATCGACGTCGGCGGTGAGTTCCTGATTGGGGCCACGAGTTTTCGCCTTATTGGCGAAGTTGAATCTCAGAAACCATCCGGCATGGAGATGTCGGAAGACGAACCGATGGGCGGGCTGCAGTCTTATCAATCTGACGAACTCAGCGAGTTTCAGTTCAGCGATCCCGTTCGACAGATGGACATGCTGGCTCGCCTTCCGAAAATGATCTCCGGATCAACAACCGACGAGGTGCTCGCTGGCATGTTGGTCGACGTGTTGCTGGAAACGATTCCGGCCAGTGTCGCGACGGCTGTGATGCGATACGACTGCGACCTGTCTCAATCTCTCGAAAATCCATTAGCTTCCGGATTTGACCCGTCAAAGCCGACGATGATGCGCGTTGCCACTCGCGATGACTACGAAGGAAGATTCAAGCCAAGCCGACGCATGATCAGCTCAGCCCTTCAAACCAGCAAAAGTGTCATACATATCTGGGATGATGATGAGGGTAACGGTCAGTTTACAATCAGTGGCAGTCTGGACTGGGCGTTCTGCACACCGATTGTTGCTGACAACGAAGGCGGCTGGTGCTTGTATGTTTCCGGGCAGGGAAGCGTGAACTCCGGCGGTTTCATTGACGAGGACATGCGGAAAGGCGATCTTCGATTTGTCGAACTTGTCGCACAGTTTATTGGTTCAATTCGTCATGTCCGCATGCTGGAGGAACAAAAGACTCAACTCAGTTCCTTCTTCTCACCGCGAATTATGGATAGCCTTCTGGACACGAGTTCGACTTCGCTGGAACCAGCTCAGCAGGAGATCAGCGTGCTGTTCTGCGATGTTCGAGGCTTCTCGCGAATGTCGGAGTTACTGAAGGATGATCTTTTTCAGTTGCTGGCAACCGTCAAGAATGCTCTGGGACTGATGGCAAATGGCATCGTCGAAAGCGATGGAGCGATCGCCGACTTTCAGGGCGATGCAGCCCTGGGCTTCTGGGGATGGCCGATGCCGCTTCCAGATGGTCCCGTGCCTGCCTGTCGGGCGGCTCTCAGTATTGTCGCCGCTTTTGAAAACAAGTCGAACTGCGACGGCATGCTGGACGGTTTCAGCGTGGGCATTGGAATCGCTCATGGCAAAGCAATCGCCGGTGAAATTGGGACGGATAAACAGGCAAAGATTGGCGTATTTGGTCCCGTCGTGAATCAAGGTTCACGTTACGAAGGTTTGACCAAACAATTTGGCGTGCCGATTTGCATCGACGAGACGACTGCTGACTACGTCGAACAGTTCATGCCGAAAGATGAAGCTCGCGTTCGCCGAATGGCTCGAATTCGCCCGGCCGGCATGGACACTCCGCTGACAGTTTACGAGCTGCTACCGGCTCTAAAGAACGACCCCACAGTTTCTGACGAGTTGATCGCGCAATACGAAGAAGGGATTACTGCAGTCCTTGAAGGAAAATGGAGCGAAGCAGTCAAGCTGCTTTCGGAATTCCGCGACTGCGATGGTCCAACAAAGTTCGTGATGGGTCAGATGGAGCTCACCAGTTTCGAGGCTCCCGCAGACTGGGACGGTGTTTTCACGCTGACGAAGAAGTAGTGTCAGGCTCTTGCGACATGCCCCGTAATTCATGGCTGGTATGCAGGTCTGTTGCAGGCAGGATCCACCTGTTCTAGTTCCTGGTACCGGTCTTCCCCTCACGAGGCTTCTGCAGCAAAACGACGAACTCGTGCACTTTATTGACACGAAATACGGCCGGATAACCGAGTGGCCGCAGGTTGTTGTATTCAGACTGCCGATTCCAGATGATCAGATCGTCAAAGATAAAACCGATCTCGGTCATTCGCTGCGCGAAGTCGCTGTGAAGTGGGAAGAATCGATTCTTCTTTCTCAGATCCATCAACACGACGCAGCAGTACGCACCCGGCTTCAATACCGTCAGTACGTCTGAAAAAACAGACTGCAGCGAACGAAGAAACTGTTCGTAGTCGGCAATGGTGCCCAGATCGCCATCCAGGTTTCCGTAGTGCCGAACGTCTTTATAGTCAGCCGTTCGGCGTTGATTGAGGATGTCCCAGTACGGCGGCGATGTGATGCAGAGGTCGATCGATTCCGGTTCGATGAGTTGCGTGATATCTGCGACGGATGCTTCGTGAATGGTGGATTGAGGTGTGCGTCTTTTCGCGAAGAGATCGGCGGAAAGGTCAGCGAGCCGCCTGCGGCCCATCTTTGTGAATTCGGGTGACAGTTCGATACCGATCCCTGTTTTGCCAAGACGTTCGACTTCGACGATCGTGCTGCCAGAACCGCTGAATGGGTCGAGAACCGTTTCTCCCTCAGGACGAAGAAATGTTTACACAAGCCGCTCGACAAGCATGCCGGGAAACATTGCCGGGTGCTTCAGACGATTCTCTTCAGTGGTCTTGCGAATGTCGCTCCAGACACTGATCGAATTCTGAATCCACTGCTTGCCATTAAGCTCGTTGCAGTGTGGAACCGCTTTTCGTCTGGGACGTGCTGCCGACTTCGTGTTGATGTTGTCGTCCGCTGCTTTCGACACGTTTGTGTCGATCGTGTCCTGCTGTTTCTTTTTCGCCGCCTTACGTTTCGTTTTCTTACGAGTCTTTTTGGGTCTCGGCCGGCGATCGGCGTGCGAGTTTTCAACGAGTTTCTGGTCGACAGCCTTAATCTTTGCAGAACGTTTCTGCGTTGGCTTCTTCTTTGTTTTTGTATTTGTCGCCTTTGGTTTGGTCGACTTCGGCTGTGCAGCTTTGTTTTTCTGTGATCGCTTTGCTTTCGCCATCGTCAGCAGTCTTTAAAAGTATCAAAGGCATTTAGTAACTATTCAAAAGGAACTTTCGCGGCGTATCACCGAGCCTGCAAGTTCACGGACAGATGACGTGCGTGCGAACAGGCGATAGAAACCATGTGCTATGTGGTGATTAACGCCACGATCGCCTGTCAATTCTGCACCTTCGGAGAGCAATCATGCGAGTTGAGCATGTCGCGTTTAATGTCGAAGAACCGCTTGAGATGGCTCGATGGTACGTTGAGAATCTTGGTTTCGTTGTCAAACGCCGAGTCATGGAAGCGCCATGGGCGCACTTCATCGTCGATTCAGCTGGCTCAACGATGATTGAAATTTACGGAAATCCGGACGTGCCTGTTTCTGACTTTGGAAACATGCATCCTGGGACGCTGCATCTGGCGTTCGTGTCGGAAGACATTCAGTCCGACATCGATCGATTGTCAACGGCCGGAGCGAAGCTCGAAGGAAGCATCACTGATCTTCCAGGTGGAGACATCATGGCTTTTATTCGAGATCCGTGGGGCCTGACGCTGCAGTTGGTCAAACGCCGCGAGGCGATGATCTGAGCCGGGAAGCGGTGACGACGATCCGGCCGCGAGTGTTGACTGACGGTTTACTTTTCGGCTTCTATGGTTCGCCGCTGCTCTTCCATTTTCGCGATCTCGGCTTCGATACGCTGAATGGCTGCCGGGTCGTCCATCTGTTCTTTTTCGCCCGCAAGCTGCTGCTTGAGCTGTGGTAGTTTTTTGCGGATTACTTCCAGTTGTTTCTTGTGCTTCTTATTCAGTGCCATGTCGCGGTCTGCTCCTGCTTTCGACTGTTGAGTCTGACTTTATCGCTCCGGTACACTTGGGCGAAGCCACAAATCCTACCGCAGTGCGTTGTCTTCGTGAATAACCAGTTTCCGCTTTCTGCGTAGCAGCCACCATGTCGATCCGATTGTGCCAGGAGTGCTGCCAGTGGGTGTCGACGCGTGGTGGTCGCTGCCCGGATTGTCAGGATGTACTGCCAGAGACGTTCAGCCCGGAAGATTCAGATTCAAGGTTCCGCGATCTTGTCGGGCAGGTTCAAGGCCGCATGGGGCACGTCCGCGTCTTGCGGCGCAAGTTGCCATCCGATGGCGTCATTTATGAAACCGTAAACGGTTTGTTTTTTCTGCCGTATCGCACCGTAACGAAACGTCGACTTGTCGAGCAGTCCGCGTCGTCGCCGTTGTGGAGTGTGGCGGCAGTGTTGTGGTCGCCGCTGATGTTTCTGTCGCCGTTTTTGAAACGCCGCGAGCTCCGAGAAAAAGACTTCGTCGAAATTGAGGCGATCCGGCTTGGAAAGGACGACCTTCATCTCCTGCCGGATTTTCTAAGCCGTGTCACGGGAGCATTCTTCCTACCTGTCCGCGGCATCCGTGGGATTACGGAGCATCGCGGTCAATGGACAATCGAGCGATCAATCGGCTCAACAATCCGAATTCGTCCAGTCGCCGACGGCCCGTTCTGTCAGGCAATGAAGAGGTTTGCTGAAACGCGTCTCTAGTCAATCAAATTGCCATCGATGTGGGCAATACCAGGCCCGAAAGTTGCGGAATCGATTGCTCCGGAGATTCGAGTCTGAACTAACATGTTCCCTTTTCTGGCACCACGTGACTTGACCTGCCTCCATTTTCTGAACCATCTTTGGTGAGAAAATCGGTAGTCGCTACCGCTTAATGTTTTGGCATGTGGGCAGTCGCGAGTTGAGCACCGACCAGTCGTCCGCTGGTCATTGCCCAGGCGATGTGCAGGCCGTGGCCCCAGAGAATCTGGCCTCCGAGGCCTGTCTGGCCAACAGCGTACAGGCCGGGGATTGGATTGTCGTTTTCGTCGAGTGTTTGGAACTGCTGGTTGATCGCCGCTCCGCCTTCGGTTGTGGTGAAGTAGGCCTTGGCCGGTCCGAGCAGTGTCCACCGAGAATCATCGAAGGGCTTGCGATTGCTGGAAGCTCGTTCGTTGTTCGTTTCTGTGATTGTCTTCTGAAGTGCGTCCGCCGGAATGTTGTGCCGTTCAGAGATCTCTGCGAGGCTGGCTGATCGAACGGCAATGTCGGGCCTGAGCCGCAAATAGTCAGTGACGTAGGCGTAGGCTATCTTCGGAGCGGTCGAAATGAAGTTCGGCCACTGGCTGTAGCGGTCGATGAGTGACCGGTCGAGAAGGATGAAGCATTCTTTGTCGGACTGAGCGGCGACGGCGATTTCGCGGTCAGGCCAAAGAGTTTCGTCGCAGAATCGGCGACCTTCGCGGTTGATCAAGATCGCTCCGTCTTTGAAGAGCGAGTTCTCGGGATGCTGCCAGGTGACGAGTAGTCGGCGGATCATCGCGTTCATTATAAACTGCGGAACGAACGGCAGCAGGCGGCCCATGATCTGAGCGCCGAGTCCATTTGTCGGAAGCAATTGCTGAAATGTCTTGCCTGGCGGCGGCGCAAAGCGGAGTTCAGGTCCGTATGTGATGTCCATGTTGAGGAGCTTTGCGCTGGCTGCTTCGGCGAGTCGATGACCGTCGCCGTCGGCGTCAGGATTGATTCCTTCGATTGATGCGTAGCGGTCTCCTTTGAAACGGGCGATCGTGTCTGGGCAGTTGGCATAATCTCCCGCAGCGAGAACAACTCCGCGTTTTGCAAAAAACTCAAGGTCTTTGTCCTGACCAGTTTTATTCGCGACGGCAACTCCGGCGACGGATCCGTCGTCACTTTGAAGAAGTCGCGAGACGGGCGAGGCGACTCGGACAGTTCCTCTGAATTTGATCAGCCGAGCGTGAAGCGTCGCCACGTAGGCTTTCGCTCCGGGAACGACATTGTGCATACGCGGAACACGGTTGGGCGGTTCAGGATTGGGGCCGTGAAATGTCAGCCCCATGTCCATCAGCCAGTGAATCGTGTCGGCGGCGTGGCTAAGAAAGAATTGCCGAAGCTCGTCATTGTTGCGAGCTTCGATGTCGGCGGTGGGGAATTTGCCGGCGTCTTTGTGGTGGGACTGGACGGAGTCTTTGATCCCGTTTCGATCTTGAAGACGCGTTTGATTGGCGGTGAAAGAGCCGACGGCAATCCCTGTCGTACCACCAAGAGCAGGCTGCTTCTCCAGGAGCAGGACGTCGGCACCGTGTTCTGCGGCGCTGACGGCTGCTGCCAGCCCGCTTCCCCCTCCACCAACCACGATTATGTCGTAGTCGTTTTTCATGTTGTAAATGATAGCCTCGTCTCAGTGGTCTCGCTGTCCAGGAGAGCATGCAAGCGAGACAATTTGTCCTTCATTAACCGGACGGCGCTGCCCGTCGACTGACTCTGGACGTTTGCTGTCAAGTAAGAAACATCGAACGCATTCCACGTCGAATTGTGTGCTAACGCGGGTCATACAGCAGGCTCGTACGCATGAGTAGCGGAAGAGTTCTACGGGAGTGCAAATTCTGCGACTGTCCGGCAATGTTTGCCTTGCTTTGTGAAACAGGCAGCGAAAATGTGATTCGCGTTCCGAAGGGCGATCCATTTTTGACCGTTACCGTGCCACCGTGGGTTTCGATGATCGTGCGGCTGATGGCCAGGCCCGTACCATTTTCACGAGTGGTGAAGTAAGGCTCGAAGATGGCGTCGGGTGTCGAGCTGGCGATTCCGATTCCGTTGTCCGAAACCGACACGTAGACCATTCCATTCTCGATGCGAGTTTCCATTTGGATCGATGGCGTGCGTTCGGATTGGGCTTCCGCTGCTTCTCACGCGTTGAGGAGCAGGTTGAGAACGACCTGCTGGATCTGCACGGAGTCTGTCTGGACGGTCGGCAGCTGTTTCTGTCTGGACAAGGCCGCTCGCGGTGACGTGTTGCGTTTTGAACAGCTCGACGGTTTCGGGGATGATTTCAGAGATGTGGACTGGCAGCGAGCCGGGAGTCTTCTTACGAACCAGATGTCGCAGCCTGCGGATGATCGCGCCCGCTCGGAACGCTTCCCGCCCGATGCTGGTCAAAACGCCCGCCAGCTTTTCGGAGCCGGTTGGCTCCTTCTTGCTGAGAACTTCTGCCGTTGCCGCGTAATTCGAAACGCTGGCGAGCGGCTGGTTCAGTTTATGAGCCAGCACGCCGACCATTTCTGACAGTGTGTTCAGCCTGGCGATGTGCGACAGGTTGCTTAGCTGTTCACGGATCGACTCCTGGAACCTCTCCTGCTCTCTCAAGCGACGATTCATCAGGTAGATCAAGGTTCCCAGAAAAATCAAAAGTAAGGTCAGCAATATTGGTCGCAGAATCTCCAGAATCGTCGGCGCGGCTGCGGAGCTGGCTTTCGCGCAGGGATAGCCTTGCTGTGCGGTCGGTTCGTCTGTCGTGGGAATTGAAAACGGGACCGTTGCGGTTTCTGCGTAGATGTCGAAGTAGGCATCGTCGTTTTCATTCAGCCAGCAACCACCGGAAACTCGCACCGTACTGCCAACTTGTAGATGCTCCAGTTAGCTGTGATCGTTGTCTCGATACCGGACACGGAAAATCGAGCCGCCATTTCGCAACAGCAGCCAGTTTTTTTCGAGCTGATTTGTTATGAGCAAACTCTCGACCTCGATCAACTCTGCGAAGTAACTTTTTGCTTCGATTGCGGTTACCGGTAACGGTGGTTTTGAATAGCCCTTTCCGACGTATCGGACGGTTGCGTCCTTAAGGCTTATTTTCTCCAGACTGCGATCGGCGAGGCCCTCGACTTCGACGAGGTCGCCGGGGGATAGTTTTGCAACTTCTGAACGCTCGGTCGCTGTCACCATAAGATGACCGGATTCGTCGGAGATGAAGAACCGGTTTTTGCCGGAAACAGCTCGTCCGACCGCTCGAATCCGTATCGGTGCTTCGGCTCCGTCGCGCATCTCCTGTTTCCAGACGAGAGAAAATGTCACGAAGTTTCGGTTGATCCTTCTTCACCACCGAAGGAGTGATCTTCACCATGCCACCTTCGGGGGAGTGCAGATCAAGTCGCCAGGGTGCTGTCTGCTGGCTACTGAGAACGGGAACGCCACCGAGACGGATTCGACTTGTACGTAATT
>Ga0315332_10001844_pt1 | contig 11555 bp, 12 predicted proteins | sample M110034915metaG_FD_203455 | JGI IMG/M metagenome (GOLD analysis project Ga0315332, IMG submission 203455) | Ammonia-oxidizing marine archaeal communities from Monterey Bay, California, United States - M1 100m 34915 | ecosystem: Environmental > Aquatic > Marine > Intertidal zone | place: USA...
AAAAATATTAAATAGGTTAGTAGAAAAGCAAAAAATCAACGAAGATAAAATGCAAGCGATTTTAGCTTTAATTATAACTACTGATAATTTGAACGAATTCAAGAATGCAAATCTTGTGATTGAAGCAATAATTGAAGACTTAGAAATTAAGAAAAAAGTTTTTTCAGAGTTAGATAGCTTATGTTCACCTAAAACTATTTTAGCATCTAATACATCTTCTCTTTCTGTAACTTCTATTGCGTCTTCTTGTGTTTATTCCGAAAGAGTTATTGGAATTCATTTTTTCAACCCAGCTCCATTAATGCCGTTAGTTGAAATTATTCCTAGTATCCAAAGTTCTAATGAAACAATAAATAATTCAAAGAATATAATTGAAAGTTGGAACAAGATTACGGTAATTGCGAAGGATACGCCTGGTTTTATTGTCAACAGAATTGCTCGCCCATTTTATGGTGAAGCCCTTCGTATTTATGATGAAGGAATAGCTAATTTTGAAACAATAGATTGGGCTGTTAAAGAGATTGGGGGATTTAGGATGGGGCCATTTACATTAATGGATTTTATAGGAAATGATGTTAATTATGCAGTAACTGAATCTGTTTTCAAAGCATTTTATTATGATCCTAGATATAAACCTTCTTTTACTCAGAAAAGACATGCTGAAGCTGGATGGTATGGTAAAAAGTCAGGGAGAGGCTACTATAATTACGAAAATGAATCTGAAATTGAAGTTAATCAAGATGCGCAATTAGCAGAAAAGATATTTAGCAGAATCTTAATTATGTTAATAAACGAAGCTGCAGATGCATTGTTTTTAAACATAGCTAATAGAGATGATATTGAATTGGCAATGACTAAAGGAGTGAATTATCCTAAAGGCTTGTTGAAATGGGCTGATGAAATTGGAATAAGTAAATGTGTGTCATTCATGGATGAACTGTATACTGAATATGGAGAAGATAGGTACAGGTGTTCTCCACTCTTAAGAAGGATGGGTAAATCTGGTTTAAATTTTTACGAATAAAAAATTCTCACCAAGCAATGAATTTGAAGAAAATATCTTGAGAGATTAATTTTTTGATAAAGAAACTTTATTTGAAGAAACAGTTTCAACTTTCACGAAATCGTTGTTTATTGATTCCTTATTATCTAAATTTTTATTATTAATAGAAGCTGCAGCATTAGCTGTTGTTTCTGAGTATGTAATGGTAGAGGCAGTAACTACTATTCCAAATGAAGCAATAATAGAAAATACGAATAACAATCTTTTCATAGGTTAATTTTATAAGGTGCAAAAATATAAACTAGTTCGAATAATACGTAAAAAAAATTAAATGGTTGCAAGAATTGTTTTGCCACCGATGATTTTATCATCGATTTTCACATTAATAATTGCATCTTTAGGGATGAAAACATCAATTCGAGATCCAAATTTTATGAAACCTGCTTCATTTTCTTGAGTAACTATTTCACCTTCTTTAGCATAGTTACATATTCTTCTAGCTACTGCACCAGCTATTTGACGGAAAAGAATTTTCGTTCCATTTTTAGCGCTAACAACTATTGTTGATCTTTCATTTTCTGTGCTTGATTTGGGGTGCCAAGCAACTAAATATTTCCCTGGGTGATATTTGGTGTATTCAACTTTTCCATTAATCGGATACCATTGTTTATGAACATTTAATGGTGACATAAAAATACTTAATTGAATGCATTTGGTATTTAAATACTCACTTTCATCAACCTCTTCAATAACTACTAATTTACCATCACTAGGAGCTAAAATATGTTTATCATTAAGTGAAATTTTCCTTTTAGGAACGCGAAAGAAATTGATGATTAATCCAAATAGCAACATAGATATTACACCTATAGCGTAACTTAAAATAGTTATATTAATTAGGTAAATAAAACTTAGATTAAGTATTGATAAAATAATTATTGAGTATAAAATAATTAAGTAACCTTCTTTGTGAAGCTTCATAAGAATAATTTAAATAAGTCAATAAAATGTAAGTAAGCAAGAACAAATGGAGCTGAGAATAAAACTCCGTCAAATCGATCTAAAATGCCACCGTGTCCAGGAAGTAAGTTCCCCGAATCTTTAACGCCTACACTTCTTTTAATTTGAGATTCTGTCAAATCACCTAATGTTCCAAAAACAACAATAATAATTGAAATTGAAACCCAATGGATTGGATTGGCTTCAATCATGTATGAAATAAAATAACCAATGAGAATCGCAGAGATTAATCCTCCAAGTAAGCCTTCCCATGTTTTTTTTGGTGAAACTCTTTCTAATAGTTTAGTTTTTCCAATTGCAGTCCCAGCTAAATATGCCCCTGAGTCACTTGTCCATTGAATTGTAAAAAAACCTAATAATAAATATGCTGGATGATTAGGCGATACAATTGATATAATTTCATTGTCATTGTTACCGTAGGCAAAGAAGTTAAGTAAAGCAAACGGGATAACTACGTATAGAATACCCATTATTGAAAAAGCAATATTTGATACTGGGGTGTCATTTTTACGAAAAATTTCTAAAACAACAATTAATACAAGCAGAGGGAAAATAATAAACAAGAACTTGAAATTTGTAACATCTATGCTAAAAGAAAAAATTATTAAATAAATTAATGCACCAATTATTGTTACGACACTTTTCTTTGGATTGAACCCTCCTTTTTCCATGAGTTTAAAAAACTCTAATAATCCAAGAATAGATGCTAATAAAAATAAACAAGCAACAGAGATTTTACCATATAAAATGGAGCCAATAATTATGGAAATAAATATTATTCCTGTTAAAGACCTTGTAATTAACTCTTTCACTTATTAGGATTTGGTGATGTTGTCTTTTAACTCAGAATCCTCTTTATTGCTTTTAATAGCTGTTGATTTTGTTTTGGTAGCTGTTTTTTTAGCTGGTTTTTTTTTAGAATTATCTGCTAAAATATTTTCTTTTGTTGGGAATGGTCGTTCACCAAAAATTTTAACTAAATCTTCTTTAAAAATGACCTCTTTTTCTAGAAGCTTATTGGCTAATAAATCTAATTTCCCTTTATTTTTCAATAAAATATCCTTAGCTCTATCATATTGTTTTTCTATAATTATTTTAATTTCTTGATCAATTATTTTTGCTGTTTCTTCAGAATAAGGCTTAGTAAATCCATATCCTTGATTTGATGAATCATAATAAGATACATTTCCTATTTTATCATCTAAACCATATATTGTTACCATAGCCATTGCTTGCTTTGTTACCTTTTCAAGATCGCTTAATGCACCGGTAGATATTTTGTCAAATACAATTGATTCTGCCGCTCTTCCACCTAAGGCGGAACACATTTCATCCAAGATTTGTTCAGTAGTTGTAATGGATCTTTCGTCAGGTAAATACCAAGCGGCACCTAAACTTCTCCCTCTAGGTACAATTGTTACTTTTACTAAAGGGTTTGCATGTTCAAGCATCCAACTAACAGTTGCATGACCAGCTTCGTGATAAGCAATAGTTTTTTTCTCTTGAGGAGATATAATTTTGTTTTTCTTTTCTAATCCCCCAATAATTCTATCAACAGCATCTAAAAAATCTTGTTTGCCAACAGTTTTTTTCTTTTTCCTTGCTGCAATTAACGCAGCTTCATTACAAATATTTGCAATATCTGCTCCGCTGAATCCTGGTGTTTGACTAGCTAAAAAATTTCGATCTATATTTTTACTTACTTTGATAGGCTTCAAATGAACATCAAAAATTGCTTTTCTCTCATTTAAGTCGGGCATGTCAACATAAATTTGTCTATCAAACCTACCCGCTCTCATTAGCGCCCTATCTAGTATATCAGCTCTGTTTGTTGCAGCAAGAATGATTACCCCAGAATTAGTTCCAAAACCATCCATTTCGGTTAATAATTGATTCAATGTGTTTTCTCTTTCATCATTAGAACCCATATTCGGGTTTTTACCTCTTGCTCTTCCAATTGCATCAATTTCGTCAATAAAAATTATACATGGAGCTTTTTCTTTTGCTTGTTTGAATAGGTCTCTTACTCTTGAAGCTCCAACACCCACAAACATCTCAACAAAATCAGATCCAGAAAGTGAGAAAAATGGAACTTTTGCCTCACCAGCAACAGCTTTAGCAATTAAAGTTTTTCCTGTACCAGGAGGGCCAACAAGTAAAGCTCCTTTTGGGATTTTTGCTCCTAAATCTGTGTATTTTTTTGGAGTTTTTAAAAAGTCAACAATTTCTTTTACTTCTTCTTTTGCTTCTTCAAGTCCAGCAACATCACTAAAGTTGATATTGGTGCTTTTACCTTGTCCAAACACTTGGGCTTTGGATTTACCAATGTTGAATATTTGTCCACCTGCTCCACCAGAGCCACCAGACATTCTGCGCATTATAAAAGCCCAGATTGCTATCATAATACCAAAGAAAATTACCCAGCTTAAAATTTCGCGTCCAAAATTATCATCAACTATATAATCATAGTCTAAAGTTTTCCCACTTTCCTTATAGTCAATTTGAGATTTCTTAAGCGTTTCTCTAAATTTTTCATTGTCAGGAATTATAAATTGATAATGAGGTCCAGATTTGCCAAAGACATCTTTTTTTGAAATGTTTTTAGTGCTGTGAGGAGCTTTACTAAGATCTTCTGAAAATATATAAACCTTGGCTTCTTTATGATTTATTATTTCAACTTTACTTACCTGTTTATCTTCAAGGAATTGCTCAAATTCTGTTTCTGAGCATTTTAAGGTCCCAGCTGGCCAACTGAAAAGTTGAACAATAATGACTAAAACAACAATTATCGCGTAAATCCAATAAAAATTAAATTTTTGCTTGTTACTTCCTTTGTTTTTTTTATTGAGCATAATTTTATTTTAAGCTATACATTTTCAATTTCTTCTATTTTGGCATCAGCCCACAACTCTTCAAGGTTATAAAAGCTTCTTGTGTCTCTATGAAAAATATGTACAACTATGTTTACATAATCTAATAATATCCATTCTGCATTTGAAATTCCTTCTTCATGCCAAGGTTTTTCTCCACATTTTTTAAAGCAATTTTCATAAACTGCTTTTTTTAATCCTTCAACTTGTGTAGATGATTCTCCATGGCATATGATGAAAAAATCGGATACTGCACCTGAAGTTTTTCTTAAATCAATACAGGTAATGGACTTGCCTTTCCCATTTTGTAAACCCTCAATAATTGATTCTTTTAACATGCTATTTTTTTAAAAATAAAGTTTTCCATAAAGGACACTTATTAAAAAACAAATCAAATGTAATTAAATAAGTATAATTTGCTTTTCTTTAGTTCTAATTCATGTTAAACAAAAAAACACTCAATTGTTTATAGGTAATAATTTGATAGAATTAGATGTTGTAGATTCTACGAACAATTATGCTGCCAATTTGCTTGTTCAGACAAAATTGGTAAGCGGGACTGCAATTATGACACATTTTCAGACTGGTGGAAGAGGGCAAAGAGGTTCTGATTGGGTTTCGGAACCAGGAAAAAATTTATTATTCAGCATTGTTTTAAATGGACACTTTATAAATTCTGAAAATTATTTTTTACTTAGCAAATCTGTTGCAATTGGTATCAATGAAGCTTTGGAAGAGCTAAGTGGTAAAACTGGCTTTGTGAAATGGCCAAATGATATTTACATTGATCAAAAAAAAATTGGAGGAATTTTAATTGAAAATCAATGGAAGGGAAGTTTGTTAGAGGTTGCAATCGTAGGAATTGGTATTAATGTTAATCAAGTAAGTTTTGATGATTTGCAAGGTGTAACTAGTTTGTCATTATTGGGGTCTAAAAATTATGATTTACGATTGGTTTTAACAAAAGTTTTTGAGAAAATCGAATTCTATTATAACCTGTTAAAAAGAGGAGATGTAAATCAGATAAATCAGATTTACTTTAATCATTTAATGTTTAGTAATGAATGGAAAACATACAATTCTAATAAAGGTAAAATTGAGGGCAAGATAATTGAAGTTAAAGAAAATGGGTTGTTAGTTTTAAAGTTAAGAAACAAAGAGCTAATGACTTTTGAATTTAAAGAGCTACAGTTTATTTTTTAACTTCTACAAGTTTGTCAGCCATGTGATTAAATAGATAATACAATGGTTTCTCTATAATTAACTTTAAAAATTGGTTGATATCGGCATTGCAAATTAACTGAGCTTTGCAAGAGTTGTTGTTGTCTTCAATAACCATATCAAGATCAAATTTTATTGGAGAAGCTGGACCACTTATAATGTGAATTTTCTTATTTGGCTCACTGTCATTGTGTAAAAGCTCTAGATTGTATGTATTTTGGATTTTGAAAAAACAGCTTGTTTCGGTAGAGCTCCAATCAGTGATTTTGTCATCTGGAAGAATTTGTTTGTAATTGTTCATGTTTGATAGAAATTTGAAACATTCTTCAGTACTGCAATTAACTTCTACTTTTTTACTTTCAATTGTAACCATAAGTTATTTTTTCCATGTTGATGGAGAGCTTCTCCATTCTTCAAGTGATTCTATAGCATCTGTTGAAATATAATTGCTTTCTAACGCTCGCTCAAGAAGAGTTGAATAATTAGTAAGTGTAAAAAGTTCACAGTTAGCATTTTCAAAATTATCTTCTGCAATGCTAAATCCATAGCTAAATATTGCTCCCATACCAACTACATTTAGGCCTGCTTCTCTTAAATCAGCGACTGCGTTTAAGCTGCTTTTGCCTGATGATATTAAATCTTCAATAACAACAACATTCTGGCCTGCTTCAACAGTACCTTCAATGGAATTGTTTAAGCCATGAGATTTTGCTTGAGCTCTAACGTAGCAAAAAGGAAGTTCAAGTTCTTGAGCAACTAATGCCCCTAAAGCAATTCCCCCAGTTGCAACACCTGCTATAATATCAGGTTTAGAATAATTTTCATTTATTTCTTTAGAAAAGCAGTCTCTTATGTAATTTCTAATTTCTGGGTATGATAATGTTTTTCGATTGTCGCAATATATTGGTGAATTCCAGCCTGATGCCCATTGAAATGGATTTTCTGGTTGCAATTTTATTGCTTTGATTTTTAGTAAAAATTCTGCTACTTTAGATGCGCTATTTTCTGTTTTTAACATGCTGCAAATGTATAAAGTTTTTATAAATGATAACCCATTGTTTTTCTGTGAAGATAAGACTCAATTAAATGAATTTGTAAATGTTAATTTTTTTCATCATAAAACTGATTTTAGTTTTAGATCTGAAATTTATTTACTCATGTCTAAAAAAAACACTTTATGCTGTATCCTTTCAAATAATGTTGAGAAATCTTTTGTCTCTTTTTTTGATGCATATGTTAAAATAGGTGCTGCTGGTGGAGTTGTTGAAAACGCAAATCAACAAATTTTATTTATCTACAGAAATGGAGTTTGGGATTTGCCTAAAGGAAAAATTGAAATTGATGAGGATAAAAAAGATGCTGCTTTAAGAGAAGTTGAGGAGGAATGTGGTCTAAATGGCCCCTCTATTAAAAGCGATTTACTTTCAACATATCATACTTATTTTCGTGATGAAAAAAAACATTTGAAAAGAACTTATTGGTATGCAATGACATATGAAAAGGAGCATGATTTGATCCCTCAACTTGAAGAAGGAATAACTAAAGTTGAATGGATAAATAAAAGTGATTTAAAAATTTATATGGAAAAAACCTATAAAACTATTAAATCTGTTATTAGTGCTTTTTTAATCAAGGATTAAAATTTTCTTAACCACGATACCATTGGAGCAGGGAATGAAGTTGCATCTCCTGAATCATCAATATTTATTACCCCAGCAAGTGCAATTTGAAATGCTTTGTCGTAAGATTTATTAAACCTCATGCTGGGCATAAAGATGATGGTGGTGTTGAATCCTTTTTCAACTACTTCTCCTTTTCCTATAGTATATGTTTCATTAACAATAGAGTTGCCATTATCGTAGTCTACATTAATTTCATAAGGGGAATATTCAACTTTTTCTTTTTTGTCCAATATAATCATTGAATCAAAAATAAAGCTGGCTTTTTTTCCTATTGGAGTAATCCCCCCAATTCCAATAAATACAGCATCATGAAATTTGCTTTGTATAAAGTTATTATCGTAATAATTCGAATTTCCATATAAGGTGTTACGTATTGTATTATCTCCAATCTTAGGATGTACAAAATAGGGCTGGCTTGGATCGTCATCCTGCCAGCTATATTTATTCCCTAAATTATTATAAAATAGATTAGCATTGTCATATATATATCCATAACCTGCGGAAACACTAAAATTAGACTTTCTATCGCCTCTAGTGATGGTAAGCCAATGAAGACCGCCATTGACACCTGCCTGCTCAATATATCCAGATGTACCCATAATAGTTCCAATAGCTAGATGTGTTTTGCCTTTTGAGTTAAAGGAATACTTTGCAGCCAATGCAAATGGGCTAGCAATCCAAGTAGACATAATGCCCAAAGAAAAATTATCACTCAAAGAGAAATGAACTTCAGGGCCATATAAATTGAGCATGGCATAGTCTTCTCCTTTTTTAACGGGAAGTGCATTATTTGTGAAATAATACCTAGTTGTAAAAGGACCAGTTTCTCTAAATTCCCCAAAGTTTTCGATATCGGATTTGTTTAAATCAATAATCTCTTTTAAATCTGATTTATTTATATAAATTTTCCCAATATTTTTTGTTTGTACTAGAATTTCTCTTCCATCATCACTTAAAATGTACCCATAAAACTCATTTCCATCAGATTTTTTAATTAGATAGTAAGTCTTTTCATTTGCTGTAGAATCTGTTTGAATTTCCTGAGACAATCCCTGAGTTAGAAAGCAAAAAGAAAATATTAAAGGAAGAAATTTATTTAATGTTTTCATATAAATAAATTTTGTTTTATGTTGTTGTGAAACTCATCTATGAATTTTTCGTGAAATTTCGGGTATAAATGTTTGTCTCTAAATTTGTTGCCACTTTTGAAATTCGATATATGTAAAATCATTGTTCTGTTTTCATCTTTAAGAAAATATATTCGCTGTCTTCCATGAGTAGCATTGTCTAATCCGTAGGTCATTTCAATGAACTTTTCACAAGTGTCAATTTTTGTTAGCTGAAAAGTGACTCCTATTTTTATTAGATTATTTATTTTAAGTTTTATAAAATACACATTTCCTAACTTTAGGGATGGATGGTTTTTTGAAGAAGATTCATAAAAAATATCTTCTGATTTTGAGTAAGACTGTTTGTAGATTGCTAAAGGGCCCTTCCATGATTGCTGAGGTTTTAAAGAGGAATATTTATTCCATACCGTTTTAAAGTCGTGATTTAAAACATATATTTTTTGATGAAAGTTGTAATCATCTAAATTTATTTTCGAATTAATACTTGCTTTAAAATTTTTTAATTTCTGTGCTCTCTTAGCTTTTTCTTTTTTTTCTTTTTTGTTTTCTGCAAAAACTTCAGTTGTAAATAAAAGAAGTAGTGAGACAAGAAAAACAGTTATAACGTTATGTAATGATTTGAACCTCAAAATGTGTTTAATTAAATCTAAAATAGAACTTTTTCTAATAACAATATTATTCTATTTAATTCTCGCCACCTATCCTGGTGTCTTTTTTACCTACGTTAAATTCGTTTTTTGGTGATGTTGTTTTTAAAATAGAGAAAAATGTTTCGTCTATTGAATGGTTATTTCCATCAGGAATGGGTGAATATGCTGGTGCTTGATCTATTCTTCCATTTTTGTCTATAAGAATGTATTTGGGTAAGCTTTTTAATTTAAAATCTTCAATTAATTGATGATTGTATTTGTAATGACAGATGTTCCATTTGTAATCTGAATAATTGAGCACATAATTATTGTAGTCTGTTATGTTTTTGTCTACTGAAATGCTAATGAAAGATATAACTTTTGAATATTTCTCATGCAAAGCTTTAATTATTTCCATTTCTAACAAGCTTTGTGTATTATAAGTAGAGAAGAAGTTTAAATAGATAGGTTTCCCTTTTTGATTATTTAAAGATATACTTTCATTATATTGATTGTTGAGTTCAAATGTTGGAGACTCTGTTCCTCTATTTAAATTAGTTAACGTTTGAATTAAATAGCTACTTATTTTTTTATGCTCCTCAAATTTACTGCTCAATTCAATTTCATTTAAAATTGAAAGAATATTATTGGCATTAAAGTATTTGTTATAAAAGATTTTACTTAATCCGTTAATAATTGCAAGCTCTCTAATCCTATCATTTTTTAAAAAATAATCATTTGCTAAAGCCAAATCTAATTTCTCTAGACTGTTGTAGTTATTAATGGCAAATTTTATTTTTTCTTCATTAGCACTTTCTGGAATTGAAAGGATGTTTTCATAGAATTGATTAAAGAAACTCATGTAGGCATTGTTGTCATATAAAACAGGCATTTCGTTTAAATAGAAGTTGTAATTCAAGAGCCGGCTTTGTTCAGAATTTTTAAAATTTGTTAATTGTTCAATTGAAGCAATACTGTATCTTATGTAATTGTGTAGGTATTCTTTTTTAATATTCCCATAAAGTGGGATTAGCTTTTCTTTGAAAACATTAAGACTATCTCTAAATTCTTGATTCCTTTTAGCCATTCTTATTAGGCTATTGGTGTCACCATATAGAAAGTAATCTAGTCTTAAGTTGAAATCTAGAATTAATGTATTAAGGTCGTTTTTAGGTAGGTTTTTAAACACCAATTGATTGGTAGATTTTCTAAATCGATTTAAGTTTTCAATGTTTTCTGGAAATAAAAAGTTGTATTTTGTGGTGCTAGGATCTACATATAGATAGCCGCATTCATTGTCTATTTCAATAACTGAAAGAAAAGCTTTTTCTGAGTTAATATTAAAGGTGAAGTTCCCTAATGAATCTATTTTAGTTTTCTCAATTACCTCCATTCTGTAAGTAGAGAAATCTACAATTCTATTTAATTTGGCAGTCTTGTTAGAGTGCTTTGGAGCAAATCCTTCAATAGACTGCTGAGCTCTTGATTGAAACGAGCACAGTAAAAATAGTAGGAATAAAATGTTGATTTGACGCATGAATTAATCTATTTGAATAGACTTAGGCAAAAATTGTTCCGCATTACCTTTGTTAGTGATTATATCTCTTACAATTGACGAAGATACCATGCTGTATTTTGATTCGGTAAAAAGCATTACAGTCTCAATTGAAGGAGCTAATTCTTTATTGGTAAGAGCAATGGCTTGCTCGTATTCAAAATCTAAGGAAGACCTAAGTCCTCTAACTATGAAATTTGCTTTATTCTTTAGGCAAAAATCTACAGTTAATCCAGAGTATGCTTGTATTTCAATGTTTGAGTTTTCTGGGAAGGTCTGCTTAATCCATTTTTTACGTTGTTCAATATCGAACATATGTTTCTTTGTTGAATTCTCTCCAATTGCAATAATTACTTTGTCAAATAGTTGAGTTGATCTATTAATTATAGCTTCATGACCTGTAGTAATGGGGTCAAAAGATCCTGGGAAAACTGTTGTCTTTTTC
>Ga0315332_10001850_pt1 | contig 11549 bp, 10 predicted proteins | sample M110034915metaG_FD_203455 | JGI IMG/M metagenome (GOLD analysis project Ga0315332, IMG submission 203455) | Ammonia-oxidizing marine archaeal communities from Monterey Bay, California, United States - M1 100m 34915 | ecosystem: Environmental > Aquatic > Marine > Intertidal zone | place: USA...
GCATTAGTGCTGACGGATGCTTTCTTAGTCGGCGGAACTCGCGAGCGAGTAGGATCTTGATCATTTCGGAGCGAATCATGTGTAGGTCTGCCCCGTGATTTTGAGAAAGACGTCCTGGAAGTCGAATTCCTGTGAGTGAACTCGGACGCACATTTCGGTGCGAATGATTTCAGCCAGTCGCTCCCGTTGATCATCAAGGTCCAGATTGAGTGACTCTCGAATGACTTTGCCTTCGTGTTCAAACTGAGCTTTCACGATTCGGATTGCGTGGCGAGTTACAAAGTTCGTCGGTGTATCGCAGTCGACGAGTTTGCCTCGGCAGAGAATCGCGACCCGGTCGCAGATTTGCTCGACCTCCTCCATGTTGTGGGTTGTCAGGAAGATCGTCGTACCTTCCGCCGCAAGATCACGCAGTAGTTCTCGCACCAGTTCGGTCGAGTGAGCGTCCAGGTTCGCGGTTGGTTCGTCAAAGTACAGAATTTTTGGTCGGTGCATGATCTCGCGAGCGATCAGTAGTTTGCGACGCATGCCTTTCGAATAGGCACTCACAACGACGTCCGCGGCTTCTGACAATTCCAGTCGCGCGAGTGATTCTTTAACCGTCGAAAGGGGTACGTCGTAAAGTCGTGCGAAGAGTTCGAGATTCTCGCGACCGGTAAATTCTTCAATGTGGTTTTCTGTATCGGGTACGTAACCGAACTGCTGTTTGACGCGTTCAAATTCGGATGGAATCTTGAATCCAGCGACTCGAATATCTCCTTCAGATGGTCGCAGGCTGCCGATCAGCACTTTTATAGTCGTTGTTTTTCCGGCGCCGTTTGGTCCGAGGAAGCCGAATAGTTCGCCCTCATTGACCGTCAACGAAAGCCTGTTGACCGCTGTGAAGCGACCAAACTTGACAACCAGATTGTCGATTTCGATGGCTGGGGCTGACATCTGGTCGTTCGGCGTGGAAGATCGCCGCTTTCTTCGCGAGAGTGAGCACTACTGACCCCACCAGGGGCGTGCATGCGTAATGTGACGAATTGATCCGACCGGCATGTCGAGAAACGTCTGCCCGGACAACCGCCTCAACTATAGACCGAGTTTGCGACACATGCTGAAGCAACTGCATCTTCTCCGTGACGTCTCAGCGCTCGCACTGATCGCGGTCACTTTGCGACTCTGGTTCGCTGCGTCGGATTTTCCAGCGGTGCCGTTCTTGAGTTTTCTGATCGATGTGCCGCGGATTGTTGATCGTATTCTCAGCGGTCTTGTTGTTACTTCGTTGCTGATTGATTCCGTCGTGACTGCCCTACGGATTTTTCGCCGCTGCGATTCGGTAACGCTCGTTCAAGTCGGACGGACATGTGACGTGGTATTTGTCCTGTCCGCTTTGACGCTGATTCTGTTGAATCAGCACTGTCTCCAGCCGTGGATGTACCATTTTCTGGTTCTCACACCGTTGCTCTCGATCAGCGCCCGGCGGGCAGATGCCACTTCCGCCCTGGAGCAATTTGACAAGGGACGGTGTTCTGTCAGTGGCTCAAGCGACTTTTCCCGAAGGGCGATTATCTGGTTGACCGCCTCGATCTACATGTGGTCGGCCTGGTCAAAAATTGACACAGGTTTTTTCCACTCGCACGGTCCGAAATTCGTTAGCGCTATGTGCGAGGCGACAGGACTCTCAACTCAATTCTGGTCCGACCGAACCTGGGTGGTTGCTGCGGCGCTGTTGCCTGTCTGCGAACTTGTAGTAGGAGCCGCCTTACTGTTTCGCAGGAGTCGAGCTTATGGTTTGGCGGCGAGCCTGGCGATGCATCTGCTGCTCATGGTCGCTGTTGGACCGTGGGGGCTGAATCACGAAGCGGGAGTGCTGCTTTGGAACGGCTATTTCATCATGCAGAACGTAATTCTTTTTATAGCGGAGCGTCGATCGGATGCCAGGTCAGCCCAGCCCCGCAACGACGCGCTGGTTGGATCGTCTTTTTGCAGTTGGGGGAGCAAGGGGAATCCGCAATCGGGCATTCTTGTAGTGTTGCTCTGGGTCATCCTGTTTCCTGCAGTACGGGCTGTTGGCTACTGTGACACCTGGCCCGCCTGGGCCGTCTATGCGTCCTCGCCCGCTCGAATTCTCGTGCAGGTGCGACATGACAAGGTTGAGCGACTACCGAAAACGATGCAGCAGTATGTTGAGCGTCGCCGAATCAATGATGGATGGTCATGGTTGAGAATCGACTTGTGGTCACTTACTGCGACCGGAACTCCGATTTACCCGGAAGATCGTTTTCAACTGGCGGTCGCTTGTTCTGTTGTTTCGGAGTCTGGTATGGGCGAGGAAGTCCGCATCATCCACGAGGGCGATTCAGACCGTTGGACCGGAGAGCGAGAACTGACAGACGTAGTCGGTGAAGCAGAGATCAGCGAGCTGGCCAGGAAATTCCTTCTGAACACGACACCTCGATGAGCGAATCGTCACAGGCTAATGAGTCACTGGGCAGGAACGATTACTTTTTGTACGGCCAGCGACTGACTTTCGGTGCGACTTTGCGTTCGCTCTTTGCATCGAGTGTTGAGATGCCTTCGGCGTAGACCAGCTTGCCGGTATAGCCGTCGTAAAACTGCACGATGACTTGTGGCTCGTCGTAGGAAACGTACTGATAACCGACGCCCTCGGGTTTTGCGGATTTCATCACATTGTTCACTTTAACGACGGCGTAGAAGGTGTTTCGTTGTCGGCTGTAGTGAACGTTGTCGGGGAACCCGGCGACCCATTTGATTTTGACTGTGCGACCTTCGCTGTCGAACCAGCCTCCAAATGGTGGCAGACCTGCCGTGCCGATTGGGTGTCCGGCAGAGTTCATCGGTCCGCACATGAATTCCCAGACGTTGTCGGTTATCTGTACGGCTAATGAGTTGTGAACATCACCTGTAAAAATGAGGACTGGCTTTTCAATGGCGTCGAGTTCGGGGATGAGCATCTCGCGTTCGTGGACGTAGCCGCAGAAACCGTCACCTTTCGAGCCAGTGCCGCCTTCTGGTTTCACATGATAACCTGAGTGGTAGATCACCCATGGGTCGGGCGAGATGACGAAGATGAAATCAGCGGCCGTTTTCTTAACGCCGTCAAGGAACCAACGTCGCTGAGTCTCTCCCAGAATGAATCGGTCCTTGTCATGAGCGTGTTTTTCGCCTTTGAATTTTGACCGTTCGCCGCGAGTGTCCAGAAAGAAGAAGTGGCAGTTGCCCATCACGCGGTCGAAATAGTGGTGCGTGCCGATGCTATAAGGAATGTCACCGTCGGATTTGAATGGAGGCGTGACTCGCAGGCGATTCCTGTCAACGATCGCTTTTAAACCATAGACGCCGATGTTTTTTCCACCGCGATCTTTCAGTGATCGACCGTCGCCTTTCATGAATGGCCCGATATGGATCGTGCTGACCTGCTCCGGTTTGAGTGTGCTGAAGTCGGCATCCAGATCGATCAGGATGTCTGATCCGGCTTTGGCGAGCCCGTTTCCGAATCGCAGGGGAGCCTTGCGAGGCGTCTCGTCGTTTGCCCACGCGGCGTAGTTCTGCCAGACGGAAAGAGCGTCGTCGCGTTTGAGATAATCGCCATTGCCTAACCCAACTTCTCCGCTGCCGTCGAGGTTCGAATTTACCTCGTGGTCGTCGTACATCGTCAAGTAGGGGACGTATCGAAACAGGTTGGACATGTTCCGGCCGCGTTCCAGGTAGAGCTTGTAGTTGGCGGCGTAGCCGGCTCGCGTTCCGTTTAGAACTTCTTCATAAGTGAAATCACCATTTACAATGTGGAAATCGATGTCGTCACGGTGATTCTTAAACAGGTTCAGGAATGACGGTGGATTGGCATAAATCCCAAGCGGAGCATTCGGCAGAAGCTGCCGCGAGCAACAGCCAATTGAGAACGACAGATTGAACTGTCCACCCTTGTTGTTCATAGAGTCGACAAAATTGCTTGCATCAGGAAGCGTTCGGAACGAAGGCCATGGCCGGTCGAATTCTATCCTCGTGTCAACGAGACCAATCATCGTCACAACTCCATAGTAGTAACGAGTGTTCGCTTTCAGATTGGTCAGCTCGACAAATCCGGTGTTGTCTTTTCCGGCGAGGGTTTCACCGGTGACTGATTCACTTTTCAAAGTAAGCGGTTTTTTCGTGTCGTAAACAACTCGAAACTGGGCAGGGGCTGCGGTCCGAACCCAGACCCGCATTGAATTCGGCATCGGTTTGCCAAGCATCGGTCCATGAGTCAACCCACTTGTATGATAAGGCATTACGTCATGCGCGACCGGGTCTGGCCATTCCGCTAATGATGCTGACGGGTATGTCGCCAGAAAAGCGTTAGCGATAAGAAGTATAAGTCGCGTAAAAAACGGCAGCTTTGGTGGTTGCATCGGGAATGTTTCCGGGTTGGAATGCGGAGGATGCAGATTCCGAAGTAGTCACAAAATCGAACCAGAGACACAGGATCAACAGGATGCTTCGTTGTTGCGTCTTTTGTGCACTTTTGTGGTCAATAGTTCAGAAATAGCAGGGCGAGTTCAGCCTGACGTACAGGTTTTCAGTCTGACGCGTCGCGGGCTTCTTCGAGCATTTTGATCCACGGGCCGATGTACTGGCCGTTGTCGTGGAAGGTCCGGCCGCTGACCATGTTTCCGTCGATGACGCAGGCTTCGTTGACGAAGGTCCCGCCGCAGATTTCGAGGTCGAACCTGCACTTCGGGACCGTCGCCATTTTGCGGCCTTTGACGCAATCGGCGGCAGCGGGGATCTCGACACCGTGGCAGACGCTGGCGACTGGCATGTTCTCGGCGAAGAAGTATTTCGTCACTCGCATGAGGTCTTCGTCGTAGCGGATGTACTCGGGGGCCCGGCCGCCGGAGAAGAAGATGCCGGCGTATTGTTCTTCCTTGATATCGGAGAAAGCGACGTCCGCGTCGATCGTGTACCCCTCCCACTCTTTGGTGATTGTCCATCCGGGCTTTACCTCGTGGAGAACCATCTGATACTTGCGTTTTTCAGGAGCGGCGACGACAGGTTGGAAGCCGGCTTCGATCAGGCGGTAGTACGGGTACATCGTGTCGAGCGTTTCCGTTGCGTCGCCGACGATGATGAGAACTTTATTGCTGGGCATCGGGCAGCCTTTTCAGAGAGTGCGGTTGATCAAATGGTGCTGAGACATTTCGTGATATATTTGCGAGACCGGTTGATTTCGGCAGTGACTTCGGCGGTGGTATCAAGAATCGGGATGCCGCGCGGAACGGGGTGCATGAAGATTTCCGTCCAGCCTTCGTACTTGATGTTCTGCAGGGCGGTGAAGAGTGGAACGAAGTCCAGTCCGCCTCGGCCCGGAAGTTGAAGCAGTTCCTGCTCTTTTGGAAGTTTGACGTGACAACCCATTCCGTGCTGCCAGGCGTAGAACATCTTGATGTTGTTGCCGAGTGTGCGGATGAGATCAGACTGAAGCTCCTCGTCCTGCTCAAGATGGTAGGGTGCGAAGGCGATGCCCAGATTGTTCGAGGTTCGAAGTTCGGCCAGCCACTTCAGCGAGTCTGGCGAGTCAATCAGGTTGTTGCCGTGGTTTTCGATGGCGAGCGTTACTCCGGTTTCTTCGGCGACCGCCAGGTGCGGTTTCAGCTTCTCGATGAATGCCCCGACGGCCGCTTTCAGTTCCTGTCCCTTTAGATTCTTCGGGCCGGAGCCTCCGCAGATGATCATTTTGCAGCCCAGTCGTTGAGCTAGCTGCATTTCCTCCTGCAGTCCAAACGGGCCAAGCTTATACTGGGTAATGCTGCCCAGCGTGACGTCGTACTGCTTAAGCAGGGCGGCGAATTTCTCTTCGCCCATCGCATCGAGCTGTTCCCGCTGATTGCCATGCACCTTCGGCCAGATGTCGAGTGCTGTTGCACCGGTCTTTGCAACTTCCGGGACGATCTCGTCGACCGTGGTGTAACCGTACATGCACGAGCCGAGGATGTATTTCGGCTTGAGCTTCGGTGCGGCAAGTGCGAGGGGCGGTGCTGTCATTGCGGCAGCTGTGACTGCAGATGCCGCGAGAAAATCGCGACGACCGATCAGAAGACTGTTGTCAGGCACTGGGTGTTCCTTGTCTCTGGTGAAAGTGTCACTGTCATTGCCAGTATTGAGCGTTTTTATTTGTTTCTTAGTTTCTGTCCATCGTCCAGAAAAGGGACGCCGAGGTGCATGAGTTCTTCCGTATTCTTCGCGTGAATCAACTCAGGAGAATACTGCGTCACGTAGGCACGACGCATCTTATCGGTTGTGTTGGCTCCGCTTCGATGGAACGTCAACGAGCTGAAGACGACCAGGCTGCCTGCCGGGACGACGGCGGGGATACCAGGCTCTTTGCCGAAGTAGCCGGTTTTGTCGCCAGTCTCCGGATCGCGAATGTGTTCGACAAGAGTCTTCACACCAATCGTCGAATACGGCATCACGAAGGCCGTCCCGTTGTCGAGAGTCATGTCGTCAACGGCAGCCCAAACGGTGACGTAGGGCCGGTGTGGAAATCCGAGATAGCCGCTATCCTGATGCCACGAAAAATGAATGCCCTGCTCGGCGGCCTTGGCGACGTACTGCTCGTAAAAGAGGAACGCGGTATCACCGATGGTTGCCCGGCAGACTTCAGCCATAAGATCACTGAATACGTATTCCGAAAGGCGCGGAGCCTGTCCGTACTTTTTCGCGATGTGATAACGCTTGCCTCGATGGCTGATATGAATGTGGTTCGTGCTGAGCCGATCCATCTCCTGATGCATCAGCTCAATCAGATGATCGCACGATGCACGCAGGATTTGGAGATGCTCGGTGGGGATCACACGTTCGAGGATGAAGTAACCCTCGTCGGCGTATTGTTGCTTTTGCTGATTAGTGATCATTGTGGAAATCTGTGCTGGATACAGAAACGGTTTTTGAATTCAGAGGTTGGAGAGTTTAAACAGACAGAGTCAAAAGAAATGAGGTCTCCGCTTCAATGTGAGTTCTCGCTGTCTTCTGCAATTCAAAAACTCAAAAGTGAAATCAGGCGACTTCGAAGCCCTTTCGTTGTTCACGGCTGAGCAACTTGCTGGCGGCGGCATCGCCAGGGAATGTTTCGCTTTTCGGGTCCCATAAAACAGGATGACCGACTTTCATGGCGATGTTGCCGAGGTGGCAGGTGGATACGCTGCGGTGCTGGCTTTCGACGCTGGACACCGGGATTTTTCGTGCCTGAACGCAGTCAAAGAAGTTGCCCATATGGTTGATGATGGCGTCGAGTTTTCCCATGCGAGCCGGGCGGTCGAGATTATCGAAGTCGTAGGATCTAAAGTCTTCTCGACGCAGTGGACTGGTTGTCAGCTCTTCGACAGGCTTGCCGGAGATCGTACCTCGGTTTACAAAAATCCGGCCATTTGTTCCAGTCAGCAGAATGCCGTTACGGCCAGTATCGAGTACCTTCATTGTGACGCCGCTGGCGTAGCGATAGTTGGCTTCAAAATCGATGGCGACGTCGTAGCCCTCTGGTGTTTCGGGGTACTTCGCCGTCGCCGAAATTTCGACCGGATAAGAGTTGATCGCCCATTGCGCGATATCCAGGTGATGGGCGCCCCAGTCCGTCATCTGGCCGCCGGAGTAGGCGTACCACCAGCGGAAGGTGTAATGGCAACGCTCCTGGATATAGGGCGTGTCCGGAGTCTGTCCCTGCCAGAGATCCCAGTTCAGGTTGGTCGGTACGGGAACTTTGCGAAATGGTCCACCGATCAGATTTTTGCCCAGCACGACCTCGACACTTTGCAAGTCGCCAATCCTTCCCTGATGGACCATCTCGACAGCCTGCCTGAATCGATGATCGCTGCGCTGCCACGATCCGACCTGGACGACTCGACCGGTTTCTTTGACGACGTCGCGAATAAGTTTGCCTTCGTCGATCGTCAGCGTAAGTGGCTTTTCACAGTAGACATCTTTACCGGCTCGACAGGCGTCGATGATCATTTTTGTGTGCCAGTGATCCGGTGTGCCGATCAGGACAACGTCGATGTCGTTGCGTTTGATGAGGTCCTGGTAGTTTTCAAAATCGCGAGGTGTACTGCCGAACGCGGCTTTTGCCTGTTTGCGAACGTGGTAGTCGACATCGCAGACAGCGGTGATGTCTCCGTACATCTGAGCCTTATGAGCGATTACCGAGCCCTGATACCGCAGCCCAATTGCCCCGACTCGAAGCCGTTCATTCGGTGACTTCGGTTTGTTTTGAGCCGAGACAGAGTTGACGAACAAGCCTGCTGCCATGGCTGCCGAAGAAGTCTTCAGGAACGCGCGTCGTGAATGGTCGGATAATTGAGTCATGAGCTATTCCTTGTTGTATGTGTGGCAACGCTTTGAGGTTTCGGAGAGTTACGGATTGAAGAACCATCAATTGATACGAATAAACACTAATTCAGGCCAGAGTGCGTTTCTATTCGTGGCCCATGACGGTGATCGAGTCGTTCGAGATGGTTGATGCTGTATGCTTTTACGCTGCAGCATCTCAAATATCAGTGAAGTTGCAGGTTGTAGAACCGGGTTGCCGTTTCGCCGAAGATTTGAGCGTTTTCTGCTTTACTGAGTGGGCCGACGGTTTGGACGAGAGCTGAATGAACCTGCTCGTAAGTTGCGGCGAGTTCACAGACCGGCCAGTCGGAGCCAAACATCAGCCGTTCCGGTCCGAACGCTTCCAGGGCGGTTTCGACGTACAGTTTCAGATCGGACGGTTTCCAGTTGATCCAGTCCGCCTCAGTGACCATTCCGGACAGTTTACAGTAGACATTCGGAAACTTTGCTGCGGCTTTGAAATTGTCTAGCCAGTCATCGAGGGCCTGGTCTTTGATTCGTGGTTTGGCCAGATGGTCAATTACCATTGGCAGCCCTGGCAGTTCTTTGGCCAGCGTCGCGGCGTGCTTGAGATGCTTGACAAAGAACAGCAGGTCGAACGGGATCTGGTGCTTCTGCAGAATTTTCATCCCGCGGATGATTTCCGGCCGAACGGCGAAATCGTCATCAGCTTCGTCCTGAGTGATGTGGCGAATTCCTACGAATTTGGGGTTGTCTATGAACTCGGACAGTTGTTCTTCGCACTGTTCGCTGGCAAGGTCGACCCATCCGACTACGCCGGCGATGAATTCGTGTTTTTCCGCGAGTTCCAGCACCCAACGGTTTTCCTGGACGTTGTGCTGAGTCTGCACGAAGACCGTTTTGTCGACGCCAACTTTTTCAATTCGTTCGGCGAGATCGTTCGGGAGAAAATCGCGTTTGATCTTTGCGAGTTCCGGCGCGTCCATCCATGAATAGTCGAACGGCTGACTGAACTGCCAGAAATGCTGGTGAGCGTCGATGATCATTTCTAAAGCACTTTTTCTATAAGTTTTGAAGGCGGAGGTCGCAGAGGTTAAAATCCAGAGGTCCGGAGATTTCTCTTCGTTTTCTATTTTCTATACGAGACCCTGGCGATCTTCGTACTCTGTTATTTTTGTTTTACGGGAGGCGATGATAGACGAAATTATCGCGTTACTTCTTCAATGGAAACAGCCGTATCTGGTGGATGCCGCCGTCTGCAACCTGGACTGTGCCAACTTTTCTTGCTTTGAAATTCAGGCAGTGGCCGGTGTCTTCGATTTCAAACTGACACTTGCTCCCGGCAATCCGATCGTGACGATGTTTTTTATCCAGATCTTTGTTGCAGCCTTGAAGAAACTTTACTTTGGACTCCGTGGGGTGAGCAATTTTGACGTGCCACTGGCCCAGTCTTCGAGGTTTGCCCTGTTGTCAATGTGATTTTTGGGAGGCTGCAGTTCGTACCGCAGCAGTTTTCCGTGCGTGATCACATAGTGGCCCTCAGTATAACTGACTGACTTCTTCTGAATGTTTGACGAGGTGTGGATTCGTTGCCGGTTCGATGGTTTCAAATCGATGGTTTCAAAAATGATTACGGGCAGGGCAGCTGCTGGTATGTCGTCAGGCGATGTCACTTTTCCGGTGGTGATTTCTGGTTTGAATTTAATCTGCGAGTTCTTGTTCGTTCGCCTGGACAGCCGCAGTGATTTCATGCGATTGTTGAATTGAGCGCGGAGAGTTGTGGATGTTAACGTGCAGGTGGCCCGAATTTCATCGTTACCGGCCGTGTTCTTTGGGAGGGTGTGAACACTCACGTCGAGCAATGCGATTCAGTACGATGTTTAGATGGATCACCTCCTGTTCTCGTGAGACCTCACAAATGACGCCAGGATATGCCTTGAGGAATTATCTGACATTGCATTCCGCTTTTCCGTCGGTGTTGACCGTCGTGCTGAGTACGGTGATAACGCCAGTGCAGGCGCAGTCTTCCAGCATTGTAGATTTCGATCGAGATGTACGTCCGATTCTGTCCAACACCTGCTACACGTGCCACGGGCCAGATGCCAATAAACGCGTGACGGCGCTTCGATTTGACGTCGAGATGAGCCTGTTCGGTGATCATGATGAGCCCGTCGTCGTCCGCGGTAAACCAGACGCGAGCGCATTAATTGCTCGCATTACGAGCGGCGATCCGGATTACCGCATGCCGCCGGTTGATGAAAAGCAGCAGCTCAGTGAACAACAGATTGATCTCCTGAAGCGTTGGGTGGAGCAGGGGGCTCAGTACACGGGACACTGGTCGTTTCAGCCTGTCGTACGTCCTCAGCTTCCGGAAGTAGATCAGACCGACTGGCCCCGCAACGGCATTGATCATTTTGTCCTGAGTCGTATGACGGAGCGAAAGTTGTCCCCGTCCGAGCGAGCTGCGAAAGAAATACTTATTCGACGCATCACTCTGGATTTAATCGGGTTACCACCGACTCTGGATGAAATTGATGCATTCCTGGCGGATGACGCTCCGCAAGCATTCGAGAAGGTGGTCGATCGGTTGCTCGGCTCCGATCGGTTTGGCGAGCACTTTGCGACAGCGTGGCTCGACGCCGCCCGGTATGCAGATTCAAATGGTTATCAGCAGGACCGTACTCGGACGCTCTGGCCGTGGCGTGACTGGGTGATTCGAGCGTTTAACGACAACATGCCATTTGATCAGTTTTCGATTGAGCAACTGGCCGGTGACCAGCTTGAAAATGCGTCACTCGATCAGCATGTCGCGACAGGCTTTCATCGGAACCACATGTTGAATGGCGAAGGCGGGCGCATCGCAGAAGAGTCGCGCGTTGAGTACGTGATGAATCGAGTGGAAACGACGGGTGCCGTGTGGCTTGGCCTGACGGTCGGCTGCGCCCGCTGCCATGACCATAAGTACGACCCGATTTCACAGCGGGAATTTTATCAGTTCTATTCGTATTTCAATTCGATTGATGAATCTGGACGGGTTGATGCTGGCGGGAATGCGAATCCAGTTTTGCCAGCGCCAACGAAGACGCAGTCAGTCAGAAAAACAGAACTGGTTCAGAAACTGGCTGACCTGCAGAAGCAGCTTCGATCCGTCACGACTGCAGAGTTACAACGGTCATGGGAAACAGCAAAGCTCGCTGAACTGTCGAAGGATGACAAGGAGT
>Ga0315332_10001853_pt1 | contig 11546 bp, 8 predicted proteins | sample M110034915metaG_FD_203455 | JGI IMG/M metagenome (GOLD analysis project Ga0315332, IMG submission 203455) | Ammonia-oxidizing marine archaeal communities from Monterey Bay, California, United States - M1 100m 34915 | ecosystem: Environmental > Aquatic > Marine > Intertidal zone | place: USA...
ATAATATTCAAGTGCTGTATTTAATTGCCCTTTTTCAAAATGATGCTTTTTTAAATCGTGAGAACAATTTCTAATGTTGAAATTTTCAATTAAAAATGCCATTATTTGTTTCACAATTTTAACAGAAGGATAAGGCCCATAATATTTTGCTCCATCTTTTAAAAATCTTCTAGTAGTATTTATTCTAGGAAATGGTTCATCCTTAATGCAAATCCATGGATATGTTTTATCATCTTTTAGCTGAACATTGTATCTAGGTTGATGCTTTTTAACCAAAACATTTTCTAGTAACAATGCATCCATTTCAGTTTCCACTTTAATGGTTTTAACATTCTTAATTTGTGAAACTAAAAGTTTAGTTTTCCGGTTTTCAAATTGAACTTTATTAAAATACGAGCTTACTCTATTTTTTAAATTTTTTGCCTTGCCAATATAAATTATTTCGTTTTTTTGATTTAAAAACTGATATACACCTGGGCTTTTAGAAAGAGATTTTACTATTGATTGCAAATCGTCCATCCAATAAAATTATGAATTATTTTGTTCTTGAAATAGAATATTCTAGTAATGAAATAAGCGCTTTTTTCGATTCATTTTCTGGGAAATCTTTAATGTAACCAAGAGCCTTTTCTTTATATTCTAACATTTTTCTTTCAGAATATTCAATGCCTCCATTTTCGATTACCAATTGTATTACTTCTTGAACTCGTTGCGGATCTTCATTGTGATTTTTAAAAGTGTTGATAATTCTATTTTTCACTTTTTTGCTTACGTTGTTTAATGTATAAATTAACGGCAATGTCATTTTGCGTTCTTTAATATCTATTCCTGTTGGTTTGCCGATTTCAGCAGAAGATCCAAAATCAAAAATATCATCCTTAATTTGAAACGCCATTCCAACATTAATTCCAAACTGATACATTAACTCGACCGTCTTTTCACTTGCATTTACAGATTGTGCCCCGCTTGCACAACAGGAAGCAACTAAAGATGCTGTTTTTTGCTTAATAACCTTATAATAAATCGCTTCGTCAATGTCTAAACGCCTAGCTTTTTCCATTTGAAGAAGCTCTCCCTCACTCATCTCTTTTACCGCTTTTGAAACAATCTTAAGTAATTCAAATTGACCATTTTCTGTTGTAAGCAAAAGCCCTCTTGAGAGTAAAAAATCACCAACCAAAACAGCTATTTTATTTTTCCAAAGAGCATTAATTGAGAAAAAACCTCTTCTTTCATTAGCATCATCTACCACATCATCATGAACTAAAGTAGCAGTATGCAAAAGCTCAATTAGTGAAGCTGCAGTATATGTAGATTCATTAACAGAACCGCAAGTTTTAGCAGATAAAAAAACAAACAAAGGGCGCATTTGTTTTCCTTTTCTTTTTATAATATAATTGGTAATCTTATCTAAAAGTGCAACATCACTTTTCATTGATTCTTTAAACTTTTCTTCGAAAAGTTTCATTTCAACAGCAACTGGAGCCTTTATTTGTTCCACAATCCGGTTCATAACCTTAACAAATATCTACATAAATTTAATAGAAAGGATTTGATTACAGTTATTTATTCTGCTTTTATACTTGTTATTCTTTAACAATCTTAAAATCATGGGAAGCTTCTTCAGTGTTTAGCTTGATAAAATATATGCCAGATGAATATTGAGACATGTTAACTTTAATAATATTAACGGAACTAACATTAAACTTTTCAATCAATTTGGACTGCGAATCATAAATTGAAATCTCTAAATTCTGATTCAAATTAGGTAGCTCTAATGAAAACTCATCAACTACTGGATTAGGATGAATAGAAAGCCCTTCCCATATACCTGAATTTATACTACTCAAATCTACATTATAACATGAGGAAACTGAGACACATCCATTTAAAGCAACCTCAACAGCGTAATTACCCGAGTTAGTTGCTGTAAAATATTGATTGATTTCTCCATTAATTGGTTGATTATTATCGCAATCAATCCATTGGTATGTTGCTAACGGTTCTGCTACTGTAAGGGTTAAACCACTTTGTGTTATAGCAGTATCGATAGCTGTAATTGAAAGATTTATTGTTATGATGCTATCGCAACCTAAGGAGTTAGAAATCACATCAGTATAAGTTCCTGTTGAAGAATAAACAACACCACTTGGAGATGTGTAGGTATCACAGCTTGATTCGGAAATGGTAGCATATGAATTATTTAAACATCCTGTAATTATGTTAATTTGAAAATCATCAAAATAAAAACCATCTTCTTGAACATATTGATCTGAAATAATTTTAAATCTCACAAGAATTGTAGACCCTAAATAGTCAGACAAATTAATTTCTTCTTTAACCCAGCTTGTTTGAAATCCATCGTAGAGTGGCTCTCCATCAGCAGCATTCTGATCAGCAACACCAGTATTGGTATATTTTCCACATTGAGGAATCCAACTATTTCCACCATCATTTGAGACCTCAACCTGAACATAATCCCAATTATCTTCAATTTCCCATATCGCCCAGAATGTCATGTTCGCACCGGCTGCATTTGAAAGGTCAACGGCATTATTTAAAGTTATTGTTTTATTGGCGTTGTTATTATAATCTCCATTGGGAGAATCTGTAATGGAAGAAGATGGAGAGTAATATTCGTTATTTGTTGTATTCCATGATTGGGAAACCGTCCAATTTGCCAAACTATTACCATTATCAGTTAATACATTTGTTTCAGATCCATAAATTTTTGAAATCACATAATTTTCTAAATACTGACCGTTATCAACAATAATTTCATAATCGATAACATCACCTAATGAAATAGTAGGACTAAGCTGGAAGGAAACAGAATCTAAATCGGTTTGTAAAAGTGTGAGGTTAGAGTGTGTATTACTCCCACCAACAGAAACTATATTTGCACTTAGAGGATTTATACTAACAGAAAAATTAGAAGGTGATTCTAATCCTAATCGTTGAAGTTCATAAGAAAAATAACCGTTTGTACTTTGAATAGTTAACGGAGATGCATCAACAACAGAAGCATAATTAGTAATTAAATGTGCTGCCATTAAATTTGTAAAAACCATACTGTTGCATATGTTTTCAGCATCTGAAGCAGGTGGCCAAAAACCATTATCTCCAATTTCAGGGGTAAATGAAAATATTTTTGGTTTAGTTGATAAATCCGCACCGTACATCCAATCATCAGAATCACCAGAAGCAGGATATAATGAAGCACTTATTTTTGGAGTCATTCCCAATCCATTTTGTTCAGTCATCATATCAGATATTACAACATATGTTGCATGATCAGGTGTAAACTGATTATTATCGTATCCATAAGGATAAAGTAAAGAGTTATCATAAGTGTGATTATTCATTGCAATTTTAAATTCATGATTCTCACAAAACCATTTCATTGCTTGATTTTCAATTTCTGAAAAGGGTCCAGTTCCTGGATAGGTATCATTATTTGTATTAAAACTAACTCCAGTTGTTCCCCAAACTGCGTTGCCTTGAGGGTCAATATAATCGTAGTTTCTATTGTTATCTACTCCATAATTTCCATTAAAATGGTTTCTTCTGTTTTTTCTCCACATTCCACCGCCATTGGGATCTTGAGTACAATTGTACACATATCCATCTGGGTTTAAAACAGGAATAAAATAAAGCTCAGAATTATCAACTATTCCTTGCACCTCTGCATCAGTAGCATAATTTTCTAATAGATACCACATGTAATAAATTAATTGTTGCATAGCAGCAGGTTCACGCGCATGGTGAATGGCATCATACAACATTTCTGGTTCTTGTTCATCAACATTTGGATTATCAGAAATCTTCAACCAATATATTGGTCTACCTTCGAAAGTTTGGAAATTTGAAATGGGCGCTTTTGCTGTAATTAAATTTGGATATTGAGCTACCATGTCATCTAATTCGGAAAGCATTTCAGTATAAGTATAAAAGCCCCCCATTGAGCCTAACTCCCAATTTGAAGGAGTCGCATATGTGGGTGAACCTACTGAAGAACAAGAGCTGTTTTTCAAATTTTTAATTTCATTATCATTTTTATTGTTTTGTTCAACATAAAATTTTGAAACATCATTAATAACAATTTCAACTTTCATTCCCAACATTTTTGCTAAACCTAAATCATTTTCTGAGAAATCAGACTCTATGTAAATTCCTTCTTTATGCTTAACATGATCTAATGGAATTCCTTGAGATGCTAGCTGAGTTAGACCAATAGCAGAACCGTAAAATATTTTGGCCTTATGGTAAATCATTTTAGCATCGGCTTTTTCTTCCATAACAGCATTGTTTGACAACGATTGTGAAAAAGTAGCTAGTGAGCAAAAGATAGCAATAGTGGTAATTAAAAATTTCATTTCTTCAAATAAATTTAAGATTAATCGAACTATACATAGACTCTGTAAGATTCATAAGGTTGTAAGATAATTTAAAAAAATTAAGTTTAACAAAATGTTCAATTTATATAGAACATTCTAGTTTTACTCTATTAATTTTTAGCAAGTATTTAAACAAAACTATTTTTCAAAAATAAATGTCACTTTTAATTTCCACCAACTTAACGAAAAAATTTTCGGATTTTACTGCTGTTAACGATTTAACCTTTAATGTAAACAGAGGAGATGTTTACGGTTTTCTGGGTCCAAATGGTGCGGGTAAAAGTACTTCATTAAGGATGGTGTTAGGTTTAATTCATCCTACATCAGGGACTGTTAAGGTAAACAATCAAACTGTAAATAAAACTAATCGCAATTACCTCTCATCAATCGGAGCTCTTATTGAAAGACCTGACTTTTACACAAATTTAAGTGCATATGACAATCTAAAAATTCTTGCCAAATTTTCTAACCTTAAGAATAAAAAAAGAATAAATGAAGTTTTAGAAGAAGTTGGACTTTTAAAAAAAGCAAACGTAAAAGTTGGTTCATTTTCTCAAGGAATGAAACAAAGACTTGGAATAGCCCAAGCACTTTTACATCAACCAGAACTAATTATTTTAGATGAGCCCTCAAACGGGCTTGACCCTCAAGGTCAAATAGACATGAGAAAACTTATTCAAAGAATTAATTCAGATTTAGGTATTACCATAATTATTTCAAGCCATATTTTATCTGAAATAGAACAAATTGCAAATAGAATGATTGTTATTAATAACGGAGAAAAAATTGTTGAAGGAGATGTAAAACAACTTATGAATTCTGAACAAATGAAGGTTCGGATAAAAGTCAATCAATTAAATTCTCTAAAAGAATTACTTAAAACAAAAGCACTCTCATTTGATACTTATGATGAATTTGTGATTGTAAAGTTAAAGGAAAATGAAATTAGCAGCCTTGTAAATTTAATAACTGACAATAATATTTCTGTTCAAGAAGTGAGGCAATTAAGAACTTTAGAAGAGCTATTTTTAAAATGGACCCAATGATTAGTTTAATTCAAATAGAGCTATATAAAATATTAAAACGACCCAGAACTTACATTGGTTTCCTAGCAATATTTATAATTGTAGTAGGTCTTCAAATGGCAATGTATTTTGAAGGAGAGTCGTTAGTTACAATGGGAATTCAAAACTTAAAAAATGATTTCAGATTAGAAGGAGGCATTATTAATGTGAATTTAATGACCTACATTTTAATGAATAGCTTAATAATACATATACCAATATTAATTTGTTTAGTAACTGGAGATTTAATAGCTGGTGAAGCATCTTCTGGAACGTTACGATTAATACTTCAACGCCCTCATTCAAGATCAAAAATCTATCTTTCAAAAATAATTACAGGATTTGTTTACTCCACAGCTTTAATACTATTCATGGGCTTAACAACTTATTTATCAGGTCTACTATTGTTTGGAAACGGTGACTTAATTGTGTTAAGAAGAGGTGTCAATGTTTTTTCTGCAGATGATGTTTTTTGGCGATTTACCGGAGCCTTTTCAATGGGGCTGCTGTCAATGATTGTTGTAGCTTCACTTTCTTTAATGATATCTTCTTTTGTACGAAATGCTATTGTTCCAATAGTAGGCACAATCTCTGTAATTATTGTGCTAAACATTATCTTTACCCTAGGAGCTAATTTCTTTGAACCCATTCTGCCTTACGTTTTCACTACTCATTTTATTAAATGGCAATATTTTTTCGATTTCGATTTAAATTATAATGCCATATATAAAGCCATTGGGATTCAGTTAGCGTACATTATTACATTTAATGCCATTGGCCTAATTCATTTTAAAAACAAAGACATTCTTTCATGAAAATTTACTTGCTTTTTTTCTGGTTATTAATCTCATCTTCTTTAATTGGCCAATCTGATAGTGCTAAATCAGTTATGCTTTCAATTTTAAATTCCATAGAAAAAACACCTGCTTATGAATGTGATGTGAAAATAATATTAGATGTAAAATTCATTAAAATGAAGGAACGGTTTGGGCGAATGTTCTACACCTCATCAAACAAAGTAGATTATAAAATTAAAGGGTTTGCTTTTTTACCTAAAAAAGAGCTAACCTCCTCCTCTTCCGAGCTTTTAAAAAAAGATTTCATTGCAATCTCAATGCCCTATCAAACAATTAGAGAACAGAAGTGTAGTGTAATAAAAGTTATACCCATGGATTTAGAATCGACTATTGTTACAGGACAGTTTTGGATTAACAATAAAAATCAGATTAGCAGAATGACTTTTATTACTAAAGAAAATGGTGCTTTCACCGCAGACTTGTTTTATGGGAACATTAAATTCGATCTTCCAAAAAAACTTATTGTTTCTTTTAATGTTAAAGATCAAAAACTTCCTGCATTAATAACTGGAGATTTAGAAGGCTATTCATCAGATGAATCTTTTGAAGAAGTTTCTAAGGGAATTATAGAAATTAATTATTCTAATCACCTTTTTAAAAACTTATAATCTTCCTTTAAGAGTAATTGTTTTCTTAACAGGATAAACGTTTCCATCAAGGTCAAAAGCTTCAAAATAAAGTAAATAAATACCTATTCTCGCTTTTTCACCGTTTTCTAAAGTTCCATCCCAAGATGTAGAACCAGAACTTGATAATAATTCATTTTCTAACAATCTAGTAATTAACCTCCCGGTGTGATCATACACTACCAAATTTGCTACATATCCTGGTGAATTCATTTCATATGAAAAAATTGCAACATCTTCAAACCCGTCATTATCAGGAGAAAAAACTGGTGTATCAACATTGAAAAATAAATTTGATGTAATTCCTGAAAAGTTTTGAGAGTTTTCTAAACCAGGTGTACCCCAACCTACAGACTCTGCTGCACTGTGCCAATTAGAAGCATCGTTTGTAATTAAGGTGGCATTAATTCTTTCTAAAGAAACACCTTCTACATCATTGATTAAGTTAAAATGCATGTCATCATTGTAACTGAAATAATCTAGCACCAAGCTATCAGGGTTTAAAACATATACTGTTGAAGAGTCATTGGTAAATGTTGGCAAATCCATTTCAATAAATACTAACGCATCCCGATTAAGGTATGCAGCAGCAGTAGCAGCCGAATCTTCGGTGAAAAGAACATAATTATTGGGCTCTAAAATAAAATGTTTTTCAATGTTTTTATGGTTGTCAATACCTTCGTCAAAATTTGCTATCATGTAACCGAATAAATCAATGTTTTTTGAACTATTATTATAAAGCTCCACATAATCGCTACCACCCGTATATGGGTCAAAAAGAATTTCGTTTACTATAATTTCACTTTCAATAGCTGTATCAGGAACAATAATGCCGATAGTAGTATCTAGGGTGTTATTTGAAAGATCTTCAATATTAGAAATGTCTAATGAATAGTTATCGCCAGCTAAAAAAGGAGAATTAAACATTAGCTGAAAGACATTACTATTATTAATTACAATTAATGGTTCTCCATTACCTGCTGATAGAAAATAATTGGAAATATTTTCTACTGAACTAGTTACCTGTTCATTGAAAACTAAATCTATTAGATTAGATCCTGTAACTGTTGCAGACACGACACTAGGAGGAGAATTATCAATTATAACATTTGCTTCTATGCTAATGTCATCAAAAATAAATTTAGCTGAATTAGATGATGTGTACTTACACCAAATTCCTGAATATTTAGAATATTGGTAGGTTGCGTCTGAACCTCCGCCTTCAATAGTGTAATTAGTTCCTCCTGTACTATCAGATTCTATTAGCCAATTACCTGCAATGTCTCTAAGTACTCTAATTCTAGCATTTGGATTAGCTCCATAAGCACCGAAAGAACCTGTACAAATTAATTCATCACTTGAAGATGATACTCCATCTTGACGATACAGTTTAATCTTATCAACCGCTCCACTTTCACCTATTCTAATGTAATAGCCATTTAATGAGCCTTTTAAATCCTCGAAATTAGAAACTAAATAGAATCTTCCAGTATTGTTACTTGATGGACTAAAAAGCATATTCATTCTAAAATTCCAAACAATAGTGTCAGAAAAATCAAGAATTCCAGTCTCTGTAGATAAGAAAGAAACATCTGAAACAGAAGGAGCATTTAACTGCAATTCGTTAGAACTATTTACTATAAAATTAGTTACATCACCATTCCATTGAGGGTTTGAAGTGAAATTGCCATCAGAAAAATCTTCATTTAGTTGAGCCACAAATGTTAGCGGCAATAAAACCAAAATCGAATTTATTATTTTAAAAAAATATACCCTCATTTTATAACTCAATAAATATACTAATTTTGATGAAAAAATCAGATGAAATTAGCTTTAGTTGGCGCAACCGGCATGGTTGGAGATATAATGCTTAAAGTATTAGAGGAAAGGAATTTTCCTTTTTCTGAGCTTCTTCTTGTGGCCTCTAAGAGAAGTGTAGGCAAGGTAATTAAATTCAAAAAAGAACAAATAAATATTATTGAAATTGAGAAAGCATTTGAAGAAAAACCAACAATTGCAATCTTTTCTGCAGGAGGTAAGCTTTCTAAAGAATGGGCACCAAAATTTGCAGCAATTGGATGTACCGTAATAGACAATTCATCTGCTTGGAGAATGGATGAAAACATTAAGTTAATTGTTCCTGAAATAAATGCATCTGAATTAACCATAAAAGATAAGATTATTGCGAATCCAAATTGTTCCACAATTCAAATGGTTCTTGCATTAAAAGCTTTACAAAAAAATTATGGCATTAAAAGATTAGTAATCTCCACCTATCAATCTGTAACTGGAACTGGTGTTGGGGCTCTCAAACAAATGCAAAACGAAAGAAATGGAATTCAGGGTGAAATGGCCTATCCGCATCCAATTGATTTAAACTGTATTCCACATGGTGGTGATTTTCATAAAAATGGCTATACCAGTGAAGAGTTAAAACTTGTTAGAGAAACTAATAAAATATTTGGCACAAAAGACATTAAAATAACTGCTACTGTTGTAAGAATTCCAGTTGTAGGGGGGCACAGCGAGGCAGTAAATGTTGAGCTTAAAAAAGAATTTGATATTACCCAAATTAAAAAAGAAATTGGCGATACTTCAGGAGTTACAATTCAAGATGATGTTGAAAATAACAATTACCCAATGCCAATAACAGCTCACAATAATGACGATGTTTTTGTCGGTCGAATTAGACGAGACAATACAGTTGAATATGGTTTAGACCTTTGGATTGTTGCCGATAATTTAAGAAAAGGTGCAGCAACAAACGCCATTCAAATAGCAGAACACTTATATAACAATCAACTTATTTAATTTCTTTTATTTGAAATCTTCTTTAAATAGTTCATCAAAATTAGGAACACACCCAGTTAAAAGATTACTCTTCACACAAGCTATGCCTGCTGCTATTGGGTTTATGGTTATGTCTCTGAACATGGTTGTAGATACTTTTTTTGTTGGGCAATATATCGGAGAATTAGCAATCGGAGCCATTTCTGTTGTTTTCCCAATATCTTTCCTGCTTTCTGCTATTGGAATGTCTATAGGAATTGGAGGAGGTTCTATTGTGTCTAGAGCTCTAGGTAGTCAAGACCAACAAAAAGCTCAGCTATCCTTTAATAATCAAATTAGTTTAACTTTTTTTTTAGCTTTTGTAATTATTCTTGTTGGTGTGTGTTTTTCGACTCCAATTTTAGATCTTTTTGGAGCAAAAGGTAACATATTCCCTTATGCAGATACCTATTTCTCAATTGTCTTAATTGGTATTCCATTTTTAGCTATTTCAATGATGGCAAACAATAATTTAAGAGCTGAAGGAAAGCCTAAAATCGCCATGGTTGTATTGCTTATACCGTCAATAGTTAATATTTTTTTAGATTTTATTTTCATAGATCTATTAGACTATGGAATGTCTGGTGCGGGATGGGCAACAACTATCTCTTATTTAGGGTGTGCCTTTTATATTTTTTATTTCTATCTCAGCGGCAAAGGAGAGCTAAAAGTAATGCCTAAATTGTTTAAGCTTAAGAAAGAAATTGTTACTGAAATATTTAAACTTGGATCAGTAAATTTAGTAAGGCAAGGCACTCTTAGCGTTTTAGCCATTCTACTTAACACCTCTTTATTTATTTATGGAAATCAAATTCCAGAAATGGGTGGCGAAACGGCTATTTCTGTTTATGGATTAGCCAGTAGATTGGCAATGTTTGCATTTTTTCCACTAATTGGAATTGCTCAAGGATTTATGCCTATTGCAGGTTTTAACTATGGAGCTAAAAACTATAAAAGAGTAAAAGATGTCATTAATATTTCATTAATCTATGGCTTTATTATTGCTAGTTTCATATGTGCTATTCTTACACTTAGTTCTTCTTGGATTCCCTACATATTCACCTCAGATTTAAAGCTAATTAAGTATTCGCCAGATGCGATTTTTTGGCTTTTCATTACTGCTCCAATTGTTGTCTTTCAGCTCATAAGTCCGTCTTACTATCAAGCAATAGGTAAAGCTTTTCCGGCTTTATTGCTAACAATTACTAAGCAGGGTTTGTTTTTAATTCCTTTAGTTGTTGTATTGCCATTTTACTATGGAATAAATGGCATCTGGTATTCTTTCCCAATATCAGACATTCTTTCTGCCATAACCTGCTATTACTTTTTAAGAAAAAGCGTGAAAAAATTAATCTAAATTTAGTTGGTATATAACCAATAAGTAAAACTGCTTTTATTACTCTGATAGTTTGTTCTTATTTGCTAATTGTCCACATGCGGCATCAATGTCTTTACCTCTGCTTCTTCTTATATTAACAATAATATTTCTTTTTTCTAAATAGCTCGCAAATGCATCTACTTTTTCAGGGTCTGCTTGTTGGTAAATCCCATCATCTATTGAGTTGTATTCGATAATGTTTACTTTACATGGAACAGTATTGCAGAAATCTGCAAGTTCCATAGCATCTGAAATATCATCGTTAAAATCTTTAAAAATGATGTATTCAAATGTCAGTCGAGTGTTAGTTTTTAAATAAAAATAAACAATTGCTTCCTTTAAAACTTCAAGGTTATTGCTTTCGTTTATGGGCATAATTTTATTTCTCTTTTCAT
>Ga0315332_10001857_pt1 | contig 11530 bp, 8 predicted proteins | sample M110034915metaG_FD_203455 | JGI IMG/M metagenome (GOLD analysis project Ga0315332, IMG submission 203455) | Ammonia-oxidizing marine archaeal communities from Monterey Bay, California, United States - M1 100m 34915 | ecosystem: Environmental > Aquatic > Marine > Intertidal zone | place: USA...
GGCACGGACTCCCACGACAGCATCACACTCACCGCTTTCAACGCGCTCAAGCATCGAAGGGATATCGCGCGGATCGTTCTGCATGTCGCCATCGAGAGTCGCAATGATCGGCCCTCGAGCTTGCTCGACACCAGCCATCACGGCAGCACTTTGGCCACTATTCTGGCGCAACGAGATGATCCGTAACCAATCGGCACCACGCTCTTCCTTAAACGCACGCATCAAAGCCACACTCGTGTCTTTGCTACCATCATCGACGAACAACGCCTCGAAGGGTCCATGCGAAACGAGCACCTCTTCGACCTCTGCGAGCATGCTCTCGACCGTCTCTTCTTCGTTGTAGATCGGAATCACCAACGAGAATCGAAGTGCAACATCTGTCATTGAGTTACTTCCAACGTTCGGGTCACCATCTGTCATCTATAGCTCCACCCGCATGCGACCATCAACGGCGACGCTTGACCCGCCCTTCTTGGCCAGAATAAACGGATTCACCTCAACTTCCGCAATCTGCGGGAAGTCTGTTACCAATCGCTGCAGTCGCAATAGCGCATCGTAGGCCGCCGCAAGGTCCGCCGCCGGTTCGCCGCGGAACCTGCCGAGCAACGCCGCGCCTTTGAGCCCGCCAAACATCTCTTCGGGATGACGGCCATCAATCGGCCCAACTCGAACAGCTACATCGCGCATCAACTCCACCTGCACGCCACCGAGGCCAGCAGCAAACAACGGCCCGTAACGTGGATCCCGCGTCATGCCCAGCAACACCTCGCGATGGCCTTCCGCATGCGCCTGCACCTGCAGCGTGAGATTGTCGAATTTTTTGCCAAGACGTCGCTGCAGGTCACTGGCGGCAGCAAACACCTCATCACCGCTACGCAACCCAGTGCGCACCGCACGATGCTCACTCTTGTGCAACAATCCATCCGCTTCGGCCTTTAGCACCACAGGGTAACCCAGCCCATGAGCTGCGGCGACTGCATCACCTGGATTGGTGACGCGTCGACTAGGAGCAAAAGCGATGCCATATGCCTGCAGGATCGCCTCCGTAGTCGCCGCTGGCAACCATTCCCTCTGGACAGAAGCGAGCAACTTCAAAACAACAGCCTTGCGCACACGCAATGTCGGCAACTTCGCCGGACGCCTAGCCAGCCAACGCGATCGGCGACACATCAACTGCAACGTTGTCGCAGCATCCTCTGGGTATCGAAATACCGGGATCCCAGCAGCACGTAGGATCTGGTGCGCCTCATCGCTTCGCTGACGCCCCATGACACATGCCAGGACCGGCTTCTTAAGGTCTCGCGTTTCATCGACAATAGCCTGCGCCACAGCCGCCGCATCGATCATGATTGGCGAGACAAACAGCACCACAAGGCCATCAATCGCCCCATCGCGGACAACAACACGCAGTGCATCGCGATAGCGCTTGGCATCAGCGGACGCGATCAAATCGATCGGGTTATGCACGCTCGCCTCGGCCGGCAATACACGCCGCAAACGCCTTTGCGTCACCTGCGACATCGGCTCCATCTGCATGCCGAGACCATCGATCGCATCGGTTGCGAGAATACCTGGGCCGCCCGCATTCGTGACCACAGCCATGCTCTCACCCGTAGGCGTCGGCTGCCGCAACAGCGCCTCAGCCAGCGAGAACATATCGCGAAAATTATCAACGCGCAGGACACCGCACTGCTGCAGCAGCGTGTCGGCAGCAATATCCGCACCCGCGATAGAACCCGTGTGCGAACTCGCCGCCATCGCCCCGGCATCACTACGCCCGGACTTGACCGCGATAATGGGCTTCTTTCGCGCGACTTCACGAGCGATCTGCAAGAACTCCTGCGGTTCGCCAACCGTCTCGAGGTAGAGCAAAATGACCTTCACATGATCATTCGCACCCCAATATGCAACCAAGTCAGCAGCCGTGACGTCGACACGGTTGCCGACGGATGCAAACATCGCGACGCCAAGCCCAGCCTGCGCCGCATCGGCGAGAATCGCTTCGCCTAGCGCACCCGACTGCGAAACCATTGCGACGCCTCCAGATGGGGGCGGAGTCGCCGAGAAGCTGGCATTGCAGCCATAAGCTGCCTCAGTGTTGATCACCCCCATGCAGTTGGGGCCGACGATGCGCATCCCGTAACGCTCTCCGATCTTCCGAAGCCGGTCTTCACGCTCGACCCCAACGCCGCCGATCTCCCGGAATCCGGCGGTGATCACGACCAACCCCTTCACGCCCTTTTTGCCACATTCTTCGGCAACCTTGAGCACTACTTCCGGCGGCACCACTAACACACAAAGGTCTATGGGAGCCTTAATAGCTGCCACCGACTTGTAGGCAGGGATGGACAGCACGACCTCCGCCTTGGGATTGACCGGGTAAACAGGTCCCTGGAACCCGCCAGCGATCAAATTCGCCACAACCTGTCGCCCAATCGAGCCTTCTCGCCGACTGGCTCCAACAACCGCAACGGACCGTGGCCTGAAAACGCCGTCTAAACCTCTCGAATTGACCATGAGTATTGCTCTCACGTTACCGGCGCAGCACAGCCGACGAAACGTTGCCGACGTGCTTGCACCGACAGCTTTTGCACTCATGATCAACTAAACCGCCATGCCGCCCTTCCTCCAAGCTTTGCGCCCCCACCAGTGGGTCAAGAACCTGCTGGTTCTCGTCCCTCTGTTCTTTACCGACCAGGCGTTCTTGGCCTCGAGTTGGGTGGCGTCGTTAACAGCGTTCGGATCATTCTGTTTTGCAGCCAGTTCGATCTACTTGCTCAACGACATCCTCGATCGCCACGAAGATGCCCTGCACCCCCGGAAGAAGCATCGTCCGATTGCATCCGGCCGCCTGCCCGTTCAGGCAGCATGCATCGAATTATTGATCACGCTAGCCGCATGCTTTGGGTTGGCCTATTTGGTCCCGGTAACAGAACGCTCGTTCTTGATCTGGCCAGCGTCGTATTTGATCCTCAACATCGCCTACAGCTTCTACCTGAAGCGACTGGTCATCGTTGACTGCATGTGTATCGCGATCGGCTTCCAGCTCCGCGTCATGGCCGGTGCATCCGCCATCAATGTAGACGCCTCAACGTGGCTGCAACTCTGCACCTTCTTCTTCGCGCTCTTCCTGGCCTTCTGCAAACGCTATGAAGAAGTAGGCCGACAAACCGAGGCTTCCGGGCAAACGCGCAAGACGATGTCCGATTACTCGCTGTCGTTTCTAAACATGCTAATCGGACCTCTGGCTGCCCTTAGCATCCTGAGCTACTCCCTCTACACCGTCAGCCCCGAGACCGTCGATCGCCACGGCACGGACCAACTGATGCTGACCGTGCCATTCGTTTGCTACGGCGTCTTCCGCTACCTCTTCCTCGTCTACAACAAGAGCGAAGGCGGCGACCCAGCGAAACTACTGTTCCGCGATGTCCCACTGGTGCTTTCTGGCGTGCTCTATGTTGGCGTTGTGCTGCTAATCCTCAGCAACGCAGCCGTCGCTCCATAGCGCCAGCATCCCAACGGCTGCGTTGCTTGGAGACATCCATACGCACGTAGGATCACCCCGCTCCGGGAACCTGCCAAAAGCCTGATTAAGGCCCGAAACCAGCCATTGGGACCACCACTTGACCGGCAGCGAGTGACCTAGCCGTCATGCGAACGAGACGCGACCTGCAGGCAGCGCCCAGTCGCCAACAACAAGAAGAACGTGCTCCACGCCACACTCCCGTAGGCCAGCACAACATTCGCCATCGGCTTGCCCAGAACACCCTTCGATAGCATGCCCAAGATCAACGCCACCGAGAACAACATGATGGCAATCACGTCGCGGCGGTTGCGCGTCAAGTAATTGACAACGAATGCGACCGGGAAGAGCCAGACACAAAAGTGCGCCTTACTACTTTGCGGTGACAGCAACACCATGCCGCATGCGAACGCACCGACCTCACCCAGTCCAAGTGTGCGCTGCACGTTAGCCATGCCATCGCCGGCAGCACGCACCGCACGCTTCGCATACACCACGCACATAGCAATCAATCCAAGAACTAGACCGGACATCAGCAGCGTCGCGACCTTAGTCATCGTTGCCGACATCTCGAACAACAACACGTGGCCCTTATCTCCGACAACAAAGCTCCCGTCCGGCACTTCTACGGCGGTAAACAACCGCCGAATCGCGCCACTGAGCCCTTGGTTTTGCACGCTATGTGAGTTCCATGCCCCGGCGGCCTCCGCCGTGCCACCCAACTTAAGACCAGCGAGATTGACGTCGTACCACGACCGCCACCAAGCCATTCCGTCGGCACGCGGAAACATGTAGTCAGGCAACACCGTCGCCCCAATCGTGACCCCGACAATGGCGATCAAACCAAGCCAGTGCAGGCGCAGTCCAAACAACCCCAAGAAGATCAGTGGGGTAGCCTTCGTCGCAGCCCCGAGGCCAGCCCACACCCCGGCCCACATTCCCGAGAAGCGCTTGTGCCCACACCACGAAACCGCCGTCATCATGACCAAGCCGGCGATCGTCAAGTCGTGGCTCTGGTTGGTGAAGACTGACACCACATGCCGACCTCCGAAGACCGCGGTCAGCAGCCAAAACAACCACAACTTCGGCGGCGATCGACCCGTTTCACTGCCGCGCGCGTAGCGATGCAACCAACGGATCATGCCTGCCAGGATCAATAAATTGACGAGGAACCACGCTGATGGATGCCAAGCCGCCGGCAACTTCGCAAATGGCACGAATGGCACCGCCGCAAACGGCGGATAGGTAAACGGCTTACCCTCAAGCCCACGGCGATAGATCTCTTCGCCGGCGGCCATACGCTGGCCGCCCGTCACGTAAACATTGAGCTCACGATCTCCCTTTGCCGCCTGACGATCAAAGTAGAACGATCCACCGACCATCACCGCCAACAGCAAAGGTAGGAGCCACAGCGAAGAGCGCTTCACGATCGCGTTATGACAGTTGCAACGGAGCATGTCCACGATCGACTCGATGGAGCCATCATTTCCGCGCTCCACCGCCCAGACTCGCCGCGGCCACGAGCCCTTGGACAATCCGCGCCAAGCGAAGCTCGGCCACATTCGTCATTCGTTTCGCGCAGCTATGCAGTCGCCACAGGTTGCCTCACCAACACACCCAGCGGCAACCCACCGATCCAAGGTGAGATTTGCCCGAAACCACTACGTGAGACACAACTATGGGCGCTGCTCGCAACTACTTGCTGGGCTTCCAGTCCGAAGCAACATATTTGCCGTCCTTCATCAAGCCAGCGACCTTGATCTTGGCCCCCTTATCCTTGTGCTTGCAGAACTCCATCTTGCCGAGCGTGGGATTGATCAGCTCCACGTATTGATCCTCGACCAAGATGTAGTTGCCGCACTTACCAATGCCATCAATCGAGCAGCCACACTTGACCTCCCGGACCGCAACTTCCTTGGTCGTAGGCCCAACGACCTTCTTCGACTCACCGTTCTCGGGAGACGCAACCGGCGCAGAGCCCACGGCAGGTTCTTCCGAAGTGCACCCAACAACGACCATCGACAGAGAGAGAATCAGGCAAAGCAGCTTAACCATGGGTCAGATCATATATTGGCCACCCAATTATCCAATACGGTCCGAAAGGGCATTTTGCGCACGTTGTCAGCCTTTAGAGCCGCACGGATGCCAGCCAAGCGACCCCCGCAAGGGCTCCAAATCCAATTCGGCGGCCCGAGCCGAGGAGTCACAGACCCACTCCAACAAGAATCAGTCCAAGGAAGATTGACCGAAACTCTGCAACCGCCACCCGTTCCGGTATCCTCCTGCGCCCTCCATTGGCCACGAAACCTGCACAACTAAAGAGTCGACGCATAGGCGTATGGCTATTCGGCGCCTACGGCGGCCTAGCGACCACCCTGGTCGTAGGCACCCGCGCCATCGCCAAAGGCCTCTCACAGAGCCAAGGCCTAACCACCGAAACCGACATCGCCGCGGGCATCCCCTGGCGCCCGCTCGACAACTTGGTATTCGGCGGCCACGAGATCCGCGACAGCGACTACGTGACAGCGGCAAACGAGATCAATAACCACACCGGATCGCTGCCACCGGAATTGATCAAGGCCCTCAAGCGAGACCTCAACAACCAAAGCAAGAACGTCGTCACCGGTGTGATGCCGAACGCTGGCGCCGCAATCACCAAGCTCGCCAACGGTAAGCAGCGCAAAGCAACCTCCCTGCGCGCGCAGATCAACCAGATCAAGAAAGACATCCAAGCCTTCCAAAAGAAGCACAAGCTTGAGCGTGTCATCTGCGTCAACTTGACGTCGACCGAGCCCAATCTCCGCCTCGGCGCGGCGCACAAAACGCTCGCGGCATTCGACAAGGCCATCGACAAGAACATGGTCAAGCAAGTGCGACCGTCGGCCATCTATGCCTACGCCGCCGCTAGCCTTGGCATGCCGTTCGTACACTTCACGCCCAGCAACTCGGCGTTGATCCCTGCAATCGAAGAACTGTTCCAGAAGAATGGCGCACCGTTCATGGGCTGTGACGGCAAGACCGGCGAAACCCTGGTCAAATCGGCGCTGGCGCCGATGTTCAAGTATCGCAACCTGAAGGTCCTGACGTGGCAGGGCTACAACATCCTCGGGGACCGCGACGGCCGCGTGCTCTCTGACAGCAAGAACAAGCAAAGCAAGGTCGACAGCAAAGATGCGCTACTGCCGTCAATCCTGGGCTATCCGCTGCATACACACGTTGGCATCGACTACGTGCCATCGCTCGATGACCTAAAGACCGCATGGGACTTCATCCACTTCCAGGGATTCCTCGGCTTTAAGATGTCCCTGCAGTTCACCTGGCAAGGCTGCGATGCAATCCTTGCGGCGCCGCTCGTACTCGACCTCATCCGTTTTGCCGACTTAGCCGCTAGCCGCGGCGAGTCTGGTTCGATGCCACATCTCGCCGTCTTCTTCAAACAACCGTTCGAAGTTGGCAATCACGACCTCCACCAACAGTGGCACATGCTCGGCGAGTACCTCGATCGTGCACGCGCAGACGGGCAGTAACAGGCGATAGACAATGTGCGGCATCGTCGGAGCGCGCAACGACTGGCTGATGACCCTTGGGCTCGACCCACAGACGGCCATGAGCAAGGCAACGGCAGAACTCGCGTGGCGCGGGGCCGACGGCCAAGCCACCGAACACGCAGGCGACTGGTGGCTAGGCTGCGCACGCCTCGCAATCTCTGGCCCAAAGTCGCGGCAACCCGTCGTGCGACGCGGCGGTCGCTTCATCGGCGTCATGAACGGTGCCATCACCAATGCGCGACCACTTTGGCGAACATTCTTGCCGAGGGCAGAAACCCTGGACGCGCCGCCAAACGATGCCTGGCTGCCGTTACTAGCCGTTGCCGACCGCCAGATGGAAACTCTCCGATCACTGCGGGGCCACCATGCATTCGCAGTCGTCGATGCGGAAACTGGCCAACTTACGTTTGGCCAAGATCGCTATGGCGAGAAACCCCTACACTGCTTGATCGCGCGAGTTGAAGATCGCTGGCAGCTCGTCGCATTCGCATCGACACCCGCCGCACTCCGACAACTTGGAATGCCAAAGATCGACAGCCAGCGACGACTAGCCGAGTGGTTTCGCTACGGCTGGTCGACTGATCGACCGCATCGCTTTTCGGCGCGTCTGCAAGTCACTTCGGTCCCACGACGAGGCGAGCCATTCGTCGCCGAAGCCAACGCGAGCGAATGGTGTCGCCCTGCGAGTAGTGGCAACCACACCCCAAAGGCAGACAGGTCTGGCTTACGCGAGCGCCTCATCAACAGCGTCCGGCGTTGCACCGACAGCCCCGCGCCAAGTGGCCTGTTCTTGTCAGGCGGCATTGACAGTAGCTGTATCGCACTGGCACTCGGCGCAATTGGCGATGCGGTTCCCGCGTATCAATTCCGCGCGGTCGGCACAGCATCTGCTGAACGAGAATCGGCCGAAGCAGTGGCCCTCGCGGCTCGCCTGCCGCTACGCGGCATCGATGGCGGCGCCGAAGTATTAGAGGCATTGCCGCGATTAACGCGCCTCGCGGGACAACCACTCGGAGACCCGTCCATTCTCGCCGTGCATGCTGTGGCACAAGCAGCCGCCCGTGACGGAGTGCGAGTCATGCTCGGTGGCGAAGGCGCTGACGAGTTGCTGCTCGGCTATCGCCGCTATCGTGCTCTGGCACACATGCCGCGATTGCACGCCTTGCGACGATTCCGCGCCAACTGGTCGATGCACAAAGCCGCTCGTTATTGGCGTGCAGCCACCGCCGCGAACCCCATCCGTGCATTGCTCGCTGTCACCCCACCATCCTTCGCCAACGAGGTCCTAACGCCAGAGTTGGCGCGACGACGCTGCTGGCATGATGCTGAAGCCATGCCAGACGCTGCTAACGGTCTAGCAATGGCAGCACGCGACGACGACGTCTCGAACTACTTACTCCGTGACCTGCTGCCCAAAGTCGACATCGCGTTGATGGCCGCAGGCATCGAAGGTCGCTGCCCCTATCTCGAGGCTGGATTGGAATCTTATGGGAAGGGCAACAATCGAATCGGTAAGCAGGCACTAGTCGAAGCATTCGGGAGCGAGCTTCCCACATCCGTGCGACAACTGCCGAAGATCGGCTTCTCTCTGCCCCTCGACGCTTGGTTCCGTTCCGACACCGCCTTGCTCGATGTCCTCGCGGATCCGCGCAGTCGATCACGCAAGCACCTACGACCGAACGGACTCGCGACGGCCGTGGATCGCCACCGCCAAAGCAAAACGAACCTTGGCCACGCTCTCTATTTGCTGCTGGCCTACGAGCTTTATCTGCGCAGCACAGAAGAAGGACCGTCGGCCCAGCAACTCAAGAAGACCACCTAAGCGCCTTTAATAAAGCTCTTTAGAGATTCGGCGCGGGCCTCAACGCCACTTCCGACGTTGTCTGAGAATCCCGCCCGAGGCTGCTTCAAACGCTCCAATTGCTGCCAACGCGCAAGCAACACCTCAGCTTGCTGCCATTCGCCAGCCGAGCACGCGAGCGCGTAGGCTGCGAGCACTAGCTCACTGTCATCCGGGTCCTCGCGAATGCGCTCCTCAAAAGCTAAGAGCGCCTCAACCGCACCGACCTTCGGCTTGGGAACCCTGCGCAACACAGGCACAACCGGACGACTCATCGCGGTCGCAAAGGCCTCACCGGGCGGCAAATACGATGCGATGACGGCCATGACTTCGGCCATCGGCCCGCGCAACGGACCCGAACTAGACACAATTCGCTGACTACCGAACGCCTGCCATTGCAGTGTCAGCCCAGGGCCAACATTCTGCCCCACTCCCTGGCCGACCGCTGACGCAGACAAAAAATCGCTGATGCCGAGCCGGTCAATGCGACGCGCCAACGCACGCACACACTTAGGCTCCAAGCGATAGACCGATAGCCGATCGAACACGGGCCAACTAGCCCCAGTCTCTGCATCGACGAGCGGCTTCGAGGACGTGCCGTAGATCACAGTGCCATCAGCGACCACCTGTATGCGCCGGATGACGTGGGCCGATGCCCCTTCACGTTGCACTTCCTCCACCACAAGGCGGAAGTTACTGGGCGGCCAAACGGATGGCGGCAAACCATTTCCAACGCAGCCCGCCAGCAGCGCACCTGAAATCGCGATCAATACCCACTTCGAAAGCACACAAACATCCTAGCGTCGAGACATCCGAAGCGCCCAGCATGCGACGGGATCTATTCCATGGCTGCCCCACCAAGCACCCCCTACCCCGTCAGCACAAACCGACCTCAACCAACAAGCCCCAACCCCGCCCAGAGCTCGGAGCAGATCGCAACCGCCGCCACCGCCACCGATCCCAATCGACGTATCAAAAGTCAGAGCAACAAGTTGCCAGTTCTTCATCGACACCATTTGCCAACGCAAACTCGATGCATCTGGCAACCCATGGGCGCAATCACACTCGCAAACTCGCCGTGTATTGCGCCACCGAACGCGCCGCATGGCTCACCAACTACTGCGGTAAATCGCGGTCTATCGGGTCGGCGCTAACCCACAAGTCCGACGCTGCTGCCGACCAATCCCTGGCCCAGCCGGGTCATCCACCCCCGAACTCTGCCGACCGCTCGTAGTCGAAGACGTTGTGTTTGCACTTACGGTGCTTCGGTGATACCGTCCATGTCGACGGGCTTTCGAGCCTTAAACGGTCAGCGTCGAAATTATGGTCCTCATCCACGAGAAGATCACGGCCCTGCTTGAGCAGCGCCGGCTCAAGAAGAGGGATCTTGCCAGGGCATTGGGTGTCTCGCCGCAAACTGCGACGGACATCTGCAAGGGGCGATCCGCGATCACCCTGCCGCATCTGCGCAATCTGATCTCCTATTTTGAGGTTCGCGCCGAGTTTTGGCTCGATGACGACCGGCTTACGCCGATCGAAATCGATCAACTCGCGCGCCGCGGGGCAGCCGAAGCGCTCATGCGCACCGGCATGCTCGACATCGAAGATCCCCAGCATCTGATGGAGCGTGTTCGCGCGTTCATTCAGCAGCAACGGGACTCCTTCCTCAGCTCCTTCCCGGATCTGACAGCTTCCGAGCGAATACTGCTCGGCCTGGCAGACTCGGAGCTTGGCGTTGTCAGGAAGGTCAGCGGGAGCGAAATGGAGGCGCCCCAAGCCATTCCATCGGTGGTTTCAGCAGATAACACCCCCGGCAACGCTGGTCAGCCAATTGCTGGCGTTAACAGCGCCGAGATGGAAGGGCACTAAGCACGTCCGCGAACAGCGCCAGCTGCCGCGACGAGCATCAAGCGTGAGCCAGTCTCTGATTGGCCTCACCACCACGCCCACGGTTCAACCCGTAGCGCCACCGGTATAACTGTCGTCGCCCGACTGATCCTTGCAGGCAGAGCAGTTGCAGGCCAGCATGCTCAGATGCGTTTGCTAAGCATCATGGTGCCCTTATGCACCCTCGCCGCCTGTGGGTCACTACCGACCAATCAAAGCCCAGTCGTTCCGCATGAGGACTTTGTCGTCCGCGCCGGCAAGCCAATCGAATCGCAACCAACGGAACCGCGCCTGCGTAACATCCGCCAACTGACGTTCGCCGGTGAAAACGCCGAAGCCTATTGGTCAAACGACGGCACCAAGCTGGTCTTCCAACGCAAGACGGGCGGCATGACCGCCGACCAGATCTATGTTCTAGATCTGTCGACCGGCGAAACAGAGCTGGTCAGCACGGGTAAGGGCCGCACAACCTGCGCCTACTACACCCAAGGCGACGAACGCATTGTCTACGCATCAACGCACCACAAAGGCGACGCACCGCCGGTAGTGAAGATGACAGGCCGAGGCTACCAATGGGCTGTGCACCGCGAATACGACATCTTCGATGTAAATCCGGACGGCAAAGGCATTCGCCAACTAACGAAAACACCCGGTTATGACGCCGAAGCAACGGTATGCCCGGTTACAGGCGACATCGTGTTCACGTCGGTTCGTGACGGCGACCTTGAGCTC